>Ga0208277_1001630_pt1 | contig 12999 bp, 7 predicted proteins | sample ETNtaG_5_FD_185782 | JGI IMG/M metagenome (GOLD analysis project Ga0208277, IMG submission 185782) | Marine microbial and viral communities from oxygen minimum zone, Eastern Pacific Ocean - ETNP201406SV205 (SPAdes) (version 2) | ecosystem: Environmental > Aquatic > Marine > Oceanic ...
AATTGACGTAAGGGCTACACCTCCAAAAAGAGCTCCAAAGTTTTTTACTTTTTTTTCGAATTGAAATGTAAAAATAATTCTTGAAATCCACTGCACTATTGCTCCAACAGAAAAAGCTATCAAAACAGATAATAAAATTCCGCTAATGATGGTGATAGCCTTTTCGGTATTAATATAAGTCCCTATATCCGCTAAAGTTTGTGATTCAGAATCTAAAATCTTGAATAAAGACATCACAACTGAAGCACCTAAAAGATTAAATACAATTGATACAGTAGTGGATGTTGGCAGACCAAGGGTGTTAAAAAAATCAAGTAACAGAATATCTGTTATAATTACAGCCATAAAAATGACCATGATTTCATCGAAAAAGAATTCTCCTGGATTGAAAATCCCTTTTCGGGCGACTTCCATCATACCGCTAGAGAATACAGCTCCTATAAAAATTCCCAAGCTCGCAACAATCATTATCGTTCTCAATGAAATTGCTTTAGAACCAATGGCGGAGTTTAAAAAATTAATTGCATCATTGCTTACACCAACTACTATATCCAGGATAGCTAGAACAGCGAGGGCAATTAACATTAAAAGGTATATGTTATCCATTTTTTATTATTGTTAGAGTAAAGATGAGTTTTATTTGCTATTGTAATGTTATCAAAATATTAAAAATGAAGATCAAAACCTGTTCTAAAAAGCACGTAATCTTTATTTTCATTTGCTCTTGAAAAGGTAAGATCAGCTTGAATTTTAAGTTTATGTCCAACGACATACTTCGAAATTCCGTATGTTAACTGTCTTAGATCAGAAAGACGAGTAATATTTTCAAAATCAATATTTGTGTAACGAATCGTCATTTCAATATTATTATTAAAAAGATAACTCCCCTGCATATTAATTGCTGATCCAACCCCAACTACTGCGCCTGTTTTTGTTTTGCTATCTTGTTCTAAAGCCTCTATTGTTCCAGCTTTCCTTTTCGCATATTCACCCATTACCGAAAATCCTTTATACTTAACAATACCATCTATAAAAAGAGTGTTGATGTCAGTTTCAAACAATCCTCCATTTGATTGTGTCATGTAAGACCCCATATTGCTTCTTGTTTTTACTGCATTATTATTATGATCGTAGGTTATTCCAAGCATTGTTTTTATAGATTTTTCTCTAACTAAGTCACTTTGCGAATAGTCTCCTTTTGACTTAAATGTCCCAAATGGAAGCAGTTCAAATCTAGCAGTATATTGAAGACCTCCTATATTACCTTGAGTAATATTTCTTCCTTCTCCTTGCGAAATAGAAATTTTTTCACGACTTACCCATTTGCCTCCAAGCTTTGATTTATGTCTTAATTGAACACCTATATCTCTATCAATATTGAATTTGCTGTTCAATAAAGATCGGTCAATTAATTGAAGGTTACCAGAGGATATCACTCGTTCTATGTTTCCAGGAAGTTTTGTTTGACCTGCCCACAATTCAAAATTTTGATAAAATTTCCACTTAATTACTGCATCTAAAATATAACGGGGTGTATTTCTATTATATATACTTGCACCAGATATATCTCGGTTTGAAAGGCCTAGTTCTATTTTATATATGAGTTTTGGAGAGAAAGCAAAACCATCAAATTTCAAACGTGCTCTACGAACTAGAAAATTATATTCAGGTTCATCATAAGAACCTTCATTATAGTCCCATTGACTTTGATATCGTGTTTGAATTCTGGGGGCAAACTTGACACTATAAGAACTGTCTTTGGCAATGAAATTAATCATTCCTTTTCCAAATTTATTATCACTAATCTTTTGAGCACTTACTCCTCCAATAGTAATAAATGCCAGGACGATAAAAGTTTTTTTAAATTTTAAATTTTTTGAATTCATTTTTTGAAGTTGATTGATGTAAAAATACCCGAATATGTCAACGAAAATTTTAAGAAAAGGTTAATTATAAAGCTTTATAAATTAAGAAAGTATTAACTGATATAATTTTTAGTAAACTTATGTTAACATACAGTTATAGATTAATAACTTTACCAAATGAATTGGGAATCGTTATTATCCTTAAAACGTCTTGGTGATACTAATAAACGTCTTAGAAAAGAACAAGATGACCTTCGTTTAGGTTTTGAAGTAGACTATGATAGAATTGTATTTTCAAATGCCTTTAGAAGTCTTCAAGACAAAACACAGGTTATTCCATTTTCCAAAACAGATTTTGTTCATACACGTCTTACTCACAGTTTAGAAGTATCCGTGGTAGGTAGAAGTATTGGTAGAATGGCAGGTCGAGCTATTTTAGAAAAACATCCTCATCTAGAGGCCTCCTTGGGGTATCAAGCTAACGATTTTGGAGCCATCACAGCTGCCGCATCCCTAGCACATGATATAGGTAATCCTCCCTTTGGTCACAGTGGTGAGAAAGCTATTGGTCATTTTTTTAAATCAGGAGGTGGAGCAATATATAAGTCTAAATTAACCTCTGAGCAATATCAAGACCTATGTGATTTTGAGGGCAATGCAAATGGGCTAAAAATTTTAGCTGAATCTCGTTCAGGAACAAAAGGTGGCTTGAGACTCAGTTATGCTACCCTCGGTGCCTTTGTAAAATATCCTAAAGCAAGTTTACCTATTAAGCCAACATCCCACGTGGCAGACAAAAAATACGGGTATTTTCAAGCTCAAAAAGATTTTTTTAGTGAAGTTGCTCAAGAACTATCGCTTGTAAAAAATGGAAAAGTATTAAGACATCCCTTGACTTATTTAGTTGAAGCAGCCGATGATATTTGCTATACTATTATTGATTTTGAAGATGGAATTAATTTAGGTTGGATTTCTGAGGACTACGCTTTAGAGTATTTGATTAACCTAGTACGAGACCAAATTGATTCTAAAAAGTATGCAAAGTTGGCCTTTAAGCCACAAAGATTAAGTTATTTAAGGGCTCTAGCTATTAACAGTTTGATTCAAGATGCAGTTCAGATTTTTATTAAAAATGAACCGGCTATACTTGAAGGAACTTTTGAGTTTAGTTTGTTAGATAAAAGTATATACAAAGCACAAATTGAAGATATTATTAATTTAAGTGTAAAAAATATTTATCAGTCAAAAGAAGTGATACAGAAAGAAGTTGTTGGGCACCGTGCAATTTCGTCCTTACTTAGTTACTATACAGAAGCTTCAGTAAGAAGTTTCGAGTTAAAAGCAAACACTCATGATAATTTGATTCTTTCACTTGTTCCAGAAGGAACTCCTATGGTAGGTGATACCTTATATGAAACTCTTCTCAACTCTAGTTGCTTTATCGCAAGTTTATCTGATGGAAAAGCCCTTAGCATTGCTCAAGATATAGGGGGTTAGTTTTAAACATATTTTTATATATCTCATTACCTTTGCCAAAAAATTAGCATGCGCTGGATTATAAGTATTTTATTTTTCTTGATTTTTCAATGGTATAGTTACCAAGCGATAAAAACCTTCACCTCTAATCGTTGGATACTTTTTGCTTATTTCCTTTTTGTCATAATGGTCGTCGGGAATTTAATTTTTTACACATTAATTCTAGATCGTTCTACAGCAAACGAGCCGAAGCTAATGTATGCCATTGGATTTTTTTTATCGCTTTTTATTTTTCAAATTTTAGTTACAATATTTTTGATGGGAGAAGATATTTTTAGAATTCCTCAAGGAATTTATGCTTATTTTTCAAAAATACCTGATCAAAATCAATTCTTACCTCAGCGCAGAAAGCTAATTTCTCAAATTGCAGTTGGCTTAGCTGCGATACCCTTTACTTCACTTTTATATGGAATGTTCCGTGGTAAGTATAATTTTAAGGTACTTACTTATGAATTAGAATATGATGACTTACCTGAGGCTTTTGAAGGATTTAAAATCACTCAAATTTCTGACATTCATAGTGGAAGTTTTGACAATGCAAAAAAAGTCCAATATGGTGTAGACTTAGTAAATGCGCAAGGATCTGACGTAGTATTTTTTACAGGAGATTTAGTCAATAATAAAGCTGAAGAGATACTTCCTTGGATAGAAACCTTTAAAAAGATTAATGCAAAACATGGGGTCTATTCAGTTTTGGGGAACCACGATTATGGAGATTATATGAGATGGGAAAGTCCTCATGCTAAGGAAAAAAATATGCAAGCTCTTGAAAAAGCTCAAAAACAAATGGGATGGGACTTATTACTTAATCAATCACGTTTTATAGAAAAAGACGGACAGCGAATTGCGGTTATTGGGGTTGAAAATTGGGGTTCAGGATTTAAACAAGTTGGAGATTTAAATAAAGCTTTAACTGACGTATCTGAAAATGATTTTAAAATATTAATGTCTCATGATCCTTCACATTGGGAAGCAGAGGTTTTACCACATCCTTTTAAAATACACTTAACCCTAAGCGGACATACTCACGGAATGCAATTTGGAATTGAGATTCCTGGGTGGATAAAATGGAGTCCTGTTAAATGGAGATATAAGCAATGGGCTGGAGTTTATCAAGAATCAGATCAGCGTTTAAATGTAAATCGGGGGTTTGGATTTTTAGCTTATCCCGGGCGTGTAGGCATCTGGCCAGAGGTAACAGTAATTACTTTAACAAAGTCAAAAAAGAGTGTTTAATCAATTTCTTTTACATTTGCGTTATAATTCGTAATAACAATGTCAAAATTCGGCGAACTATTAGATGAGAAAATCCCAATTCTTCTGGCTTTTTTTAGAAGTCAAGAGGAGTTAACTGTTGATATGGGGCCTGTATTAAAAGACGTTGCTGCTGCCCTAGGGGATAAGGGTAAGGTGATCAAAATAGATGTTGACAAAAACCAGCAGTTATCAGAAGCATTAAGAGTAAAAGTTCTCCCTACCTTAATGATTTATAAGTTTAGTGAAATGGTATGGCGTCAAAGTGGGGAACAGGATGCCAATACATTGATAAGTCTTATTCAAGATCATATAGACTAATTCAATCTTTTTCTTTAGATAGATCATCCAACTCAGAATTAAATAATTTTATATTTCTATTATATTGAACTTTTAGAGAATCAAAAAATATTGATTCGTCAAAGGAATTTATAATTTGTAAAAAATAATTGTATGCACCCCATTCTCTTTTAATTCGGTCTTGAACTTGTCCCTGATTAGAAGAAGAAAATTGAGAAAACAACTTCATTCTTTCGCTAAATTGGTTAGCAATTTTTTTACTTAAATTTTGAGCAATTTCGATCTCCCCTAAAATATAGTATCCTTCTGCAACATCAACCAGACCTGTATAAAACTCATAATCTCCGTAAAGGTATCTGAAGGGTGTTATTGCCGCTATGAATTTATCTAGTGTGCTACTAAGGTCAGATTTTTCGCTATGTTTAAGATCAGCTTCTACAAGTGCTCTATACCTCTCAATTTCTGTAAGAATTTCTTCTCCTAAAAGGTATTGATCATTGGTTTGTAGTGATGAAAAATAGTTGAGACGATCAGCATATTTAAATGCTATCTTTTTTGATAAGTCTTTTGCTTTATCTGTCTCATCAATTCTATAATAACCATCTACAAACGGTACTAAAAGACTGTAGTATCCAAAATAGTCTAATGGCATTTTTTCAATAGCAAGATCCATTACGTTTTTGGCTTTTTCAAATTTATTTTCATTAATTAAAAGTTCGGACAGTCTGGCCATATTACTTCGAAACGAAATACTGTTTTTTCGTGTTTCAGGATCATGATATATATCGGTCCTTTCAGAGTTTCCCCAATTCCATTTCATAACAATGTCGTACATAAGTTCACTATCTATACGACCCATGATATAAGGATTTTCTTTGCCTAGGTTCGTTTCAATAGGGACTAATTTATAAACCAATCCCTCAAGCTGAAGATACTTTTTCATCCATATATATTCTGAATCAGCGTAGCTGCCCCCTGTAAAATATATTGGACGCTCCCAGTTGTTGTTGGCAAGGATATCCAGCATTATCATCTGATTTTTTAGCAAGGCAGTATCGGGAAGATCAATATCAATGAAGGGGACAATTTTATCTGCATCCTCTGGTTTTACAATTCCACTTTTTAAAACATTTTCTTTATTGACTGGCACACGTATTTTTCTTGTAGGATAGAAAATTCCTTCTTGTTGACTTTTTGGAAGTTGATTTGCATCTCGCCCTGTTTTTTCTAAAATATCTTTAATCTTTGTCCTAGGATGGTCACTTGCGATCCAATTCATAAAGTCTTTGATGTCCCAACGAACAGAATCTAATACGGGTTGATATCGAATTACATCACGCACTCCGTAAGCATAAAGATCGTGTGTCATCTGTGAAGGAATAGGCTCACTTTCGTAAGTCTTTCTTTTCATTTGATCAATGTACCAATCAGTTCCTAGAAGACTAGAGTTTATTGTTCTAACATCAGTTCTAAAACCTTCAATATCTTGCGCATACCAAAGTGCAAAGGTGTCATTGTCACCAATAGTAAAGATCATGGCACCTTTGTCTTTCTGAACGGATTCAAGATATGAACGAGAAAGCGATTGTGCAGTGTAGCGATTTGATCGATCGTGATCGTCCCAATTTTGGACCCCCATCAATAAAGGGACAGCAATTAAACAGAGCCCAACCACTAGTGGCTGGGAGAGACTACTATTGAAATAACGTTGAAGGTTTTTTATCAAACTCATACAACCTAAACCTATCCAAATTGAAAAAACATAAAATGATCCAACTAATGCATAATCTCTTTCTCGAGGTTCAAAAGGACGCTCATTCAGATAAACTTTTAAAGCAACCCCAGTAAAAAGGAAAAAAAGCATTAACACCCAAAAACGCTTAGGGTCATGCTGATATAAAAAATATAAGCCAATAAGACCTAGAATAAAGGGAAGAAAATAATAAGTATTCCTTGCTTTGTTATTTAATGCATCCTCATTTAGACTTCTTTGATTTCCTAGTCGAATCTCATCTATAATTGGTATACCACTTATCCAGTTACCGTCAAGAATATCATATTGGCCTTGCTCATCATTTTGTCGTCCAGTAAAGTTCCACATAAAATATCTCCAATACATATATCCAAACTGATATTCCAGAAAGAATTTAATATTTGAAAAAAAAGATGGCTTTTCGATATTTAGATAAGGGCTATAATTCTTTAAAAATTCGTGATATTGTTCACCGTCTATACTACCATCAGATATATCTTCTCTGAATTGGTCAATTCTGTTTTTTAATTGAGCATTTGATCTGTAAGATGGTTTTATGGTGAAATCCAAAGGCTCAGTGAAATTCATATAATTTGCAGCATGTTCACTACTCCATAATCGTGGAAGTAAACCATTATGATCACTATTTGAATTAAAACGTGCATCTTCCCAATAATTAACAATTTTGTATTTACCAGTTTTGTAGTCTCTCTCGTATTTTGGTTTATCATCAATGTATGGCTCATCTGGATCTTGACCAGCATATATATCTGAAAACATAGGCCCATAGAAAAGTTTTGTTTCAGGATACTGTTCTAAGTTATAATAAGCTAAAAGTAAACGTGCATCGGAGGGTGAATTTTCATTGATAACAGTATTGGCATTGGCACGAATAGGTATCATTATCCAAGATGAAAATCCAAGTAAGACAAAAAGGACTGCTAAAATACCTGTGTTTAAATTGACAAGATTTTTCTTGCGAGTATATTTTAAACCGTAATAAAAAAACAGGAAAATTATAAGTGCAGCTATAATTGTTCCACTCTCAAAAGGGAGACCGATAGTATTAACAAAGAAGACTTCGGCTTTTCCAAAAAAGGCAAGTGTGGATGGGAGTAGTAATTTAAAAATTACCAAAAGAATAGCAGTAGAAATTAGATTTGCTAGAATGAAACCTTTAATTGTTACTTTTTGGTAATTCTTAAAATAATAAATCATCCCAATTGCTGGAATAGTCAATAACCCCATAAAGTGAACTCCAAAGGAAAGACCAATTACAAAAGAAATCATTAATAACCAGCGGTCGCCCCTGGCAGTATTCATTTCTTGTTCCCATCTCAACCCCATCCAAAAGAGTATAGCAAGGATTAAGGTAGCCATAGCGTAAACTTCCGTTTCAACTGCATTAAACCAAAAACTATCAGAAAAGCAAAAGGCCAATGAGCCTACTGCTGCGCTTCCAAAAAAACCAATACTTTCGGAAAGTGTGTCTAAGGATTTGAAGTTTGGCAGTTTTTTAAGTAATAAGGTAATAGTCCAAAAAAGAAATAAAATAGTGAAAGCACTAGAAAAAACTGACATATAATTGACCATAAGCGCCACTTTTTCTGGACTAGAAGCAAACAGCGCAAAAAAGGCTCCCATCATTTGAAAAAAAGGAGCTCCTGGTGGGTGACCAACTTGTAGCTTTGCAGAAGTTGCAATATATTCTCCAGCATCCCAGAAACTAGCTGTAGGTTCAACAGTACTTCCAAAAGTGAATAATGCTATTGCAAAAACCGACCATCCGGTACTTAAGTTCCAAATCCGATATGTTTTTTCGCTCATTGTGGGAAATCCAAATTTTGTCACGAATGTAAGAATAAATCAATGAAGAGAAAACGCTAAATTTATCGTTTAAACCACCCAACTAAGATCTTAATAAATTTTTTAAATATTTATTTTTTATCAAAATTAAACAGCACTTTTAAAATGTAATTTTTATAGAAAAGTTGGTGTACAAAAAACTTTCATGTAAATTTGCTGCTTCTTTGGCCTATGGTGTAACTGGCAACACGTCTGGTTTTGGTCCAGAAGAGTCTAGGTTCGATCCCTAGTAGGCCAACTATTTTAAAAGGATTGCTTTAGCGATCCTTTTTTTTTACCTTTATATAGACCATAAATTAATTTATATTTTGAAGAGATTATTTCTCATTTGCCTTTTTTTAAGTTTTTCTATTTCATCTGGTCAACAAGAACAAGGAAGTAATATTGATCTAGATGAGGTGATTAATACTGCTGGAGCAATTCCAAGAATTTATTTGGATGGTGTTGGTTATTCCTTTCGAGAAAGAGATACATTGGTTAAAAAGTTATTTAGGTCGGCCTTTTGGAAAACTTTTGAGTTTATAATCGATTTAGAGGAGTATGAAACTGGTAAAAAGTTTTCTTTTGAAAGTAAAGGTCCTATAAAAGTTTTTATTAATAATGTTGAATTGAATAAAAACCATAATTTCAAAACCTTTACTAACATAAGAAAACTAACCCAAAAAATTGAAAGAACAGAGATTAGAACTGATCAAGAAAAAAAACAAGTTGTAACGTCTAGACAAGTAAAACCCATGATTATGCTTAATGGTGTTGGAACAATTGAAGGAACAACAGAATACTCCAGAAAAGAGGTGCCTGTTAGTCATATAAAAATAACGGCTAATCTGGACCCAGATACTGTATATAACCGACCCACATATAAATCAAAAGTTCGCCAAATAGAATCTGAACAAGCGAGTTCTATTGCTCTTGAGGGCGTTGAAGTAGTAAAAAGTATAACAAAAGATGGTATTGTATATTCACCAATTTATGTTGATGGAAAACTGACTTTCAAGGAAGATGATAAACTAACAGTATTAGCAAGAGATGCTAAAAAGTACAAGGGAATGGGTCTTAATGAATGGGGTATTGATGTAAATACAGACTCATGGGGTGTCGCCTTAAGAGCCCACTATAAGGGACCAATGACACCAGATGGACTACCTATTTTAGTACCCGCTTTGTCAATAAATAACCTGGCTATGCCTTTGTGGGTTATTGATGGAACAGCTTTGACTGAAGCTCCAAAAGCTGTTAGAAGTCTCACTCCACTTATAAGGGAAGTGAAAATGTTAAAATATTCAGAGACTTCCTTTTATGGAGCAAGAGGAGCAGCAGGTGTTATTGTCATAAACACAGCTACAGGTCTAAAAGATGGCCAAAATGCAAAAAGAAGTTTTAATGTAAAGGGTAAAAAAAATCGTCAATTAATGACTGAGTATCAAAAATTTGAAACTCAATTTAAAGTGAGATTAGAGCAATTGAAAAATGAAAGAAAATTTGCCTATGAAAATGATAATATAATTAGAATGGATTCTTTCCAGCAATTATTAGATAAAACTCTTCTTAAAAGTTATCTATACACAGCAAATTTTGCTATAAGAAATTCAGATTACGAAATATCACCATATCTAGCTTTTACAAAAATAAGTGATGCAAATATTTCATTATTAAATTCAATTGAAGAAAAACTTTCACCCAAAGTGAAAAAATCAAGATATGGTAAAAAATTTATTGCTTTTTTAAAATCGAGAAAGGAAAATAGATTAAATGACTCGAATTAAAATAGTAGATTTATATATTCATTTTTTTAAGTTCAGTTACAGCATGATTTACTGCCCTAGCGGTAAAAGCCATATAGGTCAAAGATGGATTTTGCGTCCCAGATGAAGTCATAAAGGCACCATCAGTTACAAAAACATTTGGTACACTATGAATCTGATTGTATTTATTAAGCACTGAAGTTTTTGGATCATGCCCCATACGAGCAGTTCCCATTTCGTGAATCCCCTTTCCAATAGGAGCATTGGAATCAAAAATTTTCACGTCTTTACAGCCCGCACTTTCAAGCATCTCTGCAGCTTGAATTTTCCAATCCTCTTTCATTCTTCTTTCATTTTCTTTAAATTCTGCGTCAAAAACAATTTTAGGTAAGCCAAAGGCATCAATATCATTGTAGTTTAAATACATGCGATTATCATGATATGGTAAAACTTCTCCAAAGCCTCCCATACCGATATTCCATTTTCCAGGTTGAAGCATGGCACTTTTAAATTCTGGGCCATAAGCAAATTCAGCAATGCCTTCAGACCAATCATATCTTCCAGCACCTCCTTGGTAACCATAGCCCCTTAAGAAATCTAATCCTGCATTTTTCCCACCAATATTTCTGAATCGTGGAATATAGAAGCCATTTGGTCTTCTCCCAGAATAGTATTGATCCTCAAAACCTTCATATTTAGCTGATGCTCCGCTTCCCAATTGATGATCCATAATATTGTGACCTAATTCTCCAGAATCATTTCCTAATCCTGACGGGAATCGATCTGATTTAGAGTTTAACAAGATTGCTGCTGAAGCCATTGAGGATGCGCATAAGAATATAACTTTTGATTTAAATTCGAGTACCTCTTGAGTATTAGTATCTACAACCCGAACTCCAGAACATTTTTGTGTTTTTTCATCATAAAGTACTTCAGTAACAACAGAATCTGGACGAATAGTAAGATTTCCAGTTTTTTCAGCTGTAGGAAGAGTAGATGAGTTAGAGCTAAAATAAGACCCATAAGGACAGCCCCTATCGCAACGATTTCTATATTGACAAGGTGCTCTTCCTGCGCCCATTTTTGTACCCCTAGTTATATGAGCTACACGCCCTACAGTTAGAATTCGATCTGAATAATTTTTAGCTATCGATCTTTTTAATTTTTTTTCCACACAATTTAGTTCCATTGCAGGGAGGAATTCACTATCGGGAAGATGAGGAAGATTTAAGGCTTCTCCACTTACACCTATAAAATTTTCAACATAAGAATACCAGGGAGCAATTTCTTTGTAGCGAACTGGCCAATCAATTGCAATTCCGTCACGCAAATTGGCTTCAAAATCGTCATCACTCCATCGATAGGTTTGTCTACCCCATATTAGTGAACGACCACCAACTTGGGTTCCTCTAATCCAATCAAAGGGCTTATCTTCTTCGTAGTCATATTCTGAATCCTTATTGTAAAAATGTCTATTACCTTCATTAATACCCCACCTTCTTTGTTTATTGTAGTTCTTTAATTCCTCTTGTGTAGTTTTTCCTCCATGTTTCATATCCCACGGATCAAGATTCATAGTGGGATAATCTTCAATATGTTTAACCATTCGCCCTCTTTCAAGCACTAAAGTTTTAAGACCACTTTCACAGAGTTCCTTTGCAGCCCATCCACCACTTATTCCTGATCCAACTACAATAGCATCAAAGTTTAAATTCATATTAAAGAAATATTGTAATTATTCATAGTTTCGACAAAGCATGCATTACAATCTTTTAAATATGTAAGTTTCATATGAATATCGCATATTTTCAAATATATAAATAACATTCAGATATTTTTTATTGAATTTCTAATCCTTAACAGTTTAGTAATTGAAAGAAATTATATTTCTTGAAATGATTAGTCAAGTAATTTAATTTCTGCTTTTATTTCAGGGATTAAATTTGGTGGCATGCTTATTCCATCTAGATTCATTTCTAAAAATTGAGCTAAATATTTTTTATTAGAGGCTAGTTCTCCGCAAATACTAATCTCTTTTTTATATTTTTTTACATGTTTCGCAAAGTCTTTGATCAAATGAATTAGACTATGATCAGCTGAAGCGAGATATTTAGAAACATCTTCATTAGTTCGATCTGCTGCCATTAGAAATTGGGCAAGATCATTGGTTCCAAATGAAAAGAAGTCGACTTTTGAGATAAAGTCTTCAGGGTTTATAGCTACATTTGGAACTTCTACCATGATTCCAATTGGTGGAGAGTTTTTAATATTTTCTCCCAAATCATTTAACTCTTTATATTCTAGTTCAATTGCATTTAAAATTTTATCTAGATCCTCAATATTAGCAATCATAGGACAAAGAATTTTGATCTTATATTTTTTTGAGAGCTTTAGAAAAGCTCGTATTTGCGGTTTTAGGAGTTTGTCATAGTGAGAAAAACCAAGACGAAGAGCCCTTTGTCCTAAAGCAGGGTTTTCTTCATTTAACTCTGGCAAGTAAGATACTTTTTTATCTGTTCCAAAATCCAAAAGGCGAAGAGTGTGGGTCTTGTTTGGTAATTTGTTGAGAATTTCGGAATAGGTATCAAGGTGTACTTTTTCATTTGGAAAAGTAGAACATTTTAAAAAACATAGCTCACTTCTAAGTAAACCAATCCCATCTGCTCCTAATTTCAATGCT
>Ga0208277_1001631_pt1 | contig 12992 bp, 5 predicted proteins | sample ETNtaG_5_FD_185782 | JGI IMG/M metagenome (GOLD analysis project Ga0208277, IMG submission 185782) | Marine microbial and viral communities from oxygen minimum zone, Eastern Pacific Ocean - ETNP201406SV205 (SPAdes) (version 2) | ecosystem: Environmental > Aquatic > Marine > Oceanic ...
TATGATAGAGGGGCAGTCTCAAGATTGTCGCAAATTCCATCCCCATCAACATCACCAGGCTCGACATTTGCTTGAAGCGACCATGCAGTAAAAGACCCCTGAGATGCTAGAACGCTCTTCGAGCTTGCGCTAATGAAAATATTCAGACGATCGTCAGATGAAATCGCTTGAGATACCGCATATATGGTGTAATCACTTCCACTAGGAAGGGTTTCTACCAAACTTGTGATTGAAGAGGAGCCGTCGATAATCGTATGATAGACCGTTCGATTGGATCTATCCGTCCAAGTCAGATGAGCCAGTCCAGTCGAGTTGAGGTCCAAATCTAGGTAGTTGTCGGCAGTATTTGGTAAATTATCCACTATGGCATTAGAGGAAGAGAAACTACCGCCAGTATTGTTGATGTATATCATTGCATAGGAATCGGTCGAAGAAGAAATGAAGGCTATGTGTGCTATTCCGTTCGAATCTACCTCTAAATCAAACTGTCGAGCCTCCCTATTTTCTGCTGAGTAAACAGTGACTTGTGGGTTCCACGATCGTGATCCTGATTGAGGAAGATCGCTCGTTCTGTGATACAAGACGTTGTTGTACCAGTATGCAATGTGTACTGTGCCATCGGGTTCAACCTCAAGATGCATCCTACCATCATGGGCGGAAGCGGCTGGTAATTGGAGAACGGAAAACGAACTGTCGGCAGTAGACTGGTAATGGAGTCTATAATCTCCATCGACCACGTATATTCTTCCAGAATCATCAATATCAATACTTGAGAAGTAATTTTCTACATCGTATGTGCTGCCTAAGTCGAGCACCGTTGTTGCCTGAGTATACGTTTGAGTTGCCGTACGTTCTTCGACATACCTGTTAGTTACAACTGTTGTAGTTCCGTTAATGTGTACAGCATCAACGTTGTTCATGTAGGAGCTTGAAGTTGATCCGAAATACTCAGATGTTGTTGGAGTCTGAGAATCGAATGTCCAAATATTCGGGCGGTAATGGTTGGTGGTACGCGACACGAGACTCAATTCGTCATCATTGCTGCCGCCACGGAATAGATCCACCATGAAACTGGTTGAGGGTATGTGCGCATTTTCATTGGTGAAGGGTTCGAAGTTGTCGAAACCATTGGGTTCGCATTCGAACTCATCTGCATCTGACCAACCATCTCCATCGTCATCTGTATCGATGTAATTGCAAGTTCCATCATTGTCTAAATCCTGAGGCACTGAAGTAGAAATGAGTGGATTAGTGGAACATGTGTTCTCCAATATGTCTGTCCATCCGTCTTCATCGTCATCTGTATCCTCAATCAAATCAGTAGCACAATTTGTGACAATTGTGTCTGGCATGCCGTCATTATCGGTATCTGTATCTGCACAGGGATCAGTACTAAAGTCATCGTTCACATCGAGTGTGCCATCATTATCGTCGTCTGTATCCCACAAATCCTTCCAGCCATCAAAATCCGAATCTGGATTCCATAGACGTACGTCGGTTGATTCATGAGTGAGAGTTACTGGTTCTGTGATTGCACCAATGTACGAGCGATCTGTAGTATCGCCAAGCCCTAGTTTTCCATATGAATTCGAGCCCCAGCAATGAATTGCTCCATCAATACCAACAGCACACGCTGCAGATTCGCCTGTAGCAACATAACGTGCAGGGCCACCGATATCGATTATCCAAGGGGTGCCACGATGGTTTGGGCCGCCAGCGATATAGTTGTGCCCCCAGCACTCGACTTGGGACGCTTCGTTGATGCTGCATGCCCCGTTGCTGTATGGTCCAAGATCCATATGATGAGGTTGTGCAATTCGATGGTAAGGGCTTGTTGAAGCGTAGCTATCTACCTCAGTTTCAGAATTATGATCTCCGTAGTGATTTTGGGAGTTACGTCCCGTCCTATAATCGGACCCGCGACCCCAACAAACAATTTCTTCTGTTGTCAAAATCGCACAACTAAAATCGTTGCCTGTCACGATATCTCGGGCACCAACACCATCTCCCAAATTGAGTAATGGGTCATTTTGATGAAGGGAGTTGGTCGATGTATTTCCATGTAGTAATTGCCCATATCCATTGGAAGCCCAACATTGAACCTCATGGGATTGCAATAATGCACAAGCATGTTCGTTTCCGAGAGAGATTTTGGTAGCTTTGCCACTTAGTGGTATTGTCCGAGATGCTGAATAATATTGGTCAGAGGAGGTGGTTGGGGCAACCAAGTTGTAGGAGCCATCGCCCCAACAGTGGACATTTCCAGCATCTGTTCGTGCACAAGATGCATCTTCGGAAGTTGACACTTCAACAAATTTCTCACTTCCTGGAGGTACCAAAGCGTACATATTATCTCCCATCTCGTTGGGATTGTCGCCTCTATTGGAACTAGAGGGTTGGCCGAGACGATAGTCGGACCCGTAACCCCAACATCTCACTTCACCGCTAGCCATTGCAGCACATGCATGGTGTCTCCCTGCGTCAATATCTACAGCTGATAGATTGCTACCAAGATCGGTAAAGGCCTGATATTCTCCCATTTCATGCTGATCCGATCCCGCCTCGGCAGTGCTTCCAATCCCTAATTCTCCATAGCCATTGTAGCCCCAACACTTTACCATCCCCTCATAAGAACGTGCACACGTGAAATATTGACCCATTGTTATCTCTTCAACATCATGTGGTGCGACAGTTAGTTCAGAGCTTGTGGAGCTTAATTCAAGGATTGGAAATGATGTGCCGTTTACTTGAACTGGAGATTCGGGTTCGTCTGGTGTTGCGCCAAAGAAAGCACCATTTCCTGAATACCAACTATCGCCCCAACAATAGATGTCTTTTGCATCGGTTGAATTTCGGTAGATTGCGCAAGTAGCATCATGATTAACAGAAACATCGACTGGGATCCATCCAGTCGGAGAAGTCACAGTCACGGGGGTAGACGAGTTAGTGGTGTTTGGAGTGCCATCGCCAAGAGCGCCAGAAGTCTCCTTGCCCCAGCATGAAAGGTTGGATCCTGTGACAGCACAAGCATGAAGATCACCAACGGCGACTGAGGTGTTGTGCTTTCCTGTGATGTTAACGAAGGTACCGTGAATTGATGGTCCTGAGCCACCGCCTAGGATAGATGTGCCATCGGAGGATTTGCCCCAGCAAATGAGGGAGCTGTTCTGTGCAAGAGTTCCGCACGTAGCGCCGTTGCCAGCGACTACAGAGGAGAATACTGGGTTAGAAGACGAGGTCCATTGTGAACCTGCACCAGCAAGATCAACTGTTTGAGGCGAGGAGGTATTTGTTCCAGTAAAGGAAGAATTACCGAGGCTCATGTTGTTGATTCCGCCATTATGGCCCCAACACTTTGCTTCGCCGTTTGACGTAACTATGCAAGTGTGTCTATCGCCTGCTGTTACATCTGAAACTTGGGTATTCCCTAAGTTAACCTTGGAAGGTGCACGAACAATGCCACCACTATCGATAGAGTAGCCTGCAAAAATCTCGATGTTGTCAATCCATGCTTCGTTGAATCCGCCAGTATTACAACCGTTCGTACCTACCCACTTGAATTCGGTTTCACCTTCGGTAAAGGTATGGTTGTAAGTAGTGAAAGAAGAGACGCTTTGGTGGGTAGTTTGTGATCCAGTTCCATCGATATAGAAACCAACATAATCACCACTGCCAAAGTCTGTCTTTATGTCATATCTGATATATCCATTTTCGAGTGCATCAACACTGAATGAAAATTGATTGTAATAGTTACAACTGCTTCGAAGATCCCACTTGAGTGTCCCTCCATTATCTGTGCTGTGTGTCCAATCAACATCTGCAGCATTAGTAGACCAACGTCCGATGTAGATGTCATCGAATGGTGTAGTAGATTGCCACGAAGAAGATGAGAATGTTTCAGAAATTGAGCCGGTCGAATTAGCCAATTGATATTCTCCAAGTTGGTGATCTGTGGAGTCGCCCCAACAGTACAGATCTTGATTTATTGTGGTAGCACAAGTGTGTTGTGCACCTGCCGAAATGGACATTACACGACCGGCCGAAGAATGCATGGTTACTCTGGTCGCTGTAGCATTAGTAATGGTGGAATTAATGCCAAGTTGTCCAACACGATTGTCTCCCCAACAATATACAGATCCATCAATGCCTAGAGCACAAGCATGACGATCGCCAACAGTCACTGCTGTGGCAACGAAGGCCTTCGGAATTCCTTGGGGAGATACTGCACCCAGGCTGAATCCGGCCGCAGGTCCTGCGCCCCCTTGCCCATATATCCTAGAATAGTTCGATCCCAATTGTTGATGCGTGTTCAAACCCCAGCACATCACTGCTGAGTCAACACTGGTATTGTGTGGACGTCCGGTAGTAGCGCAAGCAAAGTCTACACCAAGCCCAATCGTGTTTGCTTCACCATAGGAAGGTGTGTCGTAACGATCGTCCTTGTCATCGCAAATCCCGTCATTATCTTCATCAGGTGGTGTCGAAGTGATATTGAAACGATCGGAACCACAGGTGTATTCATCGATTCCAAGCCAACCATCGCCGTCAGCATCAATTCCCATTCCATTGCCTCCAAAGCCGACATCATGGATGATCCGCAGATTTCCATTAGTGGTTTGTGTACCAATCCAGAGGTTGCCATTCTCACTGATTTCAGCACGGATTTCATTCACCGCTAGAGTCAGTAATCGAATGGGAGAAGTCCAAGATTCATCAATGAGTTTGGTGTGATAAATCCCGCTTGACGTGCCGTAGAACACATGCGGAATCAAGTCAGAATCTACTGCAAAAGAGAATGTGGATGACGTAGTTCCTGCAATTGGAGAGAAGGCCCAGTCATTTAAGGCGGGGCCACGGAGACATTCCGTGGTACAATGACCATACAATAGCCCATTCGTGGACAAATCTGTTGGAACATAGACCATGTGAAAATTACCATCTGCTGATTGAATCATTCGAATTGAGCGGATATCATCGCCCGAAGCTGAAGACGTGTTGTATGTTAAAGATGGGCTCGCCGATGGACCATAGTCTGATTCGCTTGCTGTTTGTCCAGCTTGCTTTGTCTTCATCTTGATCTTATCAGGCGTGGCTTCTTCAAGGAAGAGATTGGTGATTGAACCATCCAAGTTTACGATTACGTCCATGTCTGAACCTTGGAAGGTCTGTGTGTTACTGGAGCCAGTCCAATTTGTGGAGGACTGACAAGTATGGACTGTCGTGTCACAGACAGCGTGCCGGAATGCGTGTTGGCCTGAAGTGTTCGTATTTGTGATGATTTCGAGTACATTTGTGTGATTGAGGACCATCTCAACCTCGTGAGGATTCGCAAGGCCCAGCTCTACATGATGCCAGCGGCCATTCGACTTCGTTGCATAATGGGCATCTTGTGTCGTGCCTGTGTTGTAGGATGGGTCGGTCCAGGAGATATGTGGAACGTCATTTGTGTCAAACAGGAAGTCCAAGTCGAGCACTTCTCCCGGCCCACTTGTGAGTGGATATTCAAAGGTCCAAATGCCCTGATTATACACAGCGAATCGTATTCTGTCAGTTGAATCGTCGATATATGCAAGTCCTGGACAACCATCGGATCTGAAGGCGATCTCCAACATTCGTCCTTTGAGGCCTCCATCAAGTTGGAATGATTCGATGGTCGGATTTTCATGAGAGAAAATCGCGTCACAAGGTTCGACTGCGAATTCTTGATTGAGAGCGAGGTTTACTGTATTGCCAAGATTATCATTTGGACTGTCACCGAGTGTTTCTGTATCCTCATATCCAAGTCGACCGTTGGCTGAAGCCCCCCAACACTTGACTACAGCATTTGATCCGGTGTTTTTCCTATAGCAAGCAAAATTATCTCCGACAGTAATTTCTCTAGGATTTGGATTGGAAGTGCCTAAATTTACATGCGGAAGAGCGCTGCCCATTTCGAGAGCCTCGTCACCACGGTTGTCGAGGTCTCCCAGACCGAGTTGTCCATTCGCATTGCCACCCCAGCACTTGATTTTGCTTGGGTAATCTTTGGCACAAATATGGTCGCGCCCTGCATCAAACGCTTCAGCTACAAACGAGCCGCCCAAATCGATACCTGAAAGACTAGATATTGCCTCACCACTTGAGTCGCCGTAATTATTGGTATTACCGAGACCTAATTGTCCGACATCATTGAGGCCCCAACAAAGGACGTCGTCGTTATCGAGAATTGCACAAGTGAATCCATCACCGGCTGTAATGGATGACGCATATCGTCCAGTGGGCCAAGTAATGTTGGTGAGTGAATTACCCATCTCTCCTCCACCATCACCAATATCATCGGTGCTACCAATTCCGAGTTGCCCGTATGCATTGTCGCCCCAACATGCCACATTTCCATCATCATAGAGGACGCAGGTATGTGCCTTGCCAAGTGCCATCGCACTGACGGTTACGCCTGTTGGAAGGGATACATACGCAACGGAGTCGCCAACTTGATCGGTTTGAGTTCCAAGATCGGTTGTATTGCCCATTCCAAGTTGACCCTCTGCATTCTCGCCCCAACAAGTCATACTTCCATCATCCAAGACCGCGCAGGTATGCTCGCCCCCTGCAGCGATTTGAGATACATTGCGTCCAGCCGGCATGGGCCAAAACGGCATGTAATCGCCAGTCTCAAGATACCCGTCTCCCGCACCGTTTCCATCAGTGTAGCCTAAGCCTAGAGCCGCAATATTACCAAAACACTTCACGGAATTATTGGTAAACAAAAGACAGGTGTGAGCCTCTCCAAGAGCGGCTGTCTCAGCAGTTAGATTTGTTCCAAGATCGACATACGGGAGATTCTCACCCATCTCATCGGATTCATCACCCATATCCTCAATATTACCAATTCCTAGTTGGCCTGCTGTATTGTTCCCCCAACACTTGACCATGCCTAATGCAGTCACAACACATGTGTGACTCCAACCAGAAAAAATGTTAGCAACCTCATTATTCTGAATGGAATTAGAACTAGGAGGGAGTTGATCAATGGCTGTAGTTTCTTCATTTGATTCGAAGCCATTCAGAGTGTAGCCTGTTTGCGCCATCGTAATCATCAAGAAAACGAGCACCAAAGAACGAGTTTTGACAATATAGCGACTGCTCATGTATTTCATTTAAAACTGAAAACATATGACTGTTGGACCGATGATGAACGGGTCATATAAATAAGAACGGGTATAGTAGAATATACGGTCCCGTAGGGACCGCTCGTAAATTAGGGAGAATGGATAGATGGTGGATTTGTCTTCGATTATTGCGCTAATTGGAATCGTTTCGATTGCTTTAGTTACTCCTGGGCCAAATAATTTGACCGCTCTAATCCATTCTGGATTGCACGGAGCGCGTGCAAACATCCCACTAATTGGAGGAATGGCAACTGGTTTCATACTCTTGCAGACATTCGTTGCTATCCTTGTGAACAACCTGAATGAATGGGGGGATTGGGCGTTCATTCTCCACTGGATAGGAGTGGTATTCATCATTCTACTTGCGGTTGTAATCGGTCGACTTCGTCCAGATTTGACGAAACAGAGTGATATTCCCCGTCTAGGCTTCAAAACTGGATTTGCAATGCAATGGATTAACGGTAAAGAATGGGGATTTGTCATCCTCTACATGACGCTTCTGCTCGATGATTTTGGAGGGGGAGTTACGGGGTCATTATGGATCATCTCTATCGTAACCACCATCTGTATTCTTGCAATATTTGCTTGGAGCGTGTTTGGTATGAAGCTAGAACGTTTCATGACTGATCCAAAAATTGCACCACGATTGTTTCCATTACTCGGAGGATGTCTTGGCCTTCTAGCGATTGCTATTGGTCTCCGAGGAGCATGATTAATTGTGTTTTTTTGACCATGAATTGAGGACTGTGGACTCCCCCTTCTGGAGATGTTCAGATACCGTGGCCTGCTTCAATCCGACTGCTTCAGCAATGTCACGCTGAGTACACCCTCTAGGGTATCGGTAGTACCCCAATTCGATGGCTTTGAGCAATATCTTCTGCCTTTTAGGTGGCATATCACTCATGTTTACTGATGTTATTTTACTATCATCCGACTCCAATAATGAGTATGACATTCTTTCAGGAAATGCTTGGGCCATTCTCATTATCTCCTTAATGGAACTAGGAATGCCACTGATTGTCACCTTCAAAAAATCAGGAGTTGCAATTGTTGGATAAGTAAACCAAAGGCCATCTAAAGAGGCGACTTTGCGAGTGAACGGCCCTCCCAGAGTTACGATTGCAATAGACTCATTCTCACCTTCGGTCAAAATAGTGATGATGCGAAGTGCATCGATTTCCTCATACTCATGGAGCGGGTGTTGATGCTTGAGTTTTGCAATAATACTGGCGGGGGTGTTTTTACTGCCCGGTTGATAATTCGAAATAAATTCAACTGAATCAAAGAATTCCAGTAAATGTGCTCCTTCGAGGTTTCCGAAGTTATCGGCAGTGACACGGAACTGGAGTAGTCTTGTCCCACCGGCCATGGCCGACCGTTCATGAATGGCTTGAATAAGGTTCGGCTATGCAAACCTCTGAATGACTATCAAAGTCCATTTCGCTTCTTTGAAAGGTTGTTCGAATAATGGTAAATCATCTTGAGCATTCGGAGCCAGGGCTCAATGCCGTCCTTCTTCATCTTCTCTTGCAGCTGATCGTTCTGAATCAGGACATCGCCCCAGATATTCGCAGCGGTGCCCTTCTTACCCTTAGGAAGTTGGAATGTGTCGTTGAGGGTTGGCTCGAGTAGGCTCTTCCATACAGCGTTGGGGTTGACTGCACAAGTAACCTCAACAATGACTTCGTTGGGCTTGACTCCCGTGCCTTGCTGCCATGAGCCTGGCCCCATTTCAGCCAAGAATGGCAGACAGAGGTCGAGAACTTGTAGGCCAGTAACTGGATCGGCTCCAGTAAGCTCGGTGAAGGCATCGCGGAGTTTTGCACGGTCTGCTCCCTTCTGACCAGTTTGAGAACGAAGGTCATCAATTGTAGTCGGCACTAGGAAGCGGATATCGGTGTAGTAAACGAGTGGTTCATCAGAAGACATTGGTGAGAAGAGTTTCTGATATGGCGCTCCGCCACCACCTTGGTCTGTCACGATATTGAGAGGGTAAACCGTCTTGAGGGCGTTTGTAGCAACACTCTGGATGAGGCGATTCATCAAACGCTGAGGAGCAGCGCTAACCTCGTTGAAAGTTGCCCGGTACTCCTCCATCTGAAGAACTTCGTAACCACGAACTGCCAACAATGAGTGAACTGTTGCACCCTGCTGAACACCGTCTTCTCCACCCCAGTTTGCCTGAGATACCCAGCGTTGGCCACGGGCCTTTGCGCTTGGAGTAATCAAATCCGCATACTGGCTCATACGTCGAGATACCCGATTCTGGAAGTCTGCTTGGTCAAGTTTAGTGAATACTGTTGCCTGATAATTGCCCTTGAGTGCATGGTCAGCAACCTGACTGGCATTCACACTGGTAAGCAGATTCGCCTGATCTTGTGGATATACGAGGAGGCGACGGCGGCCTGCTCCTTCACCGAGTGTACCAATGTTTGGATCAGTGAGTAGGTAGCCGAGAGTTGCAGTATACTCGAATAGGCGACCATAACGATCCTCGTCACTTGCACGCTGAACCCATTCATCGAGACCTGGCTCGACAATATGCATTTCAAGAGGTACCAGATCAGAACCACCACCAAACATCTGACGGACGGTAGCGGAGTTCATCATGCCCATCATAGTGTAAAGCGAGGTCTTGCCAGATGTCAGGAAGATGTCTGTAATTCCATCCTCACCAAACGAATCTCGGCGATCGGGCATGTTCACAAGGAGATTGAATGCGGATGGAGTGTCTCGGTTACCATTTACAGCTTGCCAAATCCAATCGTAAGGTTTTGTCATCAGGTAGCCGTTTGCATCCTTTCCAAATCCGGCTGGGGAATAACGAATCCATCCAAGACGATTGTTGTAAGTCACGTTTCTGTGCATCAAAGAAGGATAGTAAACACGCTCTTGTGGATCGGAGCCAGGTACGACACCGCGATGGCCAAGACCCCATACGAGTGGTTCCCATTCTGGGAAACCGTCAGGCCCGACTCCAAGGAACATGTGGTCATCCCCTGGGATCTCGAAATCAGTTGGATCCGCTCGGACGCTTAGAGCACTACCCATTCGGTCTTCGTCACCAGTAGAGCAAAACACGAGTGTTTGTGTTGTAACGACCTGGGCTGGAGTCCACATATTTGCTTGCAAAATCGTCTTTTGCTTGACCCAGTCAGACATTGTATTGAGGTCGCGTTCGAACCGGAAGCGATCCGACTCAATCCAACTTGAGCCGAGAATGATGTTGGTGTTGAGGAACTTCGGTACTCCCTTTCCGATATAGCGGCGGCGGGGGTCTTCTGTTGTCATGTCAGTATTCATCTGCGGCGCCCAAGGACCTGAACGTGGGATGTATTGGAGGAAGTCCTCATCATCAAAAGCATGAGATTGAGGGGCTGCAACGCCTCGCTCAACCATCCCCATCAATTCCACATATGTTTCCATAGGCTGGATTCGGCGGTTTGTTCGGAGGTATTCATCAGAGATTGATCGGTGTTCCCACATGTTCTTCACACTCAGAATTTCTTGGTTGGGTCCTCATGCTCAACTGGATTAACACCCGGCTGAGGGAGGAATGGTAGGGGCACATGGCCAGTAAGGAGGACGCCAATAATGGTCTGAATCAAACCCAAAAGGACTTGGATGGCATCGAATGTGTTCTCAGTTTCTCCAAAATCGATGCCAATACCGAATATGAGGAATATGAGACCAAATACAGCCATGAGATAAGCCGTGATGCGCATAATCTCACCTACCCAAGGCTCTCCTACGTTCTCGGGGAAGTGGTTCTCGCTTTAATATCCAATGCGAGTCATGGAGATTCTGATACGCATTCATTCAGAATTTTCGATGCATGTGGTCGGGTCGTGAATCATCCTCAGGATCCGGTCCCCCGTAACGCTCCGCCATGGACAAGTGTGGCTCCGGTTCAGGCTTCGGTTCGGGCTCAGGCTCAGGCTCAGGCTCAGGCTCAGGCTCAGGCTCCGGTTCAGGCTCCGGTTCAGGCTCCGGTTCAGGTTCACTAAGATCTAGATCGAACTCAGGTATCTCCTCGGATTCAATATCTGAGAAATCTGGGGCTGATGGAAGTTCAATCTCCTCTTCCACGATAACATCGCGTACATCCATTGCAGCCTTGATATACGACGCAATGTAGCCAGCTTGAAGTTCATCCAAACCATTTTCCTCAGCCTGAATATCAATTTCTTGCTTTTCTTTGAAGGTCATTCGTCCATCAGAGAACGCTGTAATCATCGATGAAATCAGGCTACGAAGGCCTTCGGCACCATGACCATCTTCCCACGATTCTATGTGATCGCCGATTAAGGGGAATCCTTCGAATCCAATTGCCTCACCAACCGCTACCTCTACGCCATCCATCATCACAATGGAACCAATGAAATCACCATGGATTGCATTGGCCCTAATACGTCCTTCATCGGTAAGTTCGAAAATTGACCCTACCGCCCCTGTGGAACGAATCTCTCCATCACTCTCCATCGCAGAAAGCGCTACATGCAGGCCTTTGAGGTCGCCCATCGTTACAGCATCAATCGCCTCATTGTGTGATGGTCTTGTGCCTTCAATCTCTGTTGGCTCTGAAGCCACGTATCGAAGATGAAGGAGGATGCGTTCGCGCATAGTCAAAGTTCGCGTATATGTCGCTAAAGGAACCGGTTCAGATTCTAAGTCCGTCTCTCGAACCTTCGAAACATCCGTCGCAATTGTATTCATGCGCATGGAACGAAAGAGGAGACGAAGCAGGATTATTACGACAATAGCTCCGCCTAAACCCGCGGCGAGGAGGGTCAAGTCAGGGTCCATTCAGCACCAATCCCAACCGAAGAACACACGTTCCGTTCATCAAGGATTGCAGACAAAAGAAGGAGTTCGACCCATCCGAGAGTTCCGGAGAACAATCGGATGGGTCGGGGGAATCTGCAAAAAGCAGTCTAAGGAGCGATCGAAACCGCTTGACCTGACACTTAGTGATCAAACCTCGAGTTCGTCGAGGATGCCGTCGCCGTCATCGTCAGGGTCGAGGTGGTCCTCAACGCCGTCGTTGTCGTGGTCGAACTGGCCGGTCATGTCGTTGCCATCGTTGGTCTCAAACCAGTCGGAAAGGCCGTCGTTGTCGTCGTCCGTGTCCGTCTTGTCCTGGAGACCATCGTTGTCGTGGTCGTAGCGCCACTCACCGGTGACACCATCGAACTCGTCAACGTCGAGGATCTCGTCGTTGTCGTCGTCCGGGTCAACTCCATCATCCATACCATCGTTGTCATGGTCACGGGAGTAATCCTCACCGTTGGGTCCCTTGTCGTTGATGTTATCGATTCCGTCGTTGTCGATGTCGAGGTCGAGGTTGTCGGCTAGGCCGTCATTGTCGTGGTCGTAGATGTCCGTGTTAGGGTCACCATCGTTCACTTCCTCTTCATCGTCGATGCCGTCGCCGTCATCGTCGCTGTCCTCAGCATCATCGATGCCGTCGTTGTCGTGGTCTTCCGGGCTGTCATCGACACTGTCGGGGATGCCATCGTTGTCGTCGTCGTTATCCGCGTCGTCTGGGATGCCGTCTCCATCATTGTCGTTGTCGCCGTTCTGCTCCTGGTTGTCGAGCTGCTGTCCTTGCTGCTGGTCGGATTGCTGACCCTGCTGGCCTTGCTGGCCGTTCTGGGTCTGGCCGGTCTGCTGCTGGTTCTGACCGTTCTGGTTGTCACCGTTCTGGTTCTGCTGATCCTGGCCACCTTGCTGGGCGCCTTGTTCGCCGCCCTGCTGTTGCTGACCCTGACCATTGTCCTGCTGCTGACCTTGCTGGCCCTGCTGGCCCTGCTGACCTTGCTGGCCCTGCTGACCTTGCTGGCC
>Ga0208277_1001632_pt1 | contig 12991 bp, 10 predicted proteins | sample ETNtaG_5_FD_185782 | JGI IMG/M metagenome (GOLD analysis project Ga0208277, IMG submission 185782) | Marine microbial and viral communities from oxygen minimum zone, Eastern Pacific Ocean - ETNP201406SV205 (SPAdes) (version 2) | ecosystem: Environmental > Aquatic > Marine > Oceanic ...
AAATGCCACTGGGGGTGTGATTATTGTCCTCTTTCCGACAACCGCAGGGAGTCGCCTGATATGTTCGCAAATGAACGCCGTTGCTCCACCTGGGAGGAGGTCATTGAGGAAGGGCGTGCTATGCGTGCTACTGGAACTGGAATCACTGGTGGTGATCCAATGCTCGATATGGAGCGTTCACTCGAAGCAGTAAAGCAACTCAAGGCAGCTTTCGGACCAGATCACCACATCCACCTTTACACATCCATTCCATTCGCTGCGGAACGCGCTGCAGACTTTGGTGCAGCAGGTCTCGATGAAATACGATTTCACTTGCTTGATGGAACGGTCTCGAAATACAACAAAGTCATGCAAGCATGTGTTGATGCAGGCATTGAAGTTGGCGTGGAATTACCATGTGAACCCGACAAAGAGGATCAGTTATTCGCGCTTCTCAAGCAACTTGACACTTCACCAGTATCGTTTCTCAACCTCAACGAACTCGAAATCACGGTTGGTAATCAAGAGAATATGGATGTTCGCGGTTTCAATCTCAGTGGGGGGATTACCGCAGCAGCAGAAGGTTCTGCCAATCTTGCGTTGAGATTGAAAGACGCTTCGCAAGACCTTGATTTCCATCTCAAGTTTTGCTCGGCTCGATACAAGGATGCAGGGCAATTGCGCGCAAGATTCAGACGCAGAGGTGAAGCAACACTGCGTGCGTACGAAGTTTTGAGCGAAGACGATACGATTCTTTTCGGAGCGATTCCTACTTCACTCGAAGATGCAACAGGCGATCTCAATGAACTTCAACAGGAGCTTGGCGTTGCCCAAGGCTGGATCCGATACGATGCGCCGTCAGAGCGTATCGAACTGCCGCTTTCCCTTGCCGAGGATCTCGCTGATGTCTTGGAAGTGCCTGTTCTTCTCGTCGAAGTCCACCCTACGCATGAGCGATTGGAAGTGGGCGTTGTCCACCTTAACGAACACCGTTGAGCCTAGCATCGGAGTGGGACGGCGAGGCTTATATCATCGGTGCTTTAGGCCAGACTACCTTAGGGCTCGTGGTCTAGGGGTTATGACGTCGCCTTCACATGGCGAAGATCGCCGGTTCAATTCCGGCCGAGCCCACCATCCGATTTTGGAGGCGGAATTGCTCCAGCCAAGAACAGCAAGAGTTGGCAAGCGTTCTTTGGCGCCGGTTCAATTCCGGCCGAGCCCACCAATGCAAATCTAGGAGGAATTGTTCCAGTCATGAACAATGTTGCTGGATTTAGTTTGTTCATTGACGCCGGTTCAATTCCGGCCGAGCCCACCAACCTCCATGGTGCGTTTTTTGAATATATTTTGAATACCACATCCCTAGCCATTACCCCGCTAGATTGAAGAGCCAGTGCGGATTCATTGGGGTATGAGCGCTGTGTCGTCCGCACTTGGTTGGCTCAAAGGGATACCCGGTGGAATTGTCGGGACGCTGAAACAAGCGGATGTTGAGGTCTTCAAACAGGGCGAAACCTGGAAGGCGTTTGGAATCGCAGCCCTGATGTTTGTGACCATTTCTTTTGCAGCACTTTCCATGTTCGATAGTATGGATGAGGTCTTCGCCTCTGATGCAGATCCAGCACCGATTCCTAACATGGTGTTTGAATCACTGAACCGTACAGGTATTGAATCGAACGTGGCCAATGATACCGGTTGGATCAGCCTTGATGACCATCGTGGTTCAATCATCATTCTCGATTTCATGGCCCATGACTGTAGCAATTGTCATGCTGTTCAAGAGCACATTGAGAAAGAGATGGACGGCTGGCAAGCTCAAGCAAATGCTTCTGGAAAATCACTGAAGATTTTCGGTTATGGTGCTTGGTACATTGAAACCCTTGACTATCTCAACGAAACTTCTGGTGCTTACCACGTGCCGGCTTATCCGACTGGACTTGGCTCAACCACCGCCGCCATCCTTGAAGACGGTTCTACAACCGATCCTGTACGTTTATTCACCACCGGTGGAAGCGGTCAAATCCCCGTTGTCATGGTTCTTGATGAGGAAGGCTACATCATTGCACGTGAAGCTACCGGTACCCCCTCTGACAAATGGAGCAAATTCGATGGCGTGCTTCAGGATGCCTTACAGGGTGACGTCCAAGATACAATGTCAAACAGAATTGCTTGGGAAGAGCCGGACACCTCGTATGTCGCGGTGTTCGTCCTCGGTATGGTTCTGTCAATCCTCGTTTACTTCTCACCTTGTGCGTTCCCAGTTCTCCCCGGATTCATCTCTTACTACCTTTCACTTGGTGCTCGAGAGGACGAAATGATCGCAGCTGGAAAATTGAAAACCGGAATGCCAAGTTCATGGGTCATTGGATTGTTATCTGGTGTCGGAATGTGGACGTTTTTCGGAGTGATTGGAATCGTCGCTATTCTCATGGGTGAAGCATTCACGGCATCAGGAGCGGTTCACTACATCGCCATCTTCATCGCTCTTTTGCTGATTGTGCTTGGCTCAATGATGCTGCTTGGTATCACATCCCATGTGATGGGCTTTGTCGATAAATTCGTGCGTAAGTACAGCACAACCGAAGCAGATGAAACCTTCACGCCTCGTCGAAACATGTACCTCTACGGTATTGGCTATGCTGCAGCATCAATCGATTGCACAGCAGCGGCAGTGCTCCCCTTTGTTCTGTACTTGAGCACCCTCGGTAAGGCCGCTACAGGCGTTGGTATCGGTGGCTTGATGATTGGCCTTCTTGTCCTGATGGTGTTCGTTACAGTGATGGTCGGTATGGGCCGTCAAGTGATGATCAATTTCCTTCGTCGTTCAACTGGCATGATCAAGATGATTGGATCTTGGATGATGATTATGGCCGGAATCAGCCTCACACTCTACCTGACAAATCCAGCCCTCGTCAGCACTGTGTTTGGATGATTAAGCAGCCATTGATTTGTCAAAGGCTTCAATGTATTCTTCGGTTGCAACCTTGTCGAGAGCAGGCTTCATCCAATACTGCCATGTAATCCAAGTAAAGATGAGTGCCGTTACCGCATCCCATGCGTAATGTTGTTTGATGCTTAATGTTGAAAGAACCAGGAGAGCCCAACAAACGAGCAACATCGCTTGAAGCAACCAGACCTTTCGAGTGTTCGATGGGTACCAATACCTCAGGACCAAGACGACCTGAGTTGATTGAACAACGTGAAGCGATGGCCATGCATTCCATGGTTTGTCGACACCATGAACCAGGGCAAACCAGCCTTCCCAACCAGTGCCCTCCAAATCAGGTATGAGGTGCCTTAGGTCAATTTCCACCGGGAACGCGATGAAGACGGCAAAGGCCATCCAACTGGTGATGATCATGATTTGTGTAAAGATGATGTTCTGTCGCCACATGGTGTCGTTTTTGTTTCCCAACAAAGCAACAGCAGGGTAGTACAGGTAGAGGGAGATGTATGGAATCACCAACCATGCTACAAATGGTAGATTGAGATCAAACGCAGTTTCTGGATTGAAGGCTCGACGATCAAGCAAGTTTGACAATCGATTTGTTGCTAAATATGGCACGGCTGCTAGGAACGTAAACATGACCATGATGGCTAAACTCAGCCTTTTGTTTCCTAGACTTGTACGGTTCTTCCAATGGGATTTCCAAACCCCCCAAGGTTGTCGACCCCAATTGCCCATGATGGCTGTGCTTCTTTGGTTCATGTGTAAAGGTAATTGAATTAATACGAATCAATATTCTCATCTGAACCGTCTTATTCTTCTTCAGATGGTCCAACTAAATCACTCCAAGACAACACACGGTCGGCGATCAATGAAGCTTCTTCGGGATCATGCGTGACATGAATAGCTGCGGTGTTTTTTTGTTTCAACCAATCTCTTGTTTGGATCGTAATGGCCCTTCGGCTTTCCAAATCAAGGGCAGAAAATGGTTCATCAAGCAGCAAAAGTTCTGGCTGTCCTAACATGGCTCGAACCAAGGCAACCCGTTGCGCCTCTCCTCCGGAGAGCGATTCAACCCTTCTTCGTTCAAATCCACTCATGTTCACCGAATCAAGTTCTGCAGCAATGATTTTGCTTCGCACAATTCGGTTGTGCTTCTTCTTGAATCCCAACGCAATGTTTCCTTCCACATTCAAGTGTGGATAGAGAATTGGTTGTTGAAAGAGGTAACCGACCCTCTTTTCCCCCTCTTCATGGGCAAAAAGAAGTTCACCAGCATCGGCCTCTTCAAGCCCAACAATGCACCTGAGAAGGGTCGACTTTCCACAGCCACTTGGCCCGAGAATGGCAACGATTTCATTCGCCCCGACCCAGAGATTCAAACCATCGAAAACCACAACTTGCTCGAATGATTTCCTTAATCCACTGATGTTGATAATTCCTTCATTTTTCATCTAAAATCCTCCTCCATCTCCTTCTGGTCTGAATCGCTCTGCGATGAAGAAAAGGACGAAAGTGAGCAGCATCAACACCGTTGCAGCAGCCATCGCCGTCGGTTGAACGAGTGGATCAAATTTAGGCCTTGACATCAACGTATCGACGAGGACCGATAGCGTGTCCCAAGAACCAGCTCGAACCAAGAGCCAAGATGCACCAAACTCTCCAAGAGAAAAGGCCATGGTCAGTGATGATGCAACGACTGCTGGCCCCCGTACAAAGGAAAAATACCCATGGTACCAAGTTCTCAACGGGCTCAAACCCAAGATTTGTGCCTGCTCTTTCCACTTTGGTTCAACGGACCGCATCGCTGGTAACATGACCCTCACCACAAACGGTACAGTGAGGATCACGTGCGGTACAACAGGGAGGTAATCCCATTGGAACAAAGAAGGCATTGTTTTCAAAACACCGAGCAGGATGCCTAAACCAACCATCACAGCAGAAATGGCAAGCGGGAGAAGTGTAGCAAGATCCAGGGCCCTGGCAAAATGCGGATGCTTGTTGATTTCCAGCGATCGAATCGTGGAGGCCAACAACCAGCCCATGGGCAAGGCTATGGCCAACGTCGCACATGCAAACAGAAGAGAATTCGTCAAGGCGTCAACGATGCTCAAGGTTGACAGATCACCCGACCAAGCCGAATTCCAACCTGCCATACTCCATCCGTATGAGGTGCCACTCGAGTTGGATTGACGAACCCTGAATGATGCAGTTAATGCTGCTAGCATTGGTGAAATGGCGAACACAAGTCCTGCATAGACCGTCATTCTCGCCTTCATTGGCGGAGGTCCACGGCTTGTCGTTGACGTGTGTTCAGAAACCAATGCGAATCTGGAGGAATGTCGACGTTGCAAGGCAGAAGTGAGGTACAATGCTGCGAGCAAGATGATGAATTGCACCAGTGAGGCTGAGAGCACAATTTCACTTGTATCCACCCGATAGTCATGGATTCCGGCAGATCCACCGTATGATGCCATCAGGGATTCAAGGGTGTGATTGAATGGCGTCAACCATTTCACCAAGGCAAAGGACGTGAAGGAAAAAAGAAAACTCAAGGACGCTGCACAGAGTACAGCAGGTCCAATTACAGGCCACCACAAATGTCGAACTTGCCCCAATTTTGTTCGCCCCTGTCCAAGTAAACTCATTTGTTCCTCCCATGCGGGGTCTAACCGCGCTAATGTAGGTTCGACAAATCGAATCATGAGCGAGAGATTGAACCAAGCGTGAGCAACGACAAGCACGAGGAAGTGTCCCGGGTGAGCCCATCCGGCGCGTTCTGCCAATGAACCCACAACGCCAGTTTCAGTTCTTAGGTCAAGACCAAGCGCGAAAAGGAGACTTTGTTGATCGATCAGCAGGAGGAAACCCATTGCCACGACGATTGCAGGCATGACAAACGGAACAGAAAATATCGCTCGGAGCACTGAAGCACGTCGCCATTTGTATCGACCTAAGTTCCAAGCAATTGGTAAGCCGATGACAACCGTGAGCACAGCAGATACACTTGCTTCTAGAACAGTAAACTGGAGCGCATCAATAGCTCCATAGGCATGGGGGAAATGAACCAAAGCCTCGATTGGGTTCTGTCCAGTGACGGATTGTAATCGACCAAGAGCATAGACAAAGGGCAGCCCTGAGAGGGTGATGTAACTTAGGACAATCAGGGTCCTAGCAACCGTTTCACTTGTTCGGAGCATGTCCGGATTTCCCCTCAAGCCTGTTGAGTCGTGGATTTCCAATCGTCAAGCCACTGTTCCATATTTGATTGGATTTCTTCGTATGTCATTGTCGTCACAGCATCAGGGACATCTGCATGGTGGCGGTATCCATCAGTTTCGGGGAGGTCGTAGCCTTCAAGCACGGAATACATGAGGTTGTTTTCTGGCATGTTAGCATTGACTTCTGGGGACAACAAGTACTCGATAAAGAGTTGAGCACCTTCAACTTGAGCAGCACCGTTAATGATGCCCGTGTACTCGATTTGGTGGAAGTTGGCGTGGTCGATCATCAGGGAAGTTGAGTGCGTGTAATTGCCTGAATAGTAAGCTTCGACACCCGGGGAGTGGCAATATGAAACGGTCATCCAAGCATCACCAATGTGACCCTCGGTGTATTCGCCGTACCCTCCGGTGTAATGTGTTTCATAGGCTTCTGTCCAACCTGAAGTGATGATTGCATCATTGGACATCATCGATGACCACCATGTCATCGCATCACCATCAGTTTGGAGTTCAAAGTATTCCATAGTGGCCACCAAGAACGCCCTTCCCGGGGAAGACGTGACTGGTGATGGGAAGGCGATTTTGCCTTTCCATTCTTCTTCAGTGAGGTTGTCAAGATGAGTTGGTACGGTCATGTTTGCTTCACTGATGGCATCCTCATCATAGTTCAAACACACATCTCCCTGGTCAAAGGGCACCGCAAGAGGTCCATCATAAAATCCCGAGGCTTTTGCAGAGATGTTCTCTACGCTAGCCGTATGTGGTTGAAGGAGGCAGTTGTCAATGGCTGTTGGGAGGTAGGTGTTGTCGAGCCCGATCATCAGGTCGGTTTGTTGGGCTTCTTTTGTCAGCATCATTTGGTCGAGAATGCCACCAGCATCGTCGACTTTAGTCATTTCAACAGGGATTCCAGTTTGATTTGTGAATTCGTCAAGAACTTCATCTGATAGCGCGGTAATATCGTATGTGAGGATTCGTAATGTTCCATCGTCTTCATGGCCTGCAGCAAGGACAACACATTCGCTTTCTTCTGACGCAGTTTCGATACAGCCGCTCAGTGGCGCAGCTACGACCATCATAAGGAGGAGCATCGTTTTGATGTTCATGCGCCAGGCCCCGCCAAAACAGCTGCAATTTGGTGAGTGCGATCAATCAATTCCAGTGGATTGTGCGCAAGAATGTACAGGGCTGGTTCCCAACCAAAGGCTCCCTCGTCGAGGAGAAGGTCATGCTTCGAACTTTTTGCCTCAAGTTTGCCCTTTGGGGCCATGCCGAATGAGTATCCAAGTTGGGTACACGCATCTTCAATTCGTTGAACATCGACCCCGTTTTCCAGCAAAGGTGGTAAAATATTCATTGCTGCGACCTTCGACTCATCTTGTGCATGGGCTGCAAGAAGGAGTTCGGCGAGATGCTTTGAGGTGCCAAAAGCCGGCGTTTCGTGGTGGCGAAGTGCGCCATCGACAAGCGTGATGCGTCCAGGGAACGCAGCAACTTCATCCGTTTGGAAGGCTCCTTTAATGCAAGACGCAATGTTCAATCCGACAGCAGGGATGACATGCCCAATCCGCTTAGCATCGAGGCGACTTGCCGCCCACTCGAGCCTTCTCAATAAGGCGCGTTGCTCTTGACCGGCATCAAGATCCAGCCCGGTAAGGGTCTTGTCAAACCGGAGTGTATGGTTTCCAGTGAATTGGAATTCCACAATGAATCTTTGTCGAAGGACCTGTGTGCCTGGCCCCATTGAAGACAGGGCTTGCGAGAGTTCGTTGCCCCAACTGTCAATCGTAGCTTCGTCCGCAGTGGCTCCAAGTTCTCGAATAGTTTTCTGCATTTGTCGTGAAATCGTGCTTTGTGTGGAGCCAAGTAAGTCGGCTATTTCATGTTGAGACCAACCTTTCGTTCGCAAATCTTTCGCCACGTGTTGATGCAGTCTCTCAAGCCATTTGTCGCCGACCATGCCAAGCATGGCTGACGCTCTTGTCACTCATTATTCAATATTACTGGGGAAATATGCAAGTTGCATTGAGTTGTGACACTCAACCCGCCTCCCGCTACATACCTCAAAAAGAATGAATTTCGCAAGCTAAATCATGGTATGGCGAGACCCTCTCCTCGTTTGATAGTACGGCCCGTCCAGAAGGTGAGGGCAAAATCCACACATCGATACCATTGAGTGAATCTGGCCAGTTTGGTGGTCTGTGCTCATGCGATTGTTTGCCATGCATACAATGTGCAAGGATCGGGTGAAAGAGCTGCTTCCATTGACGCTTTCCTACAAAACAAATACGTTTGAGTGTTCCATTCATGCTAAGTGCATAATTATCTATTCGTTTTAGGAATAAGGGCGCGTTCTGGGTGAAATCCCGCCGTGAAATCGTGCTGGCATCATTTCCAGGGGTCTCAATGACATCACAGAAACCAAAACCAAAATTCTCGACCATCACATCGTCCAATTTTGGATCATTGGCATCTATGATTCCACTTTCTTCGAGCAATCTCCAGAATCTGTTCGATGGATTTGCAAAATAATGACCTGTTTCCCACGTGTGCATCGAAGGATTGTGGCCAACAAATATGCTGTGGCATGATGGTGAACCCGAACTGGGCATCTTAGCTCGGTACTTGCCCACAACCGAGATTGAACCCTTGGAGTGGATGAACTTTGCAGTCGTTTGTCAATGGATTCGCACCACAGGCTTCTAAGAGCCGCCGCGATGCCATCACTGTGGGGGCGATTTGATGGAACTCGATGATTTTGTGAACCGCCTCTGTCAGCGTATCCTCCATTACATCGAAAGCGGAGAGAAACCGGGGAAATTGGTCGATTTTGTACCTGCAGATTCACTGTCCAAGACATCAGATCTTCATCTTCCCCTCGAAGGACGTGGCACGGAAGCAGTGTTCGACGACATTGATGAATTTCTTCGCAAAACGGTCAAAACAAATCGAGCAGAATTCATGAATCCATTATGGGGGGGTCTCAATCTTACCGGGTTTGCAGGTGAAGTCATCACCGCATTGACGAACACATCGATGTACACCTACGAACTTGCCCCCTTTGCAACACTGATCGAACAAGCCATCCTCAAGCGAATGGGCGAACTTGTAGGTTTCTCTGGTGGTGCAGGTACCCTCGCAACTGGTGGCTCGAATGGCAACATGCTTGGCATGCTGTGCGCCCGTGAGGTAGCGTTCCCCTCCTCGACCCACAGAGGGATTGACGGAACCAAAATGGCTGCATTTGTATCGGAAGAATCACATTATTCGGTGCTCATGTCTGCAAATGTGATCGGCATTGGCCATCGAAATTTGTTCAAAATAGCAGTCGATGAGGACGGACGCATGCAACCGGATGCACTGCGTGAGGAAATTCACAGAGCAAGAAGGGAAGGATTGACTCCGTTTTGTGTTGTTTCTACTTCAGGGACGACGGTCCGTGGCGCCTTTGACCCCTTGGTAGAGATTGGCCAAATTGCCCATGAAGAAGGCATTTGGCATCACGTTGATGCGGCATGGGGCGGCTCAGCTCTCTTCTCCAGTCAACTTTCGAGCCTCATGAAAGGCGTGGAATTAGCGGACAGTGTCTGTTGGGATGCGCACAAAATGATGGGTCTTCCGTTAATCTGTAGCGCATTTTTAGTTAAGCAACCAGAAGTTCTTGCGAAGGTTTGCGCTCATGGAAATGTGGCGCATTATCTGTTCCACGAGAGCAGCAAGGAGCACGATCTCGGTCGCTATTCACTCCAATGTGGTCGTCGTAATGACGCTCTGAAATTGTGGCTGGCCTGGCGGGAATGCGGAGATGCAGGGTGGGCTTCCCTGGTAGAACATTATGTCTCGCTTGCCGATCACCTTCAAGCACGAGTTGATGATCATACAAATTTAGAGATGATGTCGAGTCGAGTTTGGACCAATGTCTGTTTCCGATATGTGCCCCGAAAGAATGTGGATATCAATGAGATAAATTCTGAACTTCGATTGCGAATTATGCAAAACGCAGACTTCATGGTGAGCCGTTCAAACATAGGTGAGGATGTCGTCATTCGTTCCGTCATCTCAAACCCAGGCATTACGACCTCGACGCTCGATGCCTTTATCGACGAAGTTCTACGAATCGGAAATGACATCGAACAAGGCCTTCCAAGAGAAACAGCCTACTGAACGAAGACAGTTCCCTCAAACGTGTGCGATTACATACGACCCTTTTTGAGGAGATGCGCGTTTTTTATGGGTATGGAAGAGGGAGGTGATTCTATGCAGCCGCCTCAAATCCCTCGACGGACAATAGGTCCGACCCTCTTTGGCTTGGGCTTGCTTACTTCGTTCATTCAACCGATTTTTTTACTGTTCATTGGAAAAGATGTGAACGACGCTATTTGGCCCCATGCTTACAGAGCGCTCCAAGCAACAATGCTGTTGCGAGAACATCTTACTTTGATGCTGTTCTTTGCTTTGTTGCTGTTCTTTGCGTCCATGGTTTCCGTGCACTCTCAAATTCGAGGCAAGCCACAGAACCAAACCCTCAATTATGCTCTTCTTTTTTCAGGGGGATTATTTTCCGGGTTCACAATATTGTATTTTCTTCTCGATGTGTTTTACCTCCGGGGGGCCTTCCTGTTGCTTCCAACGTCGTATGGAATCATTCTGCTTAGTATCCTCTTGATCGTTGGCGGTCTTCCGAGGTTGCCCGACCGAGGATCAAAGGCCAAGATGCTTACAAGCCTAACACACCTTCTGGCTGTGTTCTTTGCAGCATGGTTGGTGATGCCTGGTATTCCTGCCATGATTGGCCTTGCTCCTTCGCCACCAGATGCACCACGAATTGGGTATGGTGCCGAGCCCGGACCGTTTGACACGACAATGACCATCCATCCATATGACATGCCTGTGCAGGTGGAGGAAGTCATTTTGAAAGACGAACAGGATATTGAGTTTTCAGTGTACCTGACCTTACCCGATTTGAATCTCGACGTGCCATTGGATCGAATTCCACTTGCACTTCTTAGTCATGGTTGGGGCTATCCTGTCTATGAAGAGTACACCGATTGGATTGAACACCTCTCTGCACGAGGTATGGCTGTAGCCTTTGTCCAATACCCATCCCATATTGACCCACCAATTCCTGAGGGCCTGACGGGTATTGATGTTGAAGGCGCCTCAAATTATCCACATCATGAATATCGGGCGATGGCGATTGCAGCAGCACTTGACACGCTCCACCATGTCGCTCTCAACGAAACCCGCCATCCATCGGTCGATGCAGCTCTTGGTCATACCACGATTGATTCAAGCCATTTGTGGATTGGTGGACACAGTCTTGGTGGGGCTTACACGTTCATCCAACTCTATGAGGCGATGGAACGAGGATGGGGCAATGAAACCCTGTTTGTCGATATCGAATCGGGTTGGACTCGGCCGGATCAGGCCATGCTTCAACCAAACCTCTCGAGAATGCCTGAAGACGCCATGGTCCATATCGCCCGAGGTGTTGACGATATGACCGTTGATGCGTGCTACAGCGTTCATCATCAACAGGTCTACGATATGCTGCCGGACCAACATGTGCTCTACATTGAACTGCAGAGCGATTTGTACGGTTTCCCACGTTTGGTTGGCTCCCACTATCTACCAACAGATTCAGTGCATGATCGCCTTGCTGATTATGGTGTATATCGGCGCATTGATGCCCAAGCAGATTGGGTTTTCGCCCGAACACAAGGTGACAACATCACCGAAAGTTGGGCTTACGGCCATTTGGTCGATGGTGACCTTCTTCGTTCGATGGGTGAATGGTCAGACGGAACACCGGTCTTACCTCTGCTCGTCTATCAGGATGCCTTGAATTCTGAATCTAAATTTGCATATTGTGAAACTTTTGAAGGCGAACTCTGACAGCATGTCTTGAAGCAGGTTTTTGATTGAGTTTAAGGGGCTGGTCGCACTGCCAGCGATATGAGCGAAGGCGCACCAGTGAGGACCGCATTGTATGATGAGCATGTTGCCCTTGATGCCAATCTTGTTGATTTTCATGGATTCGAATTGCCCATCTGGTATTCCAACATCAAGCAAGAACACCTCGCGACCAGAGCAACTGCAGGTTTGTTTGACGTGTCCCACATGGGTTCATTCAGATTCAGTGGCCAGAATGTCAAAACTTGGCTTGAAAGCATAGCGACTCAAAAGGTCACAGCGATCAACGCTCCACGTTGCGCTTACACTCATTTTCTCGATCATGATGGTTATTTGATTGATGACATGATTTTTGCAGTCGTTTCGGATGAAGAAATTCTTGGTGTCCCTAATGCTTCGATGATCGAAGTCATGTGGAAGTGGTTTACTGAGCACCTCCCATCCGATGGCTCGATTCAGCTGGAGAATCTTTCCGATGCCACCTCCATCATGGCCTTGCAAGGACCTCATGCCAAAGCATTGTTGAGCAGTGTCCTTGGTGAATCGAATCATGTTGCCCGATTCAAGTGGCAGGCGATCACAGACAATCAACTCGGCGTCACTGGGTGGCTCCAAGGAACTGGATACACCGGAGAAGCAGGCTACGAAATTTTTGTTCCAAATGCTGAAGCACCACGCCTATGGCGTGCCTTAATTGAGGCTGGAGCCGTACCTGTTGGACTCGGTGCCCGTGACACCCTGCGTCTCGAGAAAGGATTCTTGCTTTCTGGCGTTGACTTCTGCTGGCCCCCGCTTGCAGGAGGTGATGATGCATCCTTCTTATCGCGTGATTCTTGGGAAACAAACGTTCCATTTGGCCTCGACCTTGAACATGATTTTATTGGCAAGCATCGAGTCATCAGTCACAACGATAGCGACGAGCGTTGGT
>Ga0208277_1001633_pt1 | contig 12987 bp, 13 predicted proteins | sample ETNtaG_5_FD_185782 | JGI IMG/M metagenome (GOLD analysis project Ga0208277, IMG submission 185782) | Marine microbial and viral communities from oxygen minimum zone, Eastern Pacific Ocean - ETNP201406SV205 (SPAdes) (version 2) | ecosystem: Environmental > Aquatic > Marine > Oceanic ...
TCTTACTGGCTGGGCTGCAGCTGATATGACAATAGCACCTGAATCACTGCGTACTGTAAATAGTGTTTTAAGGCTTGAAGACACTGTTTCTAAAGTAGAGCTTGGCAGATACTATGGCGATCAAACCAATAATACTTTGAGGGTTATCTTTAATGAAAAACTATTACACCCATTCCAACCCTATAATAAAGAAGCTACTGCGAATCAATTATCGTATTTTGATCGTGTTTTCCCTTCACCAATAACATTAGATCCATACGACCAAATATGGCATTGGAAGGAATTATTTACTTTGATTAACATGATTGCAGCCTTTTTGCTTATCATTCCTTTAACAAGATTTTTATTAACGACTAATTACTTCTCCGTATTAGTAAAAAGTGTGCCACCAGCATTACCTAAACAATCACCTCAAGGGAAAGTAGTTTTTTGGTCTGTGTTCATTATTGGGGCCAGCATAGCTTGCTTAACATTTATCCCTATGGTCGATATTGCAAAAGAATTATTTCCAGCTGCATCTAATAGAGAATTAACCTGGTTTTTTCCACAACGAATGAATAATTCAGTTATGTTATGGGCATTATTAAATGGCACAGTAGGCTTTTTGCTCTTTTTCTTGAGTTACAGCTTATTCGGAAAAAAACATGGGGTTAGTAAAGAGTCTTGGGGTTTAGGAATCAATAATAATGAGTTGTTTAAAACAATTATTTTAGGTCTTTTAGTATTTGTTATTTACTACTTAGTTCTTTATACAGTTTATTTTCTCTTCCATATTGATTACAGATTTTTGTTTATGGGTGTAAGAGTTTTTCAACCTGAAATTTTACTGGTCTTATGTATGTATTTTCCTTTCTTTTTTGTCTTCTTTTTTTCTAATTCATTGAGAGTAAATGGTGCTATGCGTTTTGAAGGCCAATCTGAATGGCTCTCAAGACTAATTGCAGGTTTTGCTAATTCAGCAGGTCTGCTGTTGATAATAGTTATTCAATATACGGTTTTTGCGCTATCTGGAACAGTATATTGGACTACAAATTGGTTAAGCGTGAATCTTTTATTTGGTATTGTGCCCATAATGTTTATCTTGCCTTACTTTAATAGAATATTTTTTCAGATGACAGGTCGTGTATATTTAGGACCTATAATTACATGTCTAATATTTATTATGATTCTTACCACTAATACTGTTATATATTTACCAATTAAATGACAAAAAATATTTTTAAAAACCTTTTAATCGCAATTACAGTGGTCATAATATCTGCCTGTAGTGGTGGAGGAGGTTCGTCCCAAGAGACAGCTACACCAACTCCAGCTCCAACACCTGCACCAACTCCAGCTCCAACACCAGCACCGACTCCAGCTCCAACACCAGCACCGACTCCTGAACCAACCCCTGAGCCTGGGCCTACTTCTTGTAGCGATTATGACAATACAGGTAATACTAAATATTGCACTATGAATTCTGGTGGATTGGATAGAGAATTCTTTTTATATATTCCTGATAACTTGTTAGGTTCTACCAATACTTCTCCGTTAGTAATTAATTTTCATGGTGGTGATGGGTATGCTGAATATGAGATGGAGTATACGGGTTTCAGAGAATTGTCAGAAGATGAAAACTTTATAGTTGCTTATCCTCAAGGCACTGTAGCTGAAGGCAAAGGTTCAACTGGATGGTTTACAGGCATAGGTTGTGAAACACCAGGTGAAGTTTGTGATGTTTCTTTTATATCAGAATTAATTGATGCTTTGGTCTCTGAATATTATGTAGATGCTAGTAGAGTATACGCTTCGGGTTTCTCGAATGGCGGCTTTATGATTTATAGCTTAGCTTGTTACTTAAGCGATAAAGTTGCAGCATTTGGACCAGTGGCTGGGTTAATGTATACAGAAGAGTACGATAATTGTACTCCTCAAAGGCCTTTACCAATAGTTCATATACACGGAGAGAATGATAGCGCTATACCTATAGATGGCAGCACATACTCAGTCGGTTTTAATACTGTTTTAGAGTATTGGAGCAACCATAACCAATGCACAGAAACTATAATTCTGGATGGAGAGGACAATAATGGAGATGGTTACTTTTATTCAGCAACAATAAAAGCTGAATGTAATGAGAATGTTAGATTAACTTATTACCGATTGGGTGGCACTGATCATGAATGGCCGAATCGAGATGGTTTGGGCTATGACTACGACATAGATGCTGCTTCTACTATCTGGGGATTTATGCAAGAATTTGATATCAATGGAGCCATTTCTGAATAAACTTATAAATAGTGTAACTCTTTTATCAATTGTGTTGCTCTCTGGTTGTGGTGGGGGAGGATCCTCAAGTTCTGAAACTATCCCAATTATCACACCACCGCCACCGCCACCTACAAATACTGTGCCGGATTGTACTCCTACGACATATGCAAACACCCTATATTGCACTTCAAAAAGACAAAATCTAGATAGGGAATTCTATATCTACGTTCCGAATGATATTGATACAACTAATTCTCAAGTACCGCTTTTATTTAGCTTACATGGCTACACTAGTAGGGCAATTTGGAATCTTGGTTACACTGGGTTTCAATCCATTGCAGAAACGGAAAAATTTATAGTTATATATCCGCAAGGCACTATTCTTGCCTCTACTGGGGAGCCACATTGGAACGTGGGAGGCTGGACAGTAGGCAGCACAACAGATGATGTTGATTACCTTTCAAGCCTTATAGATTGGGCTTACAACGAATATAAAATTGACAGAGATAGAGTTTACTCTACAGGCATGTCTAATGGTGGCTTTATGAGTTACCATCTCGCCTGTAATTTAAGCTCTAAAATCGCCGCAGTTGCCTCAGTAACAGGTTCTATGACACCTCAAACTTATAATGGCTGCAGCCCATCTCACCCGACAGCTATCCTACAAATTCATGGTACAGCAGATGGTGTAGTGCCTTATTACGGAAATTCTATATCTAGAGCTATACCAGCTGTTATGGATTATTGGGATGAATACAATGATTGCGATCAAGAAAGCGTCAGTCAAATAGATGATGTAAATGGTGATGGGTTTGGAGGTTTATTCTATCTGTACAATCAATGTTTAGGTGATGTAAATGTACGACTTTTTCTTATGACAAATATGGGTCATGAATGGCCAACCAATAATGGTCAAAACGACATTATCGCAGCAAATGAAATTTGGTATTTTTTAAAGCAATATGATGTAAATGGCAAAATTATTCCTTAATAAACTAATTCTATTTACAACTGTTCTTCTGTATGGCTGTGGAGGAGGGGGAGGTTCTACAGATACAGATGTTCCGCCCGTAATTACTCCACCGCCGCCGGTAAATAATGCCCCAGAATGTTCTTCTACAAGCTTACCAAATACACTTTATTGCTCTGTTAAACATCAAGATCTTGATCGTGAATTCTATGTGTATGTGCCAGATGGCATTGGTTCATCAATAACCTACACACCACTTTTATTTAATCTTCATGGTTATAGAAGACAAGCTCTAGATTTTCTAGGTTACTCAGGTTTTCAATCGATTGCTGATGAAGAAAACTTTCTTGTAATTTATCCGCAAGGTTCAATTTTACCAAGTTCAGGAGAGCCGCATTGGAATGATAGCGGATGGACCAGTGAAAGCCCTGCAGATGATATTGATTATATTTCTACCCTTATTGATTGGGCCTACAGCGAATACCAAATTAACTTAAGCAGAGTCTACGCAACAGGTAAATCTAATGGTGGAAAGATGAGCTATCATCTAGCCTGCAATATTGGCTATAGAATTGCTGGTGTTGCTTCTGTGGGTGGCTCCATGACACCTAACACTTATTCAAACTGTAACCCCAGTCAACCAACTTCAATATTTCATATTCATGGAGATGATGACACAGTAGTTCCTTATGAAGGTAACTGGCGCTCAACCTCTGTGCCGGATATGATGAATTATTGGAAAGATTACAATAACTGCCAAGTGCAAAATATCATTACGCTACCAGATGTAAATAATGATGGTGATGCTGGTTCAATTTACCAAGACAGTCAATGCTTGAATGATGTCTATGTTGAGTTGTTTCTAATGGAAGGAATGGGGCATGATTGGCCAACAGATTTCAATGAATATGACATTATTGCAGCTGACGAGATTTGGGATTTTTTGAAACAATTTGATATCAATGGAAAAATTAATTTCTAGAAATACTTTATTCAAATTAAGCCTGGTCTTAGCAACATTTTTTATTGCATGGACAGGCGGGCTATCAACTATATATACCGATTGGTCTTGGTATGAGAGTTTAAATAAGCCTAGCTTCAATCCACCAAATTATCTTTTTGGCATCGTCTGGCCAATTCTATATCTTCTTATGTCTGTAGTTAGCTTTCTAAACGCTAGCACAATTTATAAATTATATTTTTTACAACTTTTTGTTAATGGTCTGTGGAGTTGGATATTTTTTGCATTCCAAAGTATCGGGTTAGCCTTTCTCGATATTGTAGTTTTAATTTTTTTAAATATTTTAATAATGAAACAATTAAGAGCTAAGGAAGCTTGGCTTAGTTTGATACTTTATACACCTTATATCCTGTGGATTACTTTCGCATCAATTTTAAATTTATCTATTTTGATACTTAATTAAGTATTCTCTAGTTTTTTTATTTCGGCATCTACATCGTAATTCCATATTTTTCCCATGTTTGATTTTGCAACTGAGGTATACCGAATAAACATATTCCTAAAGAAAACTATTACAGGATTTGTTAGGTGGTATATCTTTCCTTGCATTAAAGATTGAGCTTGGATCTCATTGGTCCTTTTTAGTCTAATTTTTTCATATTTCTGCTGAATGATTCTAAAATTACCTTGATACTTGCTAACAAGCATTCCAAACGTATATCCGTCTTCTATAGCCATACAGCCACCTTGACCCAGAAAAGGGACCATCGGATGTGCAGCATCACCCAATAATGTGACATTTTTGATGTAGATTGAATTTAGAGGCGGTCTTATATAAATGCCCCATTTATAAATATCTGTACTCGAATCTATCATTGAAAATATTTCCTGATCAAATGCCTTAAAATCGTTAAGCATTTCTTCTTTAGAACCTAATAATTTCCATGAATCATTTACAGAATCCTTATTCTTAACAACAGCTGTCATGCTTATTTTTCCATTTTCATTGGCTGGATAAACCACAATATGTTTGCCATTACCTAAATGGAATTTTCCATCTAATAATTCTCCTGTACCAGTAGCACGCCATGCGTGGTAACCGCTGTAAACAGGTTCTCCTGAATCGGGAAAGTATTCTTCTCTAATAGGCGACTTAATTCCATCGGAGCCTAAAATATGCTTAACGTTATAACTAAGATTATTTTTAAAATTTAATTGCACTTTGTTTTGATCAAGATTGCTAAAATCGTGATTAAAAAGAATTTCACCACCCAGCTGGACATATTTATCGTAAAGGATTTGCAGTAAATTTTGTCTTGTAGATGTTATGAATTCTTTATCGCCACTAATTTCTCCAATCTTCTTATTTTTATAATGAAATATAAATTTTTGAGGGGAAAATGATGTTTTAATAAACTTATTTTTTAAATCTAATTTATCTAATATTCGTATAGCATTTGGTGATACAGAAATACCAGCACCATGTTCATTAAGTTGCTTTGATCTTTCAAAAATTACAGTTTTATGACCTTGCTCTAGCAGTGTACAGCCTGCTGTTAATCCAGAGATACCACCGCCAACTATTCCAATATGAGATGAATAATCAGACATTTATTTATAAAGATTTAAATACGTTTTTGATATTAGAAAGCATATCAGGGTTTCCTTCAAAACTTTTGATATTCTCATCTGGTGCATTCCATTCTGATGAAGATTTAGCAAAGAAGCTAGATTCTACTTTTAGCCAACTTGAATCATCCAAGGTTCCTGCTTTTATGAATCTTATCATTGGTAGTTCTTTGGCATAGCTCACAATACCAGAACCACAATTTTCACAAAATCCTCTTCTTATAGTTGTGCCCAAACTACCCTTACTTTCATAAAATTTAATATCGCCATCAATGTTTAGCTTTTTATTTGGTACATAGATGATTGTTGCCTTTCCACAACCTGTAGCTCTTTGACAGTCTTTACAATGACAATGATGTGCTGATAAAACATCCTTTGTGTTAAAGCTGTAATTGATATTGCCACACTGACATCTTCCAGTCTGATTCATTTTCTATAGTCCAGAGGGGGTTTACGGTCACCCAGAAGAGCTTCATATTGATGATCACCAATATTAATTCGGTGTTCTTCCCATGCAGCTTCAATTAATTTTGGTTGCTCAAAAAATCTCACAGCTGAATTAGCAAGAACTTTTGCTGCTAAAGTTGATCCTTTGGTGCCGATTGTTGTACCACCAGCTGCAACAGCTTGCCATGAATGAGATGATGTGCCTGGTACCCATGTAGCTATTCTCACACCAGAGGTAGGTACTTTCCAAGAAACATCACCAACATCTGTTGAGCCTTTAGTCTGTGATAACTCCAAAGGCTGAATATTCTCTTGATCCCCAATTGGCCTATCTGGATTTAATAAAGTCTGATAAATTTCTTCAGCAAACTTATTCTCTTCATTACTATATGTAATGCCACCAATTTTATGCAATTCTTCATCTATAACCACTGAAAGAGCTTTGTTTGGCATTAAAGGATAATTTCCATGCATCACTTCAAAATCCATCTGTGTTTCTGTTCCCCTAGCAGCACCTTCAGCAGTTTTTACAACTCTATTGAATAACTCTTTAACTCCCTCAACATTAGGATGTCTTACATAGTAGTAAACTTCTGCTTCCTCTGGGACTACATTAGGAGCTAAGCCTCCTTTTGTAATTACATAATGTATTCGAGCTTCCTCATCCATATGCTCTCTCATCATGTTTACCATCATATTCATTGCTTCAACACCATCTAATGCTGATCTACCGTTTTGAGGAGCACCAGCTGCATGTGCAGAAATGCCCGTGAATTTAAAACGCGCCGATTTATTACCATTAGAACTGCTGTAATGCGATCTATTCATATCATCAGGATGCCAATGTAATACTACATCCACATCATCAAAGTAACCGTCTCTAGCTATATATACTTTTCCACTTCCACCTTCTTCAGCAGGAGTTCCATACAACCTAATTGTTCCTTTTGTATTAGTTCGTTCAAGCCAGTACCTTATTGCTATTGCTGCTTGCACTGAACCAGCCCCAAACAAGTGATGTCCACAGGCATGACCTGCATCAGCACCTAAGCTCTCTCTGTAGGGAGTATTATTTTGAGACAGTCCTGGCAATGCATCGAATTCAGCCAATATACCTATAATAGGGCCTCCATTGCTGTATTCAGCTACGAATGCTGTAGGTATGCCTGCTATACCTGAATTAACTTTAAAATCTGAATCTTTAAGTGTGTCTTGCAATAATTTTGAGCTCTTTTCTTCAAGATATCCCATTTCTGCAAAGTCCCATATGGCTTTAGCTATGTCTTCGTATTTTTCTTTATGAGTATCTATGTTTTCGCTTAAATCAGCGTGGACGACAAAAGATAGTAAAAAAAGAATTAACCTCATAATTTTCTCCGATGATTAATTCTAGTTTATGTTTTTTTCTTATTGTGTGTAAGAGCAACTTTAACGTCTTTAAGTAATAGCGCTGCAATACTCAAGAGTAAGATTGAACCAGCTTCGAAAACTAATTGTTCAGGCATAGAATCTTTTCCTTGCAGAACAATTAGCCTCGCAAGGGCAGTTATACCAATGAATAGAGGGTAGATTACAGGAAGGACGTGACTTCTGAAATAAATAGCAACCATCCCTAGAACCTCAGCATAAATGAACATTAAAAGTAGATCTGCAAGTTCTATAGAACCTCTTTGATAAACATCGTAAAGTTCGAAACCAACTGCACCCAATGTCATTATTGCGATAATAGATAAGATTAAATCTTCGAGGTACTCAAATAACCTATTTATTCTGTTCATAAAAATTTATATAGGGATGTTTTAAGAAGTTTCTAGTTTTTACTATGAGGTGGCAGTTTTGCTTCAACAAACCATTCATGTTTCCTTTTTGCAGGATTGAACTTTTTAATTCTCAGTTTCTCGTTTTCTTGAATGAATTTCTTAGTTTTGACGACAGTATAGTGATAGGTGTGGCTATCTCTGGTTTCGCCTTCAGGTATTAAATAAACTTTTTGTTGTTTGTTTGCTGCCATAAAAGCGTACTGTACAATAAACATTGTAACTTTTCACTATTTTTATGAAATATAAAACAATTAACTCTGAAAAATTTAATACACCATATTCAGATGCCATAGAAATAGGCAATATTATCGAATTCTCTGGAATGTTGGGCAATGATGAGAATGGCCTTGTAGAAGGTGGATTTGAGACCGAGTTGCATCAAATTTTTAGGAATTTAGCAACTGGCCTAGCTCATTATGATTTGAGTTATGAAAACGTTATTAAAGCCAAAATACTTCTATCAGATATAAGTTTTATGCCTAAACTAAATGAGATTTATTTAAGTTACTTTGAAAAACCACTTCCAATAAGAACTACTTTTGCTGTATCAGGTTTGCCTTTCGGTGCAGATGTGGAAATTGAATTTACAGCTAAAAAATGAACAAAACTTACTTAAATGAGTTTCATTCTGCTCATAACGGCAATTTAGTTGATTTTTCTGGTTGGGAGATGCCCATTAACTATGGCTCTCAAATAAATGAACATAATGAAGTTAGGACTAATGTTGGGGTTTTTGATGTTTCACATATGGCAGTTTTCGATTTCCTTGGGGGTAATCAAGTAGAATTTCTTAGAAAACTACTACCCAATGATGTAAATAAAATCCTGAATGCTAAAAGAGCACTTTACTCACCGCTCTTAAATGAAAATGGAAGAATTCTAGATGATTTAATTGTTTATCATATTGGTAACAATAATTTTAGAATTATCTCCAATTGCGCTACAAGACAACAGAATAAGCTTTGGTTTAACGAAAATGCCAAACAGTTTGGGGTTGAAGTAAATTTTCAAGAAAATGCTTCAATCATTGCTATACAAGGACCAAATTCAGCTAAGATTCTTTCATCTTTATATTCCATAGATCTTAAAAACTTTCATATCTACCAAGATGACGAAGTAATGATTGCAAGAACCGGTTACACAGGAGAGATAGGCTTTGAAATTATCTCTAATCAAGAAAAGGGTCTTGAGTTATGGAATCACTTCATTAGCAAGGATGTAAGGCCTATTGGTCTTGCTGCTAGGGATACGCTGAGACTCGAAGCAGGTCTTAATCTGTACGGTTCTGATATGAGTATCGATAATCATCCATACGAATCTAATCTTGGTTGGACTATTGACAATACTGATACAAATAGAGCTTACATTGGTAAAGAAAGTATAGCTAATGAGAGTAACACAAAGAAACTTATTGGTTTCTATACTGAAGAGCGAGGAGTTCTTCGAGCTGGATCTAAAGTTTATTTTCCTGGAGGGGAGGGTGTTGTAACCAGCGGCACATGGAGCCCAACATTCAAAAAAAATATTGGTTTTTGTAGGGTTGATGCTAATTACCCTGCCCAAGGCAATGCTCTGCTAAGAGATAAAGAGATTAATTTACATTTTTGTGAGACAAATTTTTTAAAGCATTTAAAATAAGTTCCATGGCAAAAGTTCCTAGTAATTTAAAATTTTTAGATTCTCATGAATGGGCTAGAGTAGAGGATGACGGTACTGTAACAGTTGGTATTTCTGATCATGCTCAAGAACTTCTAGGTGATATTGTATTTGTAGAATTACCAGAGATTGGAAAAGAAATATCTCAAAGTTCAGATATAGCGATCGTTGAGTCGGTAAAAGCTGCTTCTGATGTTTATTCACCATTATCAGGGGAAGTAACAGAAATTAATGAAGCTCTAAATGATAATCCTGAAATAATTAACTCCTCTCCATATGAAGATGGTTGGTTTTTTAAAATTAAGCCTCAAGATATAAGTGAGATGGAGAAACTTTTAGATGCTGCTGCATATGAAAGTTCAAGTGAAGGTTAATTATTTTTTCTAAAAATGACTGATAAATCAAAAGATTTTTCTCATAGACATATTGGGCTCAAAGACTCAGATATTCAGAATATTTTGCATGACTTAGGATATTCCAATCTGGATGCTTTCCTTGAAGATTTAATGCCCAAGTCAATCTATGATCTTGATTCTATTGAATTACCTAAACCACTTGATGAGTCTTCTGCACTTAAGAAGCTCAAAGCTATATCAAAACAAAATAAAGTTTTGAAAAGCTTTATTGGTCAAGGTTTTTATAACTGCAATGTGCCTAATGTCATAAAAAGAAATGTTTTTGAAAATCCTGGCTGGTATACATCATATACACCATATCAACCTGAAATAGCTCAAGGCAGGTTGGAAGCATTGATGAACTATCAGACTATGGTTTCTGACTTAACTTCAATGGATATATCAAATGCTTCTTTGCTGGACGAGCCAACTGCAGCAGCTGAAGCGATGATGATGGCAAATAGAGTATCAAAATCAAAATCAAAAAAATTCTTTATTCATAGTAGCTGCTTTAATCAAACTATCTCCGTTATGAAAAGCAGAGCAAAGCCGCTAAATATTGAAATCATTGTTGGCGAAGAAATGGATCAAACAACAGAGTATTTTGGATGCTACTACCAATATCCAAATGCTGATGGAAGTATTGATGATCTAACACCTATATCTCAGAGAATACATGAATGTAATGGAATATTTATTGTTGGGACTGATTTATTGGCTTTGACACTTTTAAGAGCACCAGGTGAATTTGATGCCGATATTGTTATAGGGTCAGCTCAGAGATTTGGGGTGCCAATGGGTTTTGGCGGACCTCATGCAGGATTTATGGCTGTAAAGGATTGTTTTAAAAGATCTTTGCCAGGTAGACTCATTGGCTTAACACAAGATCAACAGGGCAGACCATGTTATAGGCTTGCACTTCAAACCAGAGAACAACATATTAGAAGAGAAAAAGCGACCAGTAATATTTGTACAGCTCAAGCACTGCTTGCAATAATGTCAGGATTTTACGCCATTTATCATGGTCCAGATGGGTTAAAAGGTATTGCTGAGAGAGTTAATAATCTCACAACAAAACTTGCTAACAATCTTATTAAAAAAGGGTTTAAGCTCAAGCATGAAAACTTTTTTGACACAATTGTAATTGAAGTAGATGATGCTGATCATTTACACAAACTAGCCCTTGAAAAGAAATTAAATTTTAGAAAAATTTCTACAAGCCTTATTGGTATAAGCCTTGATGAAACAACTCAAGAAGAAGACATAAACTTAATTTCTGAAATTTTTAGTGGTGCCAATAATTCAAACAAAATTATTGAGGAATCTATTCCACATGACTTAGTAAGAAAAACATTATTTTTAACACATGAGGTATTCAATTCTCACCATTCAGAAACACAATTATTGAGATATATCAGGAGTTTGTGCGATAAGGATATTGCTTTAGATAGATCAATGATTCCTCTGGGTTCATGCACTATGAAACTAAATTCAACATCTGAAATGATACCAGTAGGATGGAATGGATTTGCCAATGTTCATCCTCATGCACCAGACGATCAGGTTCAAGGATATATGAAGCTAATAAAAGACCTAGAAGAGTGGCTAGCCAATATAACAGGCTATAAAGCTATATCACTGCAGCCTAATGCAGGCTCTCAAGGCGAGTATGCAGGTTTATTGGCAATAGATAGCTACCACAAAGCAAATAACGATAATTCAAGAAATATATGCCTAATTCCAGAATCAGCACATGGAACCAACCCTGCATCTGCACAAATGGTTGGTTATGAAGTGGTAGTAATTGATTGCGATGAGAACGGTGATATTGATATGACCGATCTAAAAAATAAGGCAGAACAACATTCAAACAATATTGCTGCGATGATGATTACTTATCCTTCAACACATGGTGTCTTTGAAGAGCACGTGAGAGATGTATGTGAACTAATACACAGTTACGGAGGTTTTATTTACATTGATGGTGCCAATTTTAATGCAATGGTTGGTATGTGCTATCCAGGAAAATTTGGTGGAGATGTTTCACATCTAAATTTACATAAAACCTTTTGCATTCCTCACGGTGGCGGTGGGCCTGGTGTAGGACCAATAGGTGTAGTAGAAAAACTTGCACCTTTCCTTCCAAAAGACCCTTTAACTGAAGATGAAGCAGGCTATGCAATTTCAGGCACCAACTATGGTAGTGCAAGTATCTTACCAATTAGCTGGATGTATATAGCTATGATGGGCTTGGATTCACTTAGAAAAGCAACTCAAGTAGCAATTCTGAGTACAAACTACATAGCCAAAAGACTAAGCGACCACTATAAAATTTTATATACAGGAAAAAATAACCTAGTAGCGCATGAGTGCATAATAGATGTCAGGCCATTTAAAGACCTATGTGGAATAGAGGCTGAAGACATTGCAAAACGTCTTATAGATTATGGTTTTCATGCTCCAACAATGTCATGGCCTGTAGCAGGCACTTTAATGATAGAACCAACAGAGAGCGAATCTCTTGAAGAGCTTAATAGATTTTGTGATGCAATGATTGGGATTAGAGAAGAAATTAAAGCTATAGAGGAGGGTAAATTAGATAAAGATGATAATCCTCTAAAGAATGCACCGCATTGCGTTGATGAGCTAATTGAAGACTGGAATCATGCGTATACAAAAAAAGAAGCATTCTATCCAAATACCCAAACAAAGCACCAAAAATACTGGCCTCCAGTTGGCAGAGTAGATAATGTCTATGGTGATAGAAATTTAGTTTGTACTTGCCCAAGTATTAAAGACTTCAAATAAACTTTCTTTTTTAGTTTAATCTGTTAATATTCATCACCAATTTTATGG
>Ga0208277_1001634_pt1 | contig 12987 bp, 9 predicted proteins | sample ETNtaG_5_FD_185782 | JGI IMG/M metagenome (GOLD analysis project Ga0208277, IMG submission 185782) | Marine microbial and viral communities from oxygen minimum zone, Eastern Pacific Ocean - ETNP201406SV205 (SPAdes) (version 2) | ecosystem: Environmental > Aquatic > Marine > Oceanic ...
AATTATTAGTTGTATTTATTACTATGGCTATTACTGTTTTAAGCGCACGTAATCTCGGGATTTGTACCAAGGTGAAAGGTAATATTTTAAGACAAGGCTCTGTAAGAGATGGATATGTTCGAAAAGGTGATTCAATTTATCATGGCGACAAAATAATTACGGATGGTAGTGGTTTTATGTCGTTCGCATTTTCAAATAATGAAGCTGTTGTCAGTGTCCTAAATAATGCAGTAATTAGGATTTTTGGAGATGATAAAATATCTGAAGACGAAATCGATATTGCATTATTTGGCGGTAAGGTAATAATAGATATGCAAAATAAAAATAGTAAAAAACTGATATTGGATGCGCCATCTACCCAGATTATTACTAATGGTGGTTATTTCATATGCGAATACAAGAATGATGTTCTGCTTGATAATTTTTCCTATTCAATTGTTACGGTTTTAAAGGGTAAAGCAGAAATTTTAAATACAACCTCAGGTAGTTCTATTTATATGTCTCAGGGAGAGACTATTGTTTCAACGCTTGGTGGGAAGTTTCTGGAGCTAGAAGCAGTTAATAGTGGTACATTGATTGAGAATACTTTGAGGGCGGATTAAGTTAGCATGAGTGAGGTTGGTCAGGTTATTGCAATAGGCGGCGGGGGTTTTGGTAGAAATCCAAATCATAATAAGATTGAGAAATATATTTTAGGCCAATCAAACAAAGCAAATCCAAATATAGTTTTTATTCCAACAGCAAGTGCCGAAGACAAAAGTTATATTGTAAATTTCTATTCTTGTTTTAGCAAGCTAGAGTGCAGGCCTTCTCATATTAACTTTTTCCAAAGAACTCCAAAATTAAATAGTATAATTAATCAGGCTGATATTATTTATGTTGGGGGCGGTAATACAAAAAGCATGTTGGCGGTTTGGCGTGAATGGAATTTAGATAGATTGCTTAAAAAAGCTTATCAAAATGGAAAAATTTTATGTGGTGTTAGCGCTGGTGCAATCTGTTGGTTTGAACAAGGAATCACAGATTCATGGGCAAGTAATTTAAATACAATGGATTGTCTTGGATTTGTAAGAGGGATGGCCTGTCCTCATTACCAAGAAGAAAAAGATCGGCGACCAACTGTACATAAAATGTTAAAGCAAGGTGATTGTATGCCTGGTTATGCAATTGATGGGGGTGCTGCAATTCATTTTAAAAATGGTGATTATCATGCCTCTATACAGTTCTATCCTGCATCCAGGGTCTATCGTGTTTCACTAGTTGATGGAAATGTTAATGAAGAAAAATTGGAAATGACGATATTATAAGTTTTGACGTTGTGTATGAAACGGTTAAGTAGTTACATATTAAACTAAAACTGAAATTATATACTTAATAATTACCCATAAACGCTCAATACGCTTTTTATAGTTACATGCGCAACTTTTATAGTTGCACATGTAACTAATATTAATTTAATTTTCCAAATGTCTAAAGAGGCTTCCTTAAAATTTCACATGAATATGGGTATGTTAATTAATACAGCTCATAGACTCATGACCAAAAGATTTGTGACTAATGCAATGGAATTAGGTCTAGATATATCATTAGACCAGTGGATGGTATTGGGGCCAATTTGGCAATTTGAATCAGCTTCTCAGAAAGAGTTAGGTGAAATATGCTCAAAAGATAAAACAAATATCACTCGGATTATTGATGCTTTAGAAAAAAAGAACCTTGTTGTAAGAGTTTCTGACCAAATAGATAACAGGGTAAACCGCGTAATTCTCACAAATCTAGGTAAGCAGTTATTCTATGATGTGCTGCCTGTTATGGAAAAAACTAAAGAAGAAGTAAGAAAAAATATTAAAGAGGAAGATATTGATGTTTTTAAGGATGTTTTGTCAAAAATAATAAACAATTTGGATGATTCAATAGAATGATATTTCAAAATTTAAAGACCTTCTCTTTCACAGTGCTGATGCTGATATCAGGATGTGCAAGCAAGCAACAAGTGCAAATTGAGAAATTAGGAATTGATGTTCCAGACACCTGGACAGTTCCTTTTCCAAATAGTAAAAAAATTTCTGGGAACTGGTGGTCTGTTTTTAGTGATTCCACTTTTAATGCATACTTAATCAGATTGCAAACAGAAACTCCAGATGTAAAAACACTAATACAAAATCAAAGGAAGGCACTTTACAATGCAAAGATTAGTGGTGCTTCTATTTACCCTTCATTTAATTTTTTCACCAGAGCAGATACCAATGTTCAAAACCTATCAGGTTTTGGATTTGCAGATTCATTTTTAAACACTGACTCTAATAGTACGCCACCAAATGAAGGGCAATCATCTGATGCTGTGATTAGTTTTGAAAATAGAAATTATAGTCTAGGGGTTAATTTGCAATGGGAAATTGATGTATGGGGCCGTTTGCTTAATGGTCGCAAAGCAGCTTACAAAAATTTTGAGGCAATAGAATATGATCTTTCTTATCTTGAATTTTCAACCCTAATTAGAGGAGCAAAGCTATATTTTAATGGTAAAGAAGCTGCCGCTCAATTAAAACTAGCAAATGAATCATATCAAAGCCTAGTTGAAATAAGAGACCTGGTCAAAGAAAGATATGAAAAAGGTTTGCGCTCAAGCCTTGATTATCGTCTTTCTGAAACTTCAGTTGCCACATCCTTGGTTTCAATTGAAAATAGAAAAAATTTATTAAGGTCTATAAATAGACAAATCGAGATTCTTCTGGGTGAATATCCATCAGGTCAGTTTATCAAAAATCCGTATTTACCGACTAAACTGCCACTAATCCCCAAACAAATTCCTGCTTCTGTATTACAGAGGAGACCAGATATTCAAAGTCTAATTTTAAAAATGGAGGCCTCAGGATATCGTGTAGCGCAGTCAAAAAGAAATTTGCTACCTGGAATTTCACTAAATGGTACTATTGGAACATCAACCCAGGAAATTGAAAAAATACTAGACAAAGAATACGGTATATGGAATTTAGGTTTAAATTTAACAGCACCTCTAATTAATGGTGGTCGTCTCAAATCAGCTGTAAATATTGAGAAATCAAACTATGAAATTTCAAAGCAAAATCTCATTAAAGGTATTTTGAATGCTTTTTATGAAGTAGAACAATTTCTTGAGTTAGGTGAATCTTTGGGTATCCAAATTGAAGCAATTGATACTGCTTTGAAACAATCAAAAGATGCATACAATCTTTCAAAAGAGAGATATGATAAAGGAGTTACAACGCTCGAATCAGTTTTAAATAGTCAAAGACAATATAATTCAATACAAACTCAGCATTTGAGTTTGAAACGACAGGCAATTGAAAATCGATTATCATTAATCCTTGCAATGGGCGGAAATATGAATTCCGAATCTGAAAAAAATTAAATAGAGATGAATAAAATGAAAAAATATTATGCTCCGGGCTTTCTTTTAATATGCATTATTATGGCTACTTATATGGTAGTAAACAAGCCTTCGGCGAAAATGGAAGAAAAGTCGAATAAAATCCCTTTTGTTAAAACAATGATGTTGTTACCGCAAGTTTCCAAAGCTCAAATATCTTCACAAGGATTTATAAGACCTAAGACTGAGCTTAATTTTTTATCTCAATTGAATGCAAGAGTTGAGTGGATTTCTGAAAAGATGGAGGAGGGACTTAGTTTCAATCTTGGTGATACATTAATCAAATTGGATAGTAGAGATTATGAATTAGCCTTAATCACTGCCGAGGCAAATGTGTTAAACGCAGAAGTGAATCTTGAGAGAGAAATAGCAGAATCAGATCTTGCTCTAAAAGAATGGGAAAGAGTTGGAGGAGGAGAGGGTACTGCGCTTGCACTACGAAAGCCGCAGCTCGCACAAGCAAAAGCCACCCTTGAAGCTGCACTGGCAAACTTAGAAAGAGCAAAAAGAGATTTAGAACGGGCATCCTTTGTTGCTCCTTTTAATGGAAGAGTGCGCTCAAAAAATACTAATCTTGGAACAACCGTATTTCCGGGTACAATGCTTGGAAATATCTATTCTACAGAAAGTTTCGAAGTTCAATTGCCGATAGCAGACCAAGATGTCAATTTTACTGGCTTGGACTTTAATGGTTTGCAAATACCTGTAACCAAACAATTGCAGGTTGTATTTGATATAGGTGGTATGAAAATAAATGGCAAAATTATCAGAGCGGAGGCAGAAATTGATTCTAAAACTCGAATGCTATCTGTGATAGCAGGCATAGAAAAGAGCAAAAAAGAAAACGAAAATTTGATATTAGTTGGTCAGTATGCACAAGCAGTTATTTATGGTATAGAAGTTGATGGAGTCTTTATTTTGCCAAGAAATAGTATTAGAAATGAATCATTATGGGTTGTGAATAAAGAAATGCAGCTAATGAAGAGGCCTGTTAATGTTCTAAGATATGAAAATGAATATGCCTTGGTTAATGATGGAATTGAAGATGGTGATAGATTATTGCTTTCACGGTTATCATCACTAATCAATGGACAAAAAGTAACTTATAATATTAATTAAATAAGATGGAAAGATTAATAAGCTGGTTTGTTCACAATAAGGTTGTATCGAATCTTTTAATGGTTCTTATTCTTATTACAGGCGCAACTACAATCCCAATGCTCAAAATGGAAGTTTTTCCTGAAATTGATTTAAATATTATTAATGTTTCTGTTGTATATCCTGGAGCTACACCCTCAGATGTTGAAGAGGCGATTTGTATCAAGATTGAAGAGAGGTTGCAGGGGCTTGATGGAGTAAAAAAGATTACATCAACTGCATCCGAAAATATTGGGAACATTAACATTGAAGTAATTTCTGGACAAGATATTAATGACATGCTTGATAGGGTCAAGGCAGAAGTGGATGCAATAGACGCATTCCCAGTAAACGTTGAGAAGCCAGTCTGCAGAAAGATTACAGGTTCAAATCCTGTTATTTCAGTAGCTGTCCATGGAAATCTGGATGATGATACATTAAACAAATTAACCGAAGATATAAAAGATGAAATCGATGCCTTGCCAGAGGTTACTTTCACTTCAATAGTAGCTGATTTAGAGAACGAAATAATAATTGATATCGAAGAAAGCGTTCTAAGGAAATATAACTTGACCTTTCAACAAATTGCTCAATCAATACAAGAATGGTCTGTAAATATGCCGAGTGGAAGTATAAAATCACAGGATGGTGAGATTTTAATCAGGTCAAATAGTCAAGGCTATAGTGTTTATGATTTTTCAAAAATACCAATAATCATCAATTCCAATGGATCAATTGTATATCTAGGTGACATAAGTAATATTAGAGATACGTTCTCAGATAAATTTGAGCTTGATTTTTTATTTAATGGGCAGCGAGCAAATTTAATTACCGTCTTTAGAGTAGGTAATCAAAATGCTCTTGATGTTTCTGCTGCTGTTAAAAAATATGTCGAAAGTAAGAATCAAGAATTACCAATATCAGCATCTATCACTGCCTGGGATGATGAAGCTCGTATTTTAAGTGGAAGAATTGAGACAATAGTTAGAAATGCTCAGCAAGGGTTGTTGCTTGTTATCATAGTTTTAGCTCTATTTTTAAAGCCCAAGCTAGCTTTTTGGGTTTCATTAGGAATTCCCATTTCATTCATGGGTGGATTTTGGCTATTTGGACCACTGGATTTATCCATTAATATGCTATCTCTTTTTACATTCATATTAGTCTTGGGAATTGTAGTTGATGATGCAATAGTTGTTGGAGAGAACATTGCACTATTTAAAGAGCGTGGAATGAGCGGATCTGAGGCTGCTGTTAAGGGAGCACTGCAAGTAGCAACGCCAGTATTTTTTGCAGTATTGACAACGATGGTCACATTTTCACCTATGCTAGCTGTTGAAGGTGAGATTGGTTCAATTTGGAGGATATTTCCATTAGTTGTTATATCCGTTTTAGTATGGTCCCTAATTGAGAGTTTAACAATTTTACCAGCGCACCTTGCACACAGCAGCGATGAAGCACCGAAAAATTCAATTTTACTACTCATATCAAAAAAATGGGAGATTTTGCAAAATAAAATTATTAATTCTCTTATCTATGTAATGAATAACATTTATAAACCAATTCTCATTAAGGCTGTTAATAATCCTTTTTCAGCATTAATAATTGCCGCAGGAATTTTTATCATGACAATTGGAATTATGCTTAGTGGAATATTAAAATTTTCTTTTTTTCCAGCGGTAGAAGATGATTTAGCTATTGCGACCATTGAATATCCTTCAGGGACATCCATCGATGTAACAAGAGAGGGATATGATAAGCTTGAAGAAGCAGCAACAATACTAGAAAACCAGCTAATTAAAGAATTTCCAGAAATTAAAATTATAAAAAATAGGCTCTCTACTATAGGTTATTTACCAATGTTAACAAAAACTAGTCGAGGTCCTGGAAATCTAGATGCTCTATATATTGGGCCAAATATGGCAGAGGTAGCACTAGAACTTGCCCCATCTGAAAATCGCACTATAAGCACGGCCGAAGTTGTGCGCAGGTGGAGAGACATAATGCCGGAGCTCCCTGGTGTAAAAGAACTGTCATTCAAATCTGATTTGTTTTCTGCTGGGGATCCAATAAATATCCAATTATCTAGTAAATATATGGATGACCTAATCTCAGCAAAAGATGATTTAAAATCGCAATTATTACAATTCCCCGGAGTTTTTGATATTAGTGATACATACAATGTTGGTAAAGAGGAAATTTTAATCAGACTATTGCCAGCTGCAAAGAATTATGGTGTCAGTATGATGATGGTTGCATCTCAAGTTAGACAGGCATTTTATGGATTTGAAGTTCAAACAGTCCAAAGAGGGAGAAATGAATTAAAGATAATGCTTCAATACCCTGAACACAAAAAATCTTCAATTTCTGACTTAGAGAATATGATGATTCTTACTCCAACAGGATCTACAATTCCAGTTAGACAAATTGCCCAATTAGAGATTGGAGAAGGTTTGTCATCTATCCAAAGAAAAAATCGGAAACGCACAATTAATGTTACTGCAGATGTTGATTTAACAGTTACAAATGGTAATGAAGTAGTTGCTACAATTTTAAGTTCAGTAATGCCAAAAATTATTCAACAATATAATTCTGTTTCATACTCGTTAGAAGGAGAACAACAGGAGCAAGACGAAAATCTTCGATCGTTGGGTAAGAATTTTTTATTAGCAATGATTGTAGTTTATATGTTACTTGCAATCCCATTCAAATCTTACTTTCAACCGTTAGTTGTCATGACATCAATTCCATTTGGAATCACTGGTGCTATCTTTGGACATATACTTTTAGGATATAATTTGTCTGTGCTTTCAATGATGGGTATTGTCGCTTTGACGGGTGTTGTAGTCAATGATAGCTTGGTTATGGTTGATTTTATTAATCGTTATAGATCTGAAGGTAATAATATTAAAGATGCAGTTTTAGAAGCAGGGCCTAGAAGATTTAGGCCTATTTTTCTTACATCACTCACAACATTTGTAGGCCTTGTTCCTCTAATTTTAGAAAAAAGTACCCAAGCTAAATTTATGATTCCAATGGCTATTTCCTTATCTTTTGGAGTGCTATTTGCCACTGCTATCACCTTATTGCTAGTTCCAGTTTCATACCTCGCACTAGAAAAATATTTATTAAAAACGGAGAAAAAATAATGAAGGTTGCACTTATAGGTGGAACAGGATATGTTGGCTCTTACATAATTGATGAGTTAATCAAAAGTGGCCACGAGCCAAAATTGTTGGTAAGAAATGGTTCAGAGCATAAGGTTGTCCAACCTGAAAATTGTGAAACTATTTCCGGTGATATAGATGATGATGATGCAGTTAGTAGTACCTTAGATGGTTGTGATGCTGTTATTTATTTAATTGCTCTTATTCGAGAATTTCCTCAAAGGGGCTTGACAAATGAAAAACTACAATTTAAAGGATCCGAAAAAGTAGCTAGAATTGCTGAAGAAAAAGGAGTCAAAAGGTTTTTATTGATGAGTGCCTTGGGAGCTAGTCCCGACCCCAATGGGTCAAAATATATGCAAGCTAAGCACTTGTCTGAGCAAGCAGTTCAAAATACTAGTTTGGAGTGGACAATTATAAGACCCTCAAGCTTGTTTGGTGATCCTAGGGGAAATGATAGACCAGAGTTCTGTATGATGCTTGATAAATTGATGCTAAGTCTTGTTCCCTATCCTAAGTTTTTACCTTTTCCCGCTCCATCATTTTTCACTGGTATAAATCCGTTTGATGCGGGGAACTACGCATTGAGCATGATTCATGTAAAAGATATTGCTACACTTTTTGTAAAGATACTTGAGGATAAGGATTCAGTAAACCAGACGATTGAAGTAGGAGGAAATCGCGAGGTCACGTGGAATGAGGTGGTGACTTCAATTGCAAAAGCAACGAATAGAAAAGTAATCATGACACCAGCACCATTTTTTGTTGTTGCAAGCATTGCAGGTATTCTTGATCGTTTTGCTTGGTTTCCTGCTGGTAAAGATCAGCTGAATGATTTAATAAGAGGAAGTGTCTGTGATTCTTCAGAGCTATTTAAAAAACACTCAATTAATCCAATTCCATTTTGTATTGAAAATTTAAAATATATATCAGGGCAATAAGTATGAGACAACTCTTTATCTTTTTGATTTTACTTGTTTTTGTGAAGTTAAATGGCCAGTCAACTTTAATTTCCGGCTTTGTTACTGACTCATCTTCTGGTGAAGCTCTGATAGGTGCAAATGTGATGCTCCAAGAAACAGGTCAAGGTATGGCAACGGATATGAATGGATATTATATAATTCAAGATATAGTTCCGGGGGATTATGTTTTAATGGTTTCTTATGTTGGTTTTAGTTTAAAAAGAAAAAAAATAAGCTTGACTGAAGGACAGTCAATAAACTTAGATATTCCTCTTTCTGAAGAGGTCGTTGAGCTTTCTCAAGTTGAGGTTACTGCTGAGCAAATTCAACGTATGACCAATATACAGCCAAGTAAAATCAATCTAAGTCCAAGAATGATGAAGGCTGCCCCAGGTTTAGCAGAGCCTGATATATTTCGAACTATTCAGGCCTTACCTGGTGTATTAACAACATCAGAATACAGTACCGGTTTAGTTATAAGAGGAGGAAATACAGATCAAAATCTCATAATGCTTGATGGTATAACTGTATATAATCCTTCACATCTAGGAGGTATCTTTTCAAATTTTATTGTAGATGGTATAAAAGAGGCGGAATTAATAAAAGGAGCATATAACGCAGAGTATGGAGGTCGATTATCTGCAGTTTTAAATGTTATTAGTAGAGAGGGAAATAAAAATGAGTTTAAGGGTAAAGCAAGTGTATCCTTACTTTCAGCACAAACAACACTTGAAGGTCCTTTTTACAAAGGTGCTTGGGTAATAAGTGGTAGGCGTACTTATTTTGACTTGGTCTTACCAAATGTATTACCGGATAACATAGCCACAAATATTCCGCCATATTACTTTTATGATATTCAAGGACATGTTTTTACAGATATAACTCCAAAAGATAGATTGTCACTAAGTTACTATTCGGGTATTGATGATATTCAATTTGAGGTTTTTGGCCTTGACGGGCGTTGGGGTAATAACACGGTAAGCACACATTACCGTAGAATTTTTAATGAACGTTTAGTTGGCAACTTTTTAATTGCAAATAGTAAATTTTTTACGCGTTTTGGCTTGGGTGGCTCAAATGGTTTAGTGAGTGATAATGAAATAGATGACCAGACTTTGTCAGGTGATTTTTCGTGGTTCAAGTCTTCAGAGTCAACAATCAAGTTTGGTTTGCAATACAAAAGCCTAGGTTTTAATTATATAAACACTTTCAATGAAGATACAACATTTCAAATTAATACCATACCATTTGAGCTTGGTGCTTATGTGAAAACAAAATATGAGTATGGTAGTAGATTAATTATAGAGCCAGGTTTAAGACTGAACTTTTATAGTGTTTTTTCTGATTCATTATACCCAGACCTTAGACTTGGACTAAAGTATTTACTTACAGAAAATAGATATATCAATTTATCCATGGGTAACTATCATCAATTCATAAGTACTTTTCAAGATGATTTCAACCCTTCAATCTTGGACAATTGGATAGCCGTAGATGAATCAGTTGCTCCAGGAAAATCAAGTCAAATCGTTTTAGGATACGAGGAATATTTTAGAAATACCTACAAATTACAAATAGAGGGGTATTATAAAGATTTAGAGAATCTGTTAACATATGAAGATACAAGATCCTCAACTGACGCAGAAGTACCTGATGAGAAACTCTCTGATATCGTTACTCCAGCTGATGGTTATGCTTATGGATTGGAATTATTTGGCCAAAAAATGTCTGGGAAATTAAGTGGTTGGTTAGCTTATACATTTTCAATTTCTAGAAAAATAATGAATAGTATTTATTCTGATGGGACAAAAGAGTATTATACCAACTGGGACAGAACACATGCATTTAGTGCTCTTGGTAATTATCAAATTAATGAAAAATGGGAAGTCAATTGGCGTTGGACCCTTCAGTCAGGTCAAGCCTACACACCTATAATTGGATATTATTTGCAGAAATTTCCTGAAAGTCCTGAGGAGGTATTTAGGACTATCCCTGGGACTAGGAATTCGGGGAGATATGAGCCTTACAATAGACTTGATTTTGGTGCGGTATACCATGCTAAAATAGGTAAAACAAATGTTGATTTCTTTTTTCAAATAATAAATACTCTAAATAGGAAGAATACTTTTAGAAAGGTGTACTCGTTAGGCAATACATATAATGGCATTGATGACGACGGGGATTGGGTTAAAGAAGACCATGATCAAAATAATAATGGTAAGCCTGATCCTGGAGAAATAAATGTTGACGAACCAGATGAAGGAAAAATAAGAGAAGAGAGTATAGGTCTCTTTCCTCTTATTCCAACAATTGGCTTTACATGGGAGTTTTAATTATGAATTACAAACTAAATAATATAGTTTTCTTGTGGTTATTGATTCTACTACAATCATGCAATTTTCAAGATGAGGAAATTACTTATGAAGAACGTATGGTGGTATTTGCAACAATATCTGCAAATTTGCCGATAGTTGATACTGTTCTCGTATCAAAGACTGCTGCTTTAGATGAAGACATATTATCAGAGAATCTATGGGTTGATGATGCAGAGGTAACTTTAATTCGTATTAATGATGATTCTACTGATGGAGAGAAATTACAATATAAACATGTTGGCCCCGGTAGATATTTTCCTATAGATATTGCTTCCTCAGGAGAGGAGTATTTGTTTTATAGCAATTATATTATTGAGCCTGGGAGGATGTATAAATTAATAGTGAAAAGTGAATCTGATTCTTTAATTGCATATACAACTGTACCAGAGTCTATGAACATTCGTTCGCACAGCGTAGAAAATTACATATGCCCTGATGGTACAGTAGAAGAGGTTGAAACTATAAATGTAAATAATTTTGAAAATCTTTCATTTTCAGAAATAATCAATTTTTATGAAAATCCGGTAGAATATGTATTAAACAACTCTATTGATGTAGATACAGTGACTTACCGTTTTGGAGATTGTTATACTAAAAGTTTTGCCAGTTATCCACTCTTTGGCGTCGATTTTGATAAAAAAGAAGATCAAACCATAAAAATACTAACCTATGGACTTGAGGCTAATAAGATGGGATTAGAGCCATTGGACACTCTGAGTAACACTATTGATTCTGATTCTGGAGGATTTTTTGATTATAATTATAATGGATTGAGAGACAGTGTGTTTGTAAATCTAATTTATGATACTACATTAGGTTTCAGAATATGGAAGGGGCAATATTTAAGGACCGAAAATAGTATCCCATATCGAATCAATCCTTGGCAGTGGAATATTGAAGAAGCTCCCACAACTATGATGTGGCTTTACTTTGATTATTATGGTTATCAACTGGTTACATTTCAAGCTACCAGTGAATCTTACTTTAATTATTTCAGTGGAGATCCTGTTGGGCAGAATATATACTTACTTCCTGATTCAAATTTAGATGGAGGTCTTGGTGTGTTTTACAGCTCTAATGCTTCTCGTTTTTTAGTTTACGTAAGGAGAGATAGTTAATCATTTCATTGTAAAAAAAACCCTCATTAATGAGGGTTTTCTGTAGCCCGTAGGAGAATCGAACTCCTGTTGCCAGGATGAAAACCTGGAGTCCTAACCACTAGACGAACGGGCCATAATCTTAAATCTAAAGTATAATTCTCTAGCAAAATTTATTATCTAAAAGAAATGTTGACCAACTTCTTTTTTAAAGAGTTACTCTTTTATATTCACCTTGTCTAGAATATCTAGAAGTTGCCCATTTTGGTGTAGTTCCATAGTTATATCAGCACCTCCAATTAAGTTTCCATCTACAAATAATTGAGGTATTGTTGGCCAGTTTGAATATTCGCTTAATTTTATTCTAATATCTGGGTTTTCAAGAACATTAATATCTTTATAATTAACACCATAGTGATTGAGTATTTGTACTACAGAATTAGAAAAACCGCACATTGGAACTTCTTTTGTACCTTTCATATAAAGTATTATTGAATTCTTTTTTATATCATCAATTATTTGATCTTTTATATCCATTGTTTAATTTAACCCTCATCATTTTACTAATTTAATTTCTTGATAGTTGCATTCGGTACATTGATAGTGTTTAACAGTAATAAAATATACATAACTAAGAACTTTATGCTTCCATTTTTTTCTTATTCGATGAATTTTGCCATTACATTTTGAGCAATTATTTATATTTGGAAATCTATTGAACAATCTTTCCCTCGAACGATTAGCAATCAAATAGAATACATAAAATAATATGCTTATACCTACTATATCTGAAAATTCAAATCGCATAATGAAAAAAGCAGATTTATTCAATAACCATTGAAT
>Ga0208277_1001637_pt1 | contig 12972 bp, 10 predicted proteins | sample ETNtaG_5_FD_185782 | JGI IMG/M metagenome (GOLD analysis project Ga0208277, IMG submission 185782) | Marine microbial and viral communities from oxygen minimum zone, Eastern Pacific Ocean - ETNP201406SV205 (SPAdes) (version 2) | ecosystem: Environmental > Aquatic > Marine > Oceanic ...
GATTTCTCCATGCTTAAGTGTGGGTCTCAATTCTGCTTTCAGTAATAGTGTACGGACCCCCCAAAGATCTCCAAAAATACGGTATTTTGTAGTGGCATCTAGGTAGTCAACGCCTGACGAACCCCCGGTCCCCACACGTCTTCCAATGATTCTCTCTACCATTCGGGCATGATGTGTACGGAACAAAACCATACTTTCTTCAAGTTCGACAATTGCATCGATTAGGACACGTGGCCACGCCAAGAGTGGTAATTCTCTGTAAGATTCGATGAAAAGAAGTCCCGCCCTTGATGCAGAAACCTTTCCATCAGGTAGTAAGAATGCGCGAGCGCCCTCGATTCCAGATTCGATTCTAGGCCGAATCGATTCTTCTGTACCGTGACCTATCTTAACCATGTGAGTAATTACCGACTCGCCATGCTGCACCATAGAATGTATGTGTCCTTCAACAAAATCAGTCATGACACTTTCATCACCAGATATTCCATTAACTGGTGTTCTCGCTAACCACCTTCCTAAAACTTCATTCAATGAAGGAAGATTGTCAATACGGACCATATCGTCCATCACAGAATCACTAAGTTTCCCTTCTGAATGCAATTTCCGATTATGTTCCATTGGGTCCATGCCGCCAATTCTCTGCTCAGATTCGAGTCCAAGAAGCATTTCCAAAGTCCTCATTTGCCAACTTTCGAACCCAGAAGATGTTCCCAATCGATCACGGAATGCCAAAAAGTCCTGAGGGGCTAGTGTTTCCATAACTTTCCATTGGGCAGCTAGGAGACGGAATATCTCCGAGCATCTCTCTAAATGGCTGACAATAACCGGTATTTGCTTTTCATCAACTTCTGGTACATTCATCAGATCAAGAGCTTCCTCCAGTTCTCTATTGATTTGTTTGAACCATAATTCAAAGGACTGGTGTGTAACAATGAAGTGCATTTCATGATTTGATGGTGATGGAGTATGGCCTTTTGGACCTGATTGCAGTTCCAACAGTTGATCCAACTGTAGATAGTTGCCGTAGGTCATTCTACTACCAGGGGAACCCTCGCTCATGTACTGTGCACGCAAGGTAGGGCTTGAAACCTTGACGGAGAAAAAATCTCCATCGGAGGAAGTTATTGTTGTAAATAATCTGCAAAGTTTGTATTCAATTGGCGTAATGGATATTAGTAAGACATTGAAGCCGTCGACATGGGCGTAGACATAGGACTGTTGCAAAGTTGGCTTGAATCCTACGACCCTGAAAACATCACTATCGGAGTAGTGGCATCTCATTCATCACTTCAAATCCTACATGGTGCAAGGCAAGAAGGATTCCGAACCCTTGGTATTGCAGTGGGTGAAAATCGAAGAAGATTCTACTCAGCATTCCCAGGGGCAGACCCTGATGACTGGTTAATGCTAGACAACTATAGAGAGATGCTTGACCACGCAGAATGGTTTAGAGAAAACAATGTAATCATTGTACCACATGGCTCTTTAGTCGAATATCTAGGCAGTACCAACTTCAAGAATTTGCAAGTCCCAACATTTGGCAATAGAGGAATTCTACACTGGGAAAGCAGTAGAGAAAGACAAAGACAGTGGCTTGAGAAAGGTGGTTGTTCGATGCCTAAGGTAATTGATGATCCTCATGAAATCGATGGACCTGTAATCGTAAAGTATGCAGGCGCCAAAGGCGGAGAGGGTTATTTCATCGCAAGAGATTATCGAGATTTCAGAAGGAATGTTAAGTTAGAAGAAGAATACACAATTCAAGAATATGTACTTGGTTGCAGATATTATCTTCACTTCTTCTTTGACCCTACTGCCGATGATGGATTCCAAGTCCAGGGAAGAGGTACTCATGCGGGAAAAAACCTAGGTCGCTTAGAATTAATGAGCATGGATAGAAGAGACGAGTCAAATGTGGATGAATTCTACAAACTGGGAAGCTTGAGGGATCTTCGTGAGATGAGCCTTGAGCCTTCTTTTGTAGTAACGGGAAATCAACCGGTTGTAATCAGAGAGAGTTTGCTACCAAGGGCGTTTGAAATGGCAGAAGGAACAGTAGCTGCATCTTTTGAATTAGAAGAGGGATCTAGAGGAATGATTGGTTCTTTCTGTTTGGAAACTATTGTTACAGATAAATTAGAATTCAGAGTGTTTGAGATAAGTGCAAGGATTGTTGCTGGCTCTAATCCATTCGTTGGTGGTTCTCCTTACAGTGACATCAATGAACCATTCATGTCAACTGGTAGAAGAATTGCAAGGTCTATCAAGAAAGCAATCAAGAATGATTGCCTTGAAATGATTCTTTCCTAATCAATCCTCTAGAAGGTCTCCAAGAATATCCGGAGCGCCCACTACTGGTCTATCCTGTGGTTCTTCTTCTGAACCATCCCATTCACCACTCTCAAGTGCAGCCAACCTTTGTTGGGCATTACTAGCACTAGCAGCTCTTGTTTCAGGATCATCGATAGTAAATTCACAAATCAGCATGATTGGATCACCGTGAGTGATTTCCCCTTCGTATTCTAGAATCTCTCCACCCGCATTACAAACAATCTTGAATTTGGTTGGGTCTCTTGAACGGCGCTTTTTGTGTTTCTTGTAGTGGTGTACATATGCCTTGTATGTACCGCCAGGTGCCTTTCCTTCAGGCCATACTACGTTTTCAACAGGTTTCTTAGTTTCTGGACGAACGTTAGCATCAACGTCTAATTCTCCGCCACAAGCAGACTCTCTATTGCCGCCATGTATTCTCTCACCAGAAGGACACACAACGTGGAGATCTAAATCATTGAAGTTATTCCACATAAGAGAAATCTGAACATCTGATGACTTTGCACCCTCGCGCTCTAGTCTCTCTTTCAATTCTTTCAGAGCATTTTCAGTAGCCTTGATTGATTCTAATTCATCAGCCTCATTCGCAACAATCTCCGCCAACCTCTGCTCTTCAGCTTCAGCAAGTTCTTGCTGCCTCTGCTCTTCATTTTCGATTGCTATACGCTCTTCTTCTGCTATTTTCTCAGTTTCTTGAGCGATCAATGCTTGCTCTATTTCCGCATCTGTGCCTCTATCTTCAGGAGCTTCTAAGTTGAATTCACAAACAAGCAGGATAGGGTCACCCGATGACAATTCACCTTCGTAGTGCTTTACTTCTCCACCTGAATTAACAACTACTCTGAACTGTGTTGGGTCCTTTGAACGTCGCTTTTTGTGCTTCTTGTAATGGTGAACGTAAACCTTGTATTCACCCGGAGGTGCTTTGAAATCAGGCCACACAATATTCTCAACAGGTTTCTTTGTTTCTGGACGAACGTTAGCATCAACGTCTAACTCTCCGCCACACTCAGATGTTTTGTTACCTCCGTGAATCCTTTCTCCAGATGGACAGAGGACGTGCAAATCCAAATCATTGTAGTTATCCCACATCAGAGAAACTTGAACTTCAGAACTCTTAGCACCTTCTCTTTCAAGACGTTCTACCAATTCTTTGTCAGCCTCTTCTGATGCTATTTGGGCTTCGAGTGCTTCTGATTCCTTTTGAGCGTCAATTTCAGCTTTCCGCTCTTCTTCGGCCTGCTGAAGGTCTGCTTGACGCTCAGCCTCTCTTTCTGCTACAAGCCTTTCTTCTTCAGCCTGGCGTTCCATCTCCCTTTCTGCAGCAAGTCTGCGGGCCTCTTCTAATTCTGCTTCCCTTGCAGCCTCATATTCAGCCTTCTTTCGGGCTTCCTCTGCTTCCATTTCAGCAATCTTAGTTTTCTCTTCTTCCAGAACCCTAGCAGCTGCTTCTTCAGCAAGTTGCTTTCGAACTTCCTCTTCTGCGAGTGCTATGGCTTTCTCGTCTCTTCTCTTCACGCTAAGATGACGCTCAACCTCTGCAAGTTTGCGATCGAATTCGTTGTGCGCCTTGGAAAAGTCCGGTGCTCCACGTCGAGTTAAATCCTGACGATGAATCGACATTGTTCGAGAAGTTCTGTCATCTTCACGAACCAACATGAACCATATTCCAAACAGAAAGGCCCCGCCGAGGATACCTATCATCACCCAGGAAATTAAGTCCATTAGTTGGGTCTAACACAAACTAAGACTTATTTCCATCGCCTATAATCTCTGACTCAAGTCTCTATATTTATTGCGAGAAATCTTTGAATTTGTCCACCAAGTCCAATCCCAAGATGTTTCCAGAACATCATTTTGTCTAACTTGCTCATAGGTGCCCCGAGTACTCTAACCCGTTAACAGGACCTTTCCATATAGGCCCATAATTGATATACCATCTGTCCAAACGTATCAATGTGCGAGAAGTTCAACTAAAGTGGAACCCGGATTCGGTGGCCAATTCAGACATTGGGCTTATCACTAAAGTGGCAAATAAATTCGAAGTTGTTGCCCACCTTGAAGTAACAAAGTTGGGCGTAAGACAGTTAGTTAGTGTGAACTTTCAAGAAAACAAAGGACCAAATGACTTGAATTCTATTGATTATCTTGAAGTTGAAGGACCACTGAACCCTTATCCTATTCCAGATAATGGAGGAGAAGGATATGTGGTTGTTTGGAATAAGCACCCTCTTTCTGTTGCAGCCATTAATTTCGATAGTTTACATGTAATCCCTCCATATGTGATTGGTGAAGATGGTGTTCAAATCACAATCCGAGGTCTTCCTGAAGGAGTCAGCGGCTTTCTAAAAGCAGCAAGGTCACTATTGCCGCCAGATAATGTGAATGTTGTAGATATTGCAGAAATAGAAGATAGCATATTGAAAGTACTAACTCCTAAACAATTAGAAGTGGCTGTTTTTGCAGTGCAGTCAGGATATTATGAAAATCCAAGGAAAATCACAAAGAAGGAACTATCAGAGCTCACTGAAATCCCACGCTCAACATTACAAGAGCACCTCTCGAAGGCGGAGGCGGCCTTGATGGAATGGGCAGTAAAGACTCACCAATCTAAGTGAGAAAGTCTTGTATTCAACGACCTCATCCCTCTGTACATGAGCGACAAGGACACTTTGCTACCTGGAGGCAAAGGCGTATGGATACCTATTGACCATGGTGTCTCAGATTTTCCAGTCAGAGGCCTTGAAAATCTCGACCAATTAATCGGTTTGATCTCTCATGCTGATGCTATTGTGGCTCAGAAAGGAGTTGTTTCACATTACGCATCTACTGACGCTAACTTTGTAGCTCATCTTTCTGTTTCTACTCGACATGCAGGCGAGAGAAGCAGCGATAAAATGCTTGTTGGAAGTGTAGAGGAATCACTTTCACGAGGTGCTAAAGGAGTAAGCGTTCAGGTAAACATGGGCAGCCCTGATGAACCGGAAATGATTGAAAGATTGGGACAAATTACTCAAGACTCTCATTACCTTAATTGTCCAGTTCTAGGAATGATTTATCCAAGAGGAGAGAATCTGAAAATCCTTGAAAATGATGACACACAAGGTGCAGCACATGCAGCAAGATTAGCCTTTGAACTGGGATGTTCTGTTGTAAAAACAAAATGGACTGGTTCGATTGAATCATTCCGTAAAGTCACATCAGCGGTTCCAATACCTGTATTGATTGCAGGTGGACCTGCTGGAAATACTACTGAAGAAACCCTAACAATTGTTCATCAAGCCATGCAAGCAGGAGGAGGAGGTGTTTGCATGGGAAGGCAAGTATTCTCACATTCAAACCCGAGAGGTATGGTTTCTGCTCTGAGAGCAATAATTCACAATGGCTCAAGTGTAGAAGAAGCAATTCGGGAAAATGGGCTGTGATAATTTGCAAATTTGGCTAGAATCAGAAGAACGCCAAGAAGGTGTGGATTTACTTCTGGGCGATGACCTGCAAATCGATGGTGATGCTCTATACATCAATGGCCGACAAGTTGGAAGAAAAATCGATGTTAGTAACGCTGATGGCCAAAGTAAGGCTAGAGCCATGGCTGGAAGTGTGGAGTGGATTTTACTTGATCTAGGCCATTGGAAAATGATACCAATCGAGAATGTAATCGCCGCTTGCGATGGAGGACCTACTAAAGTGGCTGCAAAAATATCGTCACCAGAACAGGTTCTTGGTGCGGCTTTCGCTTTACAAATAGGAGTTGATGCACTACTTGTAAATGAAGAGACTTTGGCAACAGCGATAATTGCCAAATCACAAAGAGGAGAGCATTCTTCTGAACAAATCATTGAACAAAAAGGAACTCATCATCAATTGTCAGAGTTAGAAATCATAGAAGTCAGAGAAGGAGGAGTCGGCGATCGTATTTGTGTTGATCTTACATCATTGTTGGATTTGGGAGAGGGCATGTTAGTTGGTTCTAGCGCTAGTTCACTGGTATTAGTTCATGGAGAAACCGTTGAATCTGAATTTGTGCCTACAAGGCCATTCAGGGTTAATGCAGGTGCCGCTCACACTTACATTATGATGGCAGATGGAACAACCAGATACCTATCAGAATTGAAGATGGGTGACAATGTCTTAGTTATGAAAAATGATGGAATCTCACGCCAAGCAACTGTCGGTCGTTTAAAAATTGAGAAAAGGCCGTTTATTTTATTCCGTTGGAAAGATGAAAAGCATAATGAATCAGGTGCAATCTTGCAACAAGCGGAGACAGTGAGGCTCGTTTCAAAATCCGGATTAGTTTCCATTACAGAACTAAAGCCTGGTATGAGAATACTAGGCAGGTCCGGAGGAGCCGGTAGGCACGTAGGACAAGAAATAAATGCTGATGTTGAAGAAAAATGAGGAGATAGAATGGCTGTTTTAGGAACGGGGACATCAAATGGTGGATGTAGCCTTCTTCATGCTGCTGGCATCGGATACGGTGCATCTCTAGCCCTTGATCTTCCGGTTAAAGTTCGCTTACTGGATAAAGAGTCTCGAAGAGAATTAACCGATCCTGATAATCTCCTAGAAAATGTGCTTCAAGTCTGGAAGAATTCAGGTCATCCAGTTCCAGATGGTGAATTGTTTTGGTCTGTAAAGTCAGAAATTCCCCCTCGTCAAGGGCTAAAATCGAGTTCAGCAATATCTGTTGCAGCGATAAAAGCGCTCTGTGAAGCTAGTGATTATCAACTTGAAAATGCAGATATTGTAGACATTGCAGCCGACGCTCAACTAGCTGCCGGCGTTTCAATAACAGGTAGTTTTGATGATTCGTGGTCCGCATTAGAGGGTGGTTGGAAACTAGTAGATGTGAATGCCGAGGATGCTAGAAGTGGGTTATTGCTAGAATCACAAGGTCCTAATTCTGAAGATTGGAATGTTTTACTTGTCTGCAGAGGCCCTAGAGAAAATAGACCTCAACTAGAGGATTTTAGTATGCACCAGCAATCTTTCATTCAAGCTCTAAACGCATTACAGGAAGGTAATGACCTAGTCGCTTTGACTTGGAATGGTAGAGGAGTAGCAGGCGCATTGAACGACCCAATTGGAAGGAAAATGACCAACGACGCATTCGTCAACGGTGCTAGAGCCGCTGGAATAAGTGGTTCAGGGCCTGCAATAGTAGTGTTTTCTCCTGCGGTCAATACACAATCAATTGAGCAACTCAAAAAATGGTACAGTAGATTAGGAGATATTGAATTGATAGAAACTAAGGTTCTCAACTCAGAATTGACTGCTAGTGAAAAATAACCAATATTCTTGAATGAAAGCCTTCTGAGTCTATACGATACTCATGCGCATGAGCCTGGGAGATAATATTGCGGTGACTCTATTTGGAGAGTCGCATGGTCCCGCAGTAGGCGCTCTTATAGATGGAATGCCGCCTAATATTGAGGTTGATTCTGATAAATTAATCGAAGACATGGTTGCAAGAAGGCCAGGTTCGGGTTTGGCAAGTAAACGTAAGGAAACTGATGACGTTGAAATCTTATCAGGAGTACATGCTGGAAAAACAACGGGTATGCCAATTCTACTATTGATTCGAAATAAAGATGTCAAATCTAAGGATTACTCATTCCTGCCATATCAACCACGACCTGGGCATGTAGACCACCCGATAAGTGTCAAAACTGAAGGTGCAGCAGATCTACGAGGAGGTGGCTCTTTTTCTGCAAGGCTCACAGCAGGATTAGTCGCTGCTTCATCACTGTCCCGTAATCTAATCCCCAGTGAGTGGAAAATAGAAGCAACTGTTGGTGCTCTTGGTGGGATGGAAGGTGATGACGGAATCGCACTCGCAGAACTAGCCAGAAAAGAAGGCGATTCCCTAGGGAGCAGAGTTGATTTGATGATTTCAGGGTTGCCTGTTGGCTTTGGAGAGCCATGGTTTGAAGGCATTGAGCCCGCTTTGGCAAGAGCTTTGATGGCAATACCTGCGGCAAGGGCAGTAGAATTTGGAAGAGGCGTCGATGCAGGCAAGATGAGAGGTAGCCAGCATAATGACAAGTGGGGCGAGGACATGTCGCTTTCCGAAGGAGCCGATGGCGCACTTGGTGGAATGGCTAGTGGAGCACCGATTCATGTAAGAATTACTTTCAAACCTCCTAGTGGAATTTCAAAACCTCAAGAAACATTCAATCAGGTAACAGGAATGATGGAAGAATTAGCTATCAAAGGTAGACACGACCCCGTAATTGGTCCAAGAGCAAGACCTGTGGTCGAAGCAGTCGCTAGATTAGTAATTGCAGACCTCGGCATCCAAGGTGGTTATATCGATGGATGAAATAATAGTCCACAAATTTGGTGGATCCTGCTTAAGAGATGGATATGATATCGACAGGATTGGAGATATTATCAGAAATAGCCCCGGACGACCAGTGGTTGTAGTGTCGGCATTGTGGGGGATGACAGACCGCCTAATCCGAGCATCGAGGGAACCAAGGTATGCAGGAAGACTTGTTCAAGATTTGATTTATCAACATCTTAGATTCGCTCCAGGATTAGACCATGGGGAATTTGCAGAATTATTTCAAAAAGTGATTACTGGTATCTCAAATGAATTATTGAATTACTCCAGTGGAGAAAAATCCCTGCGCTCTGAAAACCTAATATTAGCGGCTGGAGAAAGACTCAGTGCCTTAGCAGTAGCTCATCGACTACGAAGGAATGGATTCTCTGATGCACACCCAGTCGGAGCAGAGGATATCGGTTTGAAATTGAAAGGGATTGGTAGAGCAAAAGAAATTGACATAGATGCCTCAAAAGACGAACTGGATGTTGAAAGACTAGTTGGTATTCCAATTCTCACTGGCTGGTTCGGAGAAGGAGAAGATGGAGATATTGCTTTGCTTACAAGAGGTGGTTCAGACCACTCAGCTGCAGCATTTGCAAAATTGACTAATGCCTCAAGATTGATTCTTTGGAAAGATATTGATGGAATAAAAAGACTCAATCCTCGTTGGGGTATTGATACACCGGCCATTCCATACCTTGGCTATGGACAGGCTGCTGAATTATCAAGGCATGGAACTCCAATAATACATCCTGCAACAGTATTACCATTAATCGATGAAGGTATACCTATCGAGATTAAGAATTTCCATAATCCTAAGTCGAAAGCGGCAACGATAATCGGTCCAGATATCAATTCTGATGAGGTCATAGCAATAGGGTGCCAGCCAGGTGTTGCTGTGATAACTGATAACAAACCATTGAGTAGTGATCTATTGTTAGAAATGGAAGGTTTGGGAATTACTCCTTGGTTGATGAGTTCAACTCCTGAAAAAATGAAGATGGTTATTCCTATGCACGATTTGCAGTTGATTGAATCAAGAATCACAGGGAAGATTGAATTCAAGACGGCGATCATTTCAGTAATCGGAAAAACAGAGATACCAATTGAACATGAATTGGTATCAACCAATGAATATGGAATGCGAATGATAGTTGATACTAATGAACTTCACGAAACGATTCGTGAGTTGTATCATTCCTTGTTCTCACGCCAAGATTGTAAATGAGTTGGAAGGTCAAGTGCGAACAGTGCCCCGACTACAATGAATACGAACAAGGTACCCAGCGCCACACCGTATACTGAAATCAATTCAACTGATTCTTCCATTCTAAGTGCTGTTTGCTCAGAGAATAGTGAAACAAATGCTGGTAGAATTGTGTTTACAGATAACACCAACATTGCAAGAGTTCCCGCTACTAATGGGTTGATGACCAAAGAGCGGTGATACTTACCGATAATTTTCTTGACATTCATTACGTAAACTTCACGTGTTCTGATTGAAGTATCAAGCATACTGAATCTGATAACTCCGTTTGACAATTCGAAGTACATTACCAGTAGAACTGCATATACAACTACCAGGATTGTTAGTAAGAATTGACTGTCACCAAAACCAAAAATATCTTGTGAAAGTGAAACCTTTGAAGATGCGAAACGCATCACTGATAGTATGAAAAGAACATAGGATGCAAGCATGAATCTAGCATCTCGTGTCATTGTACCCCAAAATCCAGTACCAATTGCACCACCTACTACCATCAATTGAAGGATGTTTGCTACTGCAATAGAACCAGTTATTGCAAACCACAAGGTTCCAACTGCTGGTGTAACGATATATGTCAGAATACCCAAAGCGATCAATACTCCATAGCATCCTAGCTGAAGGTTCTGAACCATCTTATCAGCAGGCAGGAACTTCATCTTTGGAACGAGAGGACCACCAAGTAAACTCTCGACGAAAGAAGGAATCTCTACTGTTGGAATTGCATCCTTTGGTATTTCACCAGTTGAATTACCAGTTCCTGCTAATTTCTTTCGAGATGGTGCTGATGAACGAACAGTCTTTCCATCATAAAGATGGGCTGTATCTCCTGATTTTGTTGCCATTCATATCCCTCCTCAGAAACCTCTTGCACCAGCAAGTGCGGTTGATAGTAGCATATCAGGCTCCCAATCCATAATATTGACTCCAAGTCCTCTCAACTCACTGATTAGAACATCTCTTTCGGTCTTTAAGACCTCATATCCTGTTCTATCCAATCTCTTTGCATCGAATTCAAACTCAAGACTTGATGGAGAAAGAACAGTAACATCGAAGTCTCTTGCTCTGAAATCTCTTAGTGCATTAACGATTGTTGGATCATCTTCTAAATTCGATAGAACGATAATTGGACTACCTTTGTTAATGTGAGGCATGATTCTGTTTACTACCACCTGAAGCGGAATGTTTCCTCTTGCCATAGCACCTGCAAGTTTGGTTAGAATAACGTACAACTGTTTCTTTCCAGTATCACGATCCACGCTAACAACTTCATCACCGTACGTAATTAGGCCAACAGAGTCACGGCGTCCCAAGAAATACTTTGCAAGGCTTGCTGCAGCTCTAGTTGAGTATACAAGCGCGTTTCTTGAAACAGGTCCAGTTTCTGATACCGCTCTAGAATCTACAATCAGAATGATATCGCTAACCGCATCTCTTTCACGTTCATTTACCATCAACTTACCACTTCTTGCATAAGCTGACCAGTTGATTGCTCGGAATGAGTCTCCTTCAAAGTACTCTCTCAAAGAGTAGAATTCTGAACCAGGACCCGGTTGTCTGATATTGACCGCACCAGTGAAAATCTTTGGTACACGAGACTTGACGAATGTTTCTTTCAAATCTTCCATCTTCGGGAACACAAGGAAGTCATTATACACATGCAGCTCCTTTTCCTTGTGGAACAATCCGAATGGATCTTGAACACGAACAGCAACCGGTCCAAGACTGTAGAAACCTCTGAGAGGACATTCAACTGTATATTCAATGAAAGTCTCACGACGTGGACCAAGTTCCATCAGAATGTAATTTGCACCATCTTTGATTCGCATTACTTCAGGAACTCTGTCCTTCACTTCCAGAATCTTTCCTAAGGCTGAATGATTCTGCATACGTAAGGTAACACCTACTTCACCATCTTCGAAAATCCTAGCACTTGAGAGTTTTCGCATGGCAGAAACGTTGGATAAGGATACTCCTTCTTCTCCAGACCACTCATCTGCACGGCGGCCGCTTGCAGCAACATCAGCGTGACCGCCGAATAGCGCTGCCCAAGTTAGGAACACGAAAATTACCACCGCAATGGTAACTAATTGTGAATTCCTTAATGTTAGACCTAGCAGGTACATTGCTACCGCTAGGGACCCCAACATTGCACTCTTACGACTCCACATGCTAATCGCCTCTCAATTTAAATTAAGGAAATCAGACGGTAGGTACTGGAACTTCTCGCAAGATTGTTTGAATTACCTCGCCTGCTTCCAATCCTTTGATTTGGTGCTCTGGCTTTAGGATAATTCTGTGTGCGATTGCAAGTTCAGAAACTGTCTTGATATCATCTGGTGTTACGAAATCACGGCCACGAAGTGCAGCTGCTGCACGTGATGTCTTCAGGAGAGCCTGAGAACCACGAGGTGAAGAACCGACAAGAACACGAGGGTCCTCACGAGTTCTGCTTACGATTTCTACCATGTACATACGTAGAGCAGGATCGACATAGACGTCTTCACATGCTTGTTGCATTGCTATAACACGTTGTGGATCTGTGATGACATCAACATCGACTGCATCCTTACCACGGTTAATACGTCTTGCAAGAATTTCGTCTTCGTCAGCACGGTCTGGATAACCAACGCTCATCTTGAACATGAAACGGTCCAACTGCGCTTCAGGAAGCGGGTAGGTACCTTCTTGCTCAACAGGGTTTTGTGTTGCCATAACGATGAACGGTGCTGGTAGTTTGTGAGTGACTGTTCCAATTGTCACCTGCTTTTCCTGCATAGCCTCAAGCAAAGCAGCTTGAGTCTTAGGTGGAGCACGGTTAATTTCGTCCGCTAGTAGTAGGTTACAGAATAGTGGACCTGGCTTGAATGTGAATTCACCCTTCTTAGCATCGTAAATGTTGGTACCTGTAATATCTGCAGGTAGCAAATCCGGAGTAAACTGAACACGCTTGAAGTCACAACCCAACGCATCTGCGAAGGTGTTGGTCATCAAAGTCTTAGCAAGTCCTGGATAATCTTCGAACAGTAGGTTACCGTTCGAC
>Ga0208277_1001638_pt1 | contig 12972 bp, 9 predicted proteins | sample ETNtaG_5_FD_185782 | JGI IMG/M metagenome (GOLD analysis project Ga0208277, IMG submission 185782) | Marine microbial and viral communities from oxygen minimum zone, Eastern Pacific Ocean - ETNP201406SV205 (SPAdes) (version 2) | ecosystem: Environmental > Aquatic > Marine > Oceanic ...
ATTATGCCTCTCATCAATCCGGATCATTTTGTGGGCGCGCTATATGACCCAATAGAAGGACACCTTGATCCCTCGGGAACAACCTGGGCTTACGCCAAGTCTGCCAAAAAACAAGGAGCGGAAATATATCATGGTGTACGAGTAAAAGATTTACTTCTCCAACCCGATGGTGGATGGCGAGTACTTTTAGAAAACAGAGACACTCAAGAAAAACATGAAATTCATGCGGAAAATGTAGTCAACGCTGGGGGACTTTGGGCAAGGGAGGTTGGACGAATGGTTGGCTTGGAGTTACCTGTTCTTGCAATGGAACACATGTATTTAATGACAGAAGATATGCCTGAAGTAGCGGAGTTTAATCAAAAGCAAGGGCATGAAATTCCTGGTGCAGTTGATTTCGACGGTGAACTCTATTTGCGCCAGGAACAAATGGGGATGCTGATGGGGACTTATGAAAAATCCTGTAAACCGTGGTCACCTAAAGAAACACCATGGGATTTTGGACAGGATTTATTGCCCCCTGATTTGGATCGCATTGCTCCGTCACTTGAAATAGGCTTTAAGCATTTTCCGGCGTTCGAAAATACTGGAATTAAAAAAGTCATCAACGGACCCTTCACCTTCGCACCGGACGGGAACCCATTAGTCGGTCCAATTCGTGGACTCCCTGGATTTTGGTGCGCATGTGCGGTAATGGCTGGATTCAGTCAAGGAGGTGGTGTCGGACTGGCTCTGGCAAATTGGATGATCGAAGGCGATCCAGGATTTGATGTGTGGGGCATGGACGTAAGCCGTTTTGGCGACTGGGCTACGCGGCCATATACTAACGCCAAGGTACAAGAAAATTATTCTCGCCGCTTTTCAATTCGTTTTCCAAATGAAGAACTTCCAGCAGGAAGACCGCTGCGAACTACACCTATTTACGATAAATTGATTGCCGAAGGTGCAATAATGGGTGAATCTTTCGGTTTGGAAGTACCACTCTGGTTTGCACCAAAAGGTGTTGAGGATCATTTTTCATGGAGACGTTCTACCGATTTTGAACATATTGCAACAGAAGTTAAGGCCGTGCGTCAAGGTGTGGGCTTGCTTGAAATTTCTGGATTTGCAAAATATTCCATAGTTGGTTCAGGAGCTGCTGATTGGCTGGATAACATTTTGGCTTGCCGGATTCCAAAACCCGGACGTATGACACTTGCACCGATGCTCAACCAGAAGGGGAAACTGATTGGAGATTTTACTCTCTCAAATATCGATTCCGAAGAATTTTACCTCGTAGGTTCCGGAATAGCCGAAGAGTATCATTTGCGCTGGTTTGAAGCAAACCTTAAAGAGCATCTTCCAGAAACCGAGGAGGTCCAAGTCATTCCTCACGGCACCGGCATTGTTGGACTTTCGATTGCCGGACCTAAATCATATGACCTGTTATCCAAAGTTAGCGATGAAGATGTTTCCAAATCAGATTTTCGTTTTATGGACATACGTAAAATGGAAATAGGCAATGTTTCATGCCTGGTGGGTCGTGTGAGCTATACTGGAGATTTAGGTTATGAATTGTGGATGGAGGCCGATGTTCAACGCTATGTGTTAGAACTTCTCCAAAAAGAAGGGGAAAAATTCGGACTCCGCTCATTTGGTCTCCGTGCCCTTAATTCCTTGCGTCTAGAAAAAAACTACGGTTCATGGGCCAGGGAATACCGACCTATTTACAGCCCCTTTGAAGCTGAACTCGGAAGTTTTGTGGCAGTTAATAAAGAAGCTGATTTTATTGGTAAAAGTGCTGCAATTCAGGAAAAATCAGACACGAATAAAACAAATTCAACATTGCGGTTACGTACTTTCGTAGTTGATACAAATGACGCAGATGTGATTGGAGATGAACCCATTTGGTTCAGAAACGGACACGAAAAAAATGAATCTTACGAGATAAAAGGTTGGGTTACTTCGGGTGGGTTTGCACACAATTCTGGAGTTTCGGTTGCTATGGGTTATGTCCCTAAAGAAATAGCGGACGAAAAACAAGGTTGGGGCATTGAAATTCTTGGCCAACGATTTTCCGCAACTTTACAGGAAGAAGCACTTTTTGACCCGAAAGGAAATATAATTAGAGCTTAATTGGTCCCACAGTTTAAAAAATTAGAAAATTTCATTGAACCTAAAAATGAGAACTAACATTTTTTTACAACCTGAAACTTACAGCAAGACCCGCCTACCAGTTGACCAAGCTTCAACTTTAATTCCTGCTGCATACACAAATCAAGAATTTTTCAATTTGGAAAAGGAAATGGTTTATGCCAATGGTTGGGTAGCAGCAGGTTGTTTACATCAAGTTAGCCATCCTGGAGACATCCTTGTGACAGAAGTGGCCGGGCGTTCGATTTTGATTATACGGGATAAAACTGGCAAACTGGGAGCTTTTTATAATGTATGTCGTCATCGCGGTTCTAAATTACTTGAGGAAAGCTGCAAAGAGAATAGCATCCGTTGCCCTTATCACGGATGGGTTTATGGACTGGATGGCAAATGTTTAGGGACTTCAATATTTAAAAAAGATAAATCAGTTCAAAGACCATCCTACTCTGTAAACACTAATGATATGTCGGATGTAAACAGTTTTGACAAAAAAAAATTTGGACTCTTACCATTAGCAGTTCAGAGTTGGGGATTTTTGATTTTCGTTAACTTGAGTTCGAAACCAACAGACCTTGAGGAATGGCTCGGAGATTTACCGGAAAAATTTGAATCACATGGCTTAGAGAATTGGACAATCTCAGCAGAGAAAAATTATGATGTGTCCTCAAATTACAAATTGATCGAAGAAAATTTCATGGAGTATTACCACCTGCCTTTCGTACACCCAGAGCTAACTAACGTTTCCCGGATGGATGATCACCACCGTTTTCAAGGACCAGGCATGTATACCGGAATGCTAACCACTCCTGTCTCTAGGGATGTTGACTCTGTCTGGCTTAATCTCCCTGCGGTAGAAGGTCTAGACAAAGAACACCAAGAAGCGGCTTATCACATTTGTATTTTCCCTAATGTCACATTCACAATCCTGCCGAATCATGCTTTTTGTATGATCACAGACCCAATTCGTCCCAACCAAACTATAGAAAGGACTTTTCTCCTAACACCCCCTGGCACATTAGACTCTGAGCGACATAATACAATGTTTAAAGAATTGACGACATTTTGGGACATGGTAAACACTCAGGATTTAAGTATAGTGGAACGTGTTCAAGACGGTTTGAGTAACCCAGCTTTCACGGGAGGACATATGTGTTCCGAGTTCGAAGAACCTCTTCATCGTTACCAAAACTGGCTGGCAGACAAGATGTGTGGGATTCATCGTGTACCACCAGGCGACTAATACATCATCAAATTTATTTTGCCGGGATTATTTCAAGTGATTAAATATTTTATTTAAGAGATTTTGAAACTATAATCTAAAATTTATCTTCGACTTTCTTTCGGATCTACTCAGAAAGAAAACTCTCGGAGTTAATTTTCAAAAGTTAACACTTAAAAAACTTTCAAAAAATTATGCCCTTAGCCTCTGTTCAAGCTTCTAAAATAAATCGAAAAGCGCGTCAGCACGGTGCTATGGAATATTCTGATGCACCAGTTGATCTCAACGCAGTACGACGTTACCGTCTGCAAAGATTGCGCACAAAAATGACTGAATTGGAAGTTGCTGGATTGCTATTGTTCAATCAGATCAATACACGCTATGCGGTGGACGCAACCAATATGCAAATCTGGTGTTCACATTATCAAACACGTTGCGTATTTGTCTCATTAGAAGGCCCAGTAATTCTTTTTGATTATTCTAATCACCCTCATCTTGCCGAAGAAATACCAACTCTGGATGAATACCGGGTTCTTCCAGCTTTCTACTTTTTTGCGGCGGGGAATAGAGGGGAGGAATTTGCAAAAGAATTTGCAGCTCAAATTGCGGATTTGATGACAGCTCACGGCGGGGGAAACCGCCGACTTGCTGTGGACTGCATGTCTCACACTGGTTGTGACGCACTTCGCGCCAGAGGGTTAACACTAGTTGAAGGAGAGCAAATCACTGAAACCGCAAGGACTGTTAAGTCAAAAGAAGAGCTGGTTTTAATGCAGACATCAATGGATGTTTGTCAAGCAGGTATTCAGGCAATGCACGATTTTTTGCAACCAGGAATTACCGAAAACGCACTCTGGGCAAAACTCCATGAAACTAACATAAGTCTTGGGGGAGAGTGGATCGAAACACGTCTGCTTTCTTCAGGACCACGCACAAATCCATGGTTCAGAGAATGTTCAATGCGAAAAATCGAAAAAGGTGACTTAATCAGTTTTGATACAGATTTGATAGGACCATATGGTTATTGTTCAGATATTTCAAGGGCTTGGATTTGCGGCAACCGTCCAACTGATGAACAACGCCGTTTGTATGGGAAAGCATATGAGCAGATTGAACACAATATTTCGGTACTGAAAGCAGGTATGTCATTCCGTGAGGTTTCCGAAAAATGCTGGTCCATTCCGAATGAGTTCCTCTCTCATCGTTACAGTAGTTTAATCCATGGTGTAGGACTTGCGGACGAATATCCAAACATCAAACACCTTAATGACTTTGAAGCAGTAGGTTATGACGGAATGCTTGAAGAGGGGATGGTACTTTGCGTTGAGTCATTCATTGGTACAGATGAGGGACGTGAAGGAGTGAAGCTGGAAGAGCAGGTTTTGATTACAGAAACTGGCGTGGAACGACAATCCAGTTATCCTTTCGAGACTGAAATGCTTTGATTGTATAAAACAAGTTTCAAATATATGATGAGTTATGCGAGTCTATAAACAGAATATTTTGTGAAATTCTTAAAAAGTTTTGTTATCAAACATCAAGTACAATTTAATATTTATAACAATTCCATGCCATATTGAAAATAAAACCTATTTCATGAATCTGGTACTTGTGCAAAACTAAAGAGAACAGAAATTAACTCCAAAAAGAATTGAAAAGGAAGAGATGACTTTAAAAGTAAACGGCGAACGACTTTGGAGTACTCTAATGGAAATGGCAAAGATAGGCCCAGGAGAAAGAGGAGGCAGCCGAAGACTTGCTCTCACTGATGCAGATATTGAGGGACGTAACCTCTTTCGCAAATGGGCGGCAGAGGCTGGATGTAAGTTTCGACTGGACACCATGGGAAACCTTTTCGCACGGCGCAAAGGAAAGAATCCGAATGCTTCTCCGGTACTATCCGGAAGTCATCTTGATACTCAGCCTTCAGGCGGGAAATTTGATGGAATTCTAGGAGTTTTAGGAGCACTTGAAGTTGTTCGCTCTCTCAATGATCACAGCATTGAAACAGATTCACCAGTTGAAATCGTAGTCTGGACAAACGAAGAAGGCGCACGGTTCTCACCAGCTATGATGGGTTCAGGAGTTTTTGCAGGAATATTTGAACAGGCAGATATTTACTCACACCAGGATCCTGAGGGAATCACTGTTGAGGATGAATTACGACGAACTAAACAGTTGGGAGAAACTCCATGTGAAATCTTTCCGATCAGTGCTTACTATGAACTGCATATCGAACAGGGGCCGATATTGGAAACAGAGAATACATGTATCGGTGTGGTCACTGGCGGACAAGGTTCTTACTGGACACATATCACACTGAATGGACAAGGCTCTCATGCTGGAACTACTCCCATGAATATGCGAAGGGATCCCATGATGGGAGCCGCCAGAATAATTGGCGGAATGCGTGAAATTGTTCACAAACAGACTGGAGCTGTTGGCACAGTCGGAAGGTTGGAAACAACCCCTGCCTCGATCAATTCTATTCCCGGACAGGTTTTTTTCACCGTTGATACTAGGCATCAGGATGAAAAAGTTCTAGCAAATATAAATCTGGATTTGAAAAAACTGGTCAACTCGATTTGTTCAGAAGAAGGACTTGAAAACGATTTTACAAATATCTGGAAAGCTCCGACCATCAAGTTTAATAAAGAGTGTATTTCAAACGTCAGGAATTCTTCTGGGGCACTCGGGTATAGTCACCGTGATATCGTCTCCGGAGCAGGTCATGATGCTTGTCAAATATCGCGGGTCTCACCAACAGGTATGATTTTTATCCCCTGCGAAAGCGGACTCAGTCACGATGAAGCAGAAAACATCAAACTCGAGCAAGCTGCCGCAGGAACCGATGTACTTCTCAACGCCGTACTCACAAGTGCAGTCAGTTAAATATCAAACAAGTTTGTGCACAGCCGGTTATAATATTTTATTGACTCTACGTGAGAAGGTTATAGCATTCACGAGTACTCTGAGGAAACTTTACATTTGTTTTTCGAAGAGTTACAGTTAAGCGGGGATACGAGGTATAGTGTTTATTCCTTTAAGATATAGTTTCTAATCCCGGATTGTTTAATGAATGGGGGAATTTTGTGAATTAAATCAGAAGGAAATTTTGAACAAACAAAAAACTGCCCTTTTGGTGGAAGATCTTCATAAATACTTTGGAACTGAAGAGGTCCTCAAAGGTATTTCACTTGAAGCAAATGAAGGTGATGTAATCGCCATGTTGGGAGCAAGCGGATCCGGGAAGAGTACTTTTTTACGTTGCCTCAATCTGTTGGAAATTCCAACCTCCGGAAAAATATCTGTAAGCGGTGAATTGATACGCATGAAAAAGGATCGCTACGGCGAGACTTTTCCGGAAGACAATAAACAAGTAGAACGTCTCAGGACACGTTTGGGCATGGTTTTTCAGCAATTCAATCTGTGGTCTCACATGACTGTTTTGGAAAATGTCATCGAAGCTCCGGTGCATGTTCTAAAAACACCCAAAAAAGAAGCACTTGAACAAGCAGAAGCCATTTTGCACAAAGTTGGTATTTTTGAACGTAAGGACTATCACCCGGGTCATCTTTCTGGTGGCCAGCAACAGCGAGTAGCCATTGCTAGAGCATTGGCGATGGAGCCTGATATGCTTCTTTTTGACGAACCGACTTCTGCATTAGATCCAGAACTGGTGGGTGAGGTTTTACGCGTTATGCGTCAGCTTGCTGAAGAAGGGCGAACCATGATCGTGGTTACTCATGAAATGGGATTTGCAAGAGAAGTTTCTTCACGAGTCGTCTTTCTGCATGAAGGTGGTATCGAAGAAGACGGTCCGCCTGGGGAAGTTTTTACGAATCCTTCCTCTGAACGTTTTCGACAGTTTTTTTCCAAACATGTCGAGCATTAGAAATTAAGCCATAAAGGCTTAATGTGGAAAATTAAGTAATATTTTCCAGCAATTTTTGTTAATCATTTACAAATGGAGTGACTTATGAAAAAGTTTATTGCATTGGCCTTGCTGGCCATCATGATATTAGGGACAAGCGTTTCAGCAAATGATTGGGATAAAATTCGTATTGGCGTTGAGGGAGCATATCCTCCGTTTAGTTGGGTCGAAAAGGACGGAACACTGAAAGGATTCGACATAGACATCGCTATGGCACTATGCGAAGAAATTGGTGCTGAATGTGTTCTGGTTCCACAGGACTGGGACGGTATCATCCCTGCTTTGCTTGCCCGGAAGTATGATGCGATAATCGCATCCATGTCGATCACTGAAGAACGCAAAAAGAAAGTTGCTTTCTCTGACAAATATTACAACACTCCAGCTAAGTTTGCACAAAAGAAAGGATCTGGAATTACGATTTCTAAAGCTGGTCTGAAAGGCAAAACTGTTGGAGTTCAGCGTGCAACTACTCATGATAACTTCATTACCGCAGAGTTTGGTGATAGTGTTGAAATCAAGCGCTACGGAACTCAGGACGAAGCCTATCTTGACGCCATTGCTGGACGTGTGGACCTGCTTTTGGCAGATTCAATTGCGATGGATGATGGTTTTCTAAAAACTGATAAAGGTAAAGGTTGGGAGTTTGTAGGGCCAGGCTATTCTGATCCAAAGTATTTTGGTGTTGGTGCGGGAATCGCAGTGCGTAAGGGCGACCGAGAATTGGCCAAACTTTTCAGTTTAGCCATCAAAGTCATTCGCTCTAATGGTGTTTATCATATGATTAACGGTAAATATTTTGCTTTTGACGTTTATTAAAAATTACCATATTAGAAGCTAATCAAAATACTCCGAGGATGCTTCTAACAATTTAGAATTTTTCTTATTTTGCCATGGGATCCGAGGATCCCGTGGCATTCCTTTTTTCCCCTCACGCAATTCATGAATGTTTGATTTACATGGATATTTACCAATGATTCTAGAAGGAATGGGCTTAACCATAGAAGTCGCCTTACTTTCTCTTTTAATTTCTGTCATTCTTGGGTTGTTTGGTGCTATAGCCAAGCTTTCAAAATCGAAGATTGCCAGGAGTACCGCAACTGTCTACACCACTTTGATCCGGGGAATTCCTGATTTAGTACTGATGACCATTATATTTTATGGTGGTCAAATCATTGTCAACAATATAGGGGACTCACTGGGCTGGGACTACATAGATATCAGCCCTTTTGTTGCCGGAACCCTGACAATAGGTTTTATTTTTGGTGCCTACATGACCGAAACTTTTCGCGGCGGAATCCTAGCGGTTTCCAGTGGTGAAATTGAAGCTGCTCGAGCCTTTGGGATGTCAAACTGGAAAGTGTTTTGTCGTGTCACATTACCACTGATGGTTCGTCATGCTCTCCCCGGTTTTGGTAACAACTGGATGGTACTGGCCAAAACGACGGCTCTTGTTTCAGTGATTGGACTGCATGACATGGTTTACAATGCAGGTGTTGCTGGAGGAGCTACGCGCCAACCTTTTACCTTTTACCTCGTAGTTGCATTGATGTTTTTGTGCATTACCGGGCTATCTGACCTTGGTTTACGTTGGGCCAATCGTCGTTACAGTATTGGGGTTCGCAAGGTTTAAATCATGGATTATAATGTTATTATTAACAATCTGCCGCTTTATTTGAATGGACTCTTGGTGACAATCCAGTTGGTCTTGATAGCCCTGATATCGGGATTTGGATTAGCAGTTCCTTTAGCCTTGATGGCAGTTTCAAAAATTTCATTCTTTAAGTATCCTGCCAAAACTTATATCTATTTTTTTCGGGGGACACCTTTATTGGTACAGATGTTCTTGCTATATTACGGTATGGGTCAGTTTGAAGAAATTCGTGAAAGTGTGCTCTGGATACTTTTCAAGGAAGCCTACTGGTGTGCCATTATAGCTTTTGCCTTGAACACAGCAGGATACACAGCGGAAATCCTTCGAGGTGCGATTGAGCAAACTCCATTCGGTGAAATCGAAGCGGCCAATGCCAGCGGAATGTCCAAATACACGCTGTACCGCCGCATTATCCTTCCCGGTTCATTCCGTCGGGCTTTACCAGCATATGGCAACGAAGTTATTTTTATGCTTCACGGGAGTGCACTCGCCGGTGTGATTACAATTGTTGATTTGTTTGGCGCGGCAAAAATAGTGAATTCAAGATATTTTGTCCCTTTTGAATCGTTTATCACTGCAGGATTTTTTTATCTATGTTGTACTTTTTGTATCATCTGGTTTTTCAGGTGGGTAGAGAAGCACTGGTACGTGCACCTGCGGCCAAGGAGCAGTTAAGATGAATTTCACCTTACCATCACCTGACTGGAACAGATAAGAAACATTTTCTTTCCACACGTACCACCGGTTTCCGTGTATTTCATTTTTATAACCGAACAGGTGGAACCTTTTATGGTCCAGAAGCCCGTAAAATTCATGGATTCGATGAATCAGTCTACATCAAATCTATTCGCCAAACTTTGAATACCTACTTTCTTTTCAGTCGATGGTGCGAAATAACTCCAGTTTAAATTCTTGATGAATTGAGCCTAATAATTTCTGAACGTGTCATATCAAATCAAGATTAACTTTCACCAATCATTCTCTTTTCAGAACTGAGTAAAATAATTAATAATTCACAATGACTGCTAAGATCATTTCAACTCTACCAAAAAACGATGAAGGTTGCGGTTGGATTAGACAACTTCCAATGCGCAGGACTCAGCCAGAACTTTCAGGGGAACAACATGCTGACTGGGTAGTTATCGGAGCCGGTTTCACAGGGCTTTCTGCTGCGAGGCAACTGGCTCTTTTACATCCGCAAGCCAGAATTATTTTGCTCGAAGCAGAAAGAGCCGCAGAAGGTTCGAGCGCAAGGAATTCCGGATTCCTGGTAGATTCAACTCTCAACGAAGGGCATTATTCTGCTACAGACATTGAGAAATATCGGCAAAAATACGAAATAAAACGTGCCGGTGTTTTAGCCGTCCAGCGTCTGGTCAATGATCTTGAAATCAACTGTGATTTAGAGGCAAAAGGTAAATTACATTGTACGGCAGTTAAGTCACATGAAAAAAAGATTTTAAATTTCAGTAATTTGCTTACTAAGATGGAACTGAGTCACAAAATTCTTGAAGGCGAAGAATTGCAGCGGCGTCTTGGAAGTTCCTATTATCGTTTGGGTTTGTGGACAGAAGGCGGAGTGATGCTACAGCCCGCAATGTTGGCACGAGGAATGCTCGAAAAACTTCCGCAACAAGTTGAGTTGTATGAGAATTCACCTGTCATAAACTGGCAAAAACTGGGCAATTCCGGAGGATATCAATTGTCAACACCTGAGGGCCAACTAAGCTGTGAAAAACTGATCGTAGCGGTGAATGGATTTATGACAAACTGCGGTGTTAAGCTGAACCGTTCATTTTCGCTGACTCTGACCGCAAGTATGACGAGACCTTTGACTACAGAAGAAGATGAGTCTATCAGTCGTCCGGAATCCTGGGGAGTTTTATCCGCACAATCTATGGGAGCTACCGTGCGTTTGACAAAAGACAGACGGATTCTAATACGCAATACTGCCGAAGTATGGCCCCAACAAAATATGAGTGTAGCTGACATAGAGTTACGCAAATCAATACATTTAAAAGGAATTAAAAGACGTTTTCCCCAGCTTGGAGACGATATAATTGAAAGCACCTGGTCAGGAACAATCTGCCTCAGTGGCAACAGTGCAAACGTATTTTCAGAGCTGGAAAACGGAATGTTCGCAGCGGGATGCTATAATGCCAGCGGCATTGGACTGGGCATTCTATTTGGAACCGAAATTGCCAACTTTGCTAGCGGTAAAATGACTGATGAAATCCGGTTAATTCAAACTAACTCAGCTCCAATGCTGCTTCCTCCACAACCATTTCTTCGCTGGGGAGTTGGTTTACGCCTCCTGCGTGATCGTTTTCTTGCACGGCATGAACAATAGTTAATGGATAAAAAGATATTTTCATCGAGGTTTAATGAAAAGCTCGAAATGATGAATAAATATTGGCACTGATTCACAAATGAATCGGAGGGTAGTTTCCCATTATTTTTTTCACTTTGTAATCTGATACTCTCTTGTTTTTGTCTTTTTTCCTAGACCATCAAGTTAGAAACCCAACGATTTTAATTATACGAGGCTGACAGGATTAATATTAAACAAAGTGTAAATTATTTAGAAAACTCTTTGAACTCATTTTTAACTGTGTTCTAATTTTTCTCTATGATAAAATCTCATTTCCTGATTATTTACTCTCTATTTAAATAGTTAACATGCTGCGCAATAATTTTCTAGAAGCTGTCGGAAATACTCCACTGATAAAACTACGTAAAGCCTCTGAAACTACAGGCTGTAATATATTAGCTAAAGCAGAATTCCTGAACCCAGGTGGTTCAGTCAAAGACCGAGCAGCAAAGGCGATTGTAGTTGACGCTGAAAAACGAGGGCTTTTAAAACCCGGCGGAATGGTCGTTGAAGGAAGCGCGGGTAACACTGGAATTGGCCTTGCGCTAGTAGGAAATTCTTTAGGTTACCGCACGGTGATTGTGATCCCAGAAACTCAAAGTCAGGAGAAAAAAGATATGCTAAGACTTTGCGGGGCTGATTTGCGCGAAGTTCCGGCAGTGCCTTATCGTGATCCAAATAATTATGTAAAAGTCTCCGGACGTCTTGCCGAAGAATTTGCGAAAACAGAAGAAAACGGTGCCATCTGGGCCAATCAGTTTGACAATGTCGCAAACCGTCAAGCACATTACGAAAATACCGGTCCCGAAATATTTGAGCAGACAGATGGAAAAGTTGATGCTTTCATCTGTGCAGTAGGTACTGGTGGAACACTAGCTGGAACGGGGATGTCACTCAAAGAATGCAATTCAGATATCATTATCGCACTTGCAGATCCACTGGGCGCGTCACTGCATTCATTTTACACAACAGGCGAATTCTCAAGTTGGGGTGAATCAATTACAGAAGGTATCGGACAGGGACGCATAACAGCAAATCTAGAAGATGCTCCGGTTGACCTCTCTTTTCAAATTTCAGATGAAGAAGCCCTACCGACTTGCTTTGATCTTTTGAAGGAAGAAGGACTTTGTCTTGGCGGTTCCTCGGGAATAAATGTCGCAGGAGCAATTCGCCTAGCAAAAGAAATTGGCCCCGGAAAAACAATTGTCACCATCCTCTGCGACTCCGGGGTCAGATATCAAACCAAGCTTTTCAATCCGGACTTTTTACGCAAAAAAAACTTACCGGTTCCGGAATGGCTGGAATAATTGAGATTTTATAATGCCTGAGATATTAATGTTTCAAGGCACCGGTTCCGGAGTTGGTAAAAGTGTTTTGGCCGCCGGATTTTGTCGTTTGCTGAAAAATCGTGGGTTTAGAGTACTGCCATTTAAAGCACAAAATATGGCGCTCAATTCTGGTGTAACTCCTGAAGGCTTGGAAATGGGACGGGCCCAAATAGTACATGCGGAAGCCTGCGGCGTTTTTCCGGATGTACGGATGAATCCTGTTTTGCTCAAACCCCAAGGTCCCGGCGAATCTCAACTGATTCGTATGGGTAAGGTCGTACGCAACTGCTCAGCGCGTGAATATTACACATTGGCGGAAGAAAATTTCCAGATCGC
>Ga0208277_1001639_pt1 | contig 12969 bp, 10 predicted proteins | sample ETNtaG_5_FD_185782 | JGI IMG/M metagenome (GOLD analysis project Ga0208277, IMG submission 185782) | Marine microbial and viral communities from oxygen minimum zone, Eastern Pacific Ocean - ETNP201406SV205 (SPAdes) (version 2) | ecosystem: Environmental > Aquatic > Marine > Oceanic ...
TACATAATCTGCAGAGAGGAAGGGATTCGAACCCTCGATACACTTTTGGTGTATACACACTTTCCAGGCGTGCGCCTTCGACCACTCGGCCACCTCTCTAAGCACAGTTAACAAATAAAGAGAAAAAAAATTAATTATGAAATTTAATCAATAATTTTTTAGGCCAATTTAAACCTTAAAAACCTCCTTTGAATTATGGGTAGTTATTTTTGCAATTTCATTAAGTGAGAGATTGTATATGTCACAAAGCTTTTCTGCTATAATTTTAATGTTAGCGCTCTGATTTCTTTTACCTCTAAGCGGGGCTGGTGATAAATATGGGGAATCTGTTTCGAGAACAATATTTTTTATATCAATTTGATTCAAAAATTTATCAATCTTTCCGTTTTTAAAGGTTACTACCCCTCCAATTCCTAATTTCATATCTAACTCAATAATCTTATTTGCCTGCTCCAAATCACCCGAAAAACAATGAAAGACGCCTCCATTTAATGGTTTATTATTAATCAGAACATTATAAATTTCATCAAATGATTCTCTGCAGTGTATAACAATAGGTAGGTGATTATTATTAGCAATCTCAATTTGCATCTCAAATGCCTTAGTTTGCATGCTCAAATTAGATTTATCCCAATATAAATCAATTCCTATTTCTCCTATAGCTACTATATGGTTGTTTTTTAATATATTTTGTACTAATGATATTTCATCTGAAAAATCTTTCCCAACATAACATGGGTGTAATCCTGACATCAAAAAAATATTTTCTGGGTATTTTTTTTGAAGATTAAACATCGATGAAGAATATTTAGAATTTATTGCGGGGAAAAATAGTCTTTTTACATTGTTGGAAAATGCATTCTCAATAACAATATCTATATCATTACTGAACTCATCAAGGTAAAGATGGGTGTGAGTATCTGTAAATACCATTTTAGAAATTAACTAATTTCAAGAGCTTTTTTAATATTATTATTCATTAAAGTTTCTGTAGGATTTTCTAAAGCTTCTTTAATATGAACCAAAAACCCTACACTTTCTCTACCATCAATAATTCTGTGATCATAAGAAAGGGCCAAATACATTACAGGTCTAATTTCAACTTTTCCACTTACCGCAACAGGTCTTTGAACTATATTATGCATACCAAGAATTGCGCTTTGAGGTGGGTTAATTATTGGCGTTGAAAGCATACTTCCAAAAACACCTCCATTTGAGATAGTAAAAGTACCTCCCGTCATTTCGTCTACAGTGATTTGTCCATCTCTTGCTCTTTCAGCAAGTCTTTTAACCTCAAGTTCAACTCCTTTAAATGTAAGTTCTTCAGCACTTCTAATAACTGGAACCATCAAACCTTTTGGGCCGGAAACTGCAATACTTATATCACAATAATTATATGAAATCATTTCAGATTTATCTATCATTGAATTGACTGCTGGAAATTCTTGTAATGCTCTAACGCTAGCTAAAGTAAAAAAAGACATAAAACCTAAATTCACTCCATGCTTTTCTTTAAAAGTTTCTTTATATTTTTTTCTTAATTCAAAGATAGCGGACATATCTACTTCGTTAAAAGTTGTGAGCATAGCGGTTTCATTTTTTACCGAAACAAGTCTTTCCGCTACTTTTCTTCTTAACATTGAAAGCTTAGCTCTTGTTTGAGATCTTTTAGCACTATCTACATTTCCCATAGCAGGTTTGCCTAACAATATATCTTGCTTTGTAATTCTTCCCGATTTACCTGTTCCTTTAATTTGAGATATATCAACATCTTTCTCAGCAACTAGCTTTCTAGCTGCAGGACTTAAAAAATCAGATTTTGAATTATCTGTTGAATTTTCATTTCTGGACTCTGGCTCTATAACTTCTTTAATTTCTTTTACCGCCGAACTAGCTTTTGAAACACCTTTAGCTGAAGTATCAATATGACATACAACTTGTCCAACTTGAACAACATCTCCCTCCTCAGCTTTAAGAAGAATAACCCCTGATTGTTCAGCAGGTAATTCTAATGTTGCCTTATCACTATCAATCTCTGCAATAATTTGATCCTTTTCAACATATTCGCCATCTGAGACTAACCACTGAGCAATTTCAACTTCTGAAATTGATTCACCTGGGGATGGTATCTGCATTTCTAAAATCATAAGATTAACATTTTTCTTTTTTAAAACTTGTGTTCTTAACCGTCTTCTAATATAGCAATTTAGTCAATAAATCCATTTAAATCATAATGAGAAAAAAATTCCCAAATCAATTCAGATGAGTTAATATCTTCCGTCATAAACCAAACATGTTCTCCTCCATTAACTTTATAATGATCAACAACAGAACCATTGATTCCCCCATCAAATAAAAGTCTTTCAATAGAAAAATCATCATTAGGGTTTGAGTCATTTAGTTGAGTAGTTTCAACATCGTTACAATAGTTATTGGAACTCCAATAAGTTAAAACCTCAGGGATTCCAATAGAACCAATTGATGAATTACCATTATAGGTTACAATAGAGTCGTCTGTGCCATGTATTTGTAAAATAGGTAATTCTCTTTCAGGGTTACATTCATTAAATGTTTCAGTTGTCATTGAACCTGTAACAGATGCGACTGCCGCAAACTTATTACTCATTTGACAACCTAACAGAAAACTAAAAAACCCTCCATTTGACATGCCAGTGGCATATATCCTATCTTGATTTAAATTGTAATCCTGAGAAATAAGTTCAATTAAAAAATCAATTAAACTAACATCGTCTGTTGTACTACTATTAGTCCATCCTCCAACATTCCAATGTGGAAATCCAAAAAAACTTGAGCCTTGTGGATATACAACTATGAAATTTTCTCTTTCAGCAATAGAATTAAAATCTGAATAGTACATTATTTGATTATTACTCCCACCAAAACCATGAAATACAAATAAAATTGATGATGAAGATTCGTGCGTATAGGATTCTGGTATATAAACTATAAAATCTCTGACTAAACCTTGAAAAGTTATTTCATATTCGCCTATACCGTATTGAATTTCACCATACTGATTTTCATCATCCTGATCATTTCCTGGATTTATTGGCTGTTCATTATCATAAATAGATGAACAAGAAAAAGCCATTATAAGTATTAATATTCTAAAATAAATTTTTGTCAAACTATGATTTTTCTGGTAGTTGATTGTTCTTGGTTTTGTCAAAAATAAAGTCAATTACTTCCTTGTGTCTTTTAAGATATCTTGTAGAGCTACCTGCTGCCGTAGCAGCATAAAATCTTCTTGATGCAACTCTAAATGAATGCGCTTCCTTTAAATTAATTAATAAATGTGCGTAAGCTCCCATGTTAATAGGCTCCTCTTGTGCCCAAACAATATCATCAACATTTTTATATTTTTGAATAATAGATCTTATATGCTCCTTTGGTAGAGGAAATAACTGTTCTATTCTGACAAGTGCAATATCGCTTCTTCCTAATCTTTCTCTTTCTTCCAAAATATCATAATAAAATTTTCCTGTTACAAAAACTAAAGATTTTGCATCATCTACAGATATTTTAGAATCATCGATAATTAAATTAAATTCACCATTGACGAATTCATCAACAGAGGAATATACCATTGGGTGTCTTAATAAACTTTTAGGTGTAAAAATGATAAGTGGCTTTCTGAATTTAGCTTTTAATTGTCTTCTTAGAATATGAAACATATTTGCTGGTGTTGTACAGTTTGCAACAAAAACATTATCCTTAGCGCAAAGTTGTAAATACCTTTCAATTCTTGCAGATGAATGCTCTGCACCTTGACCCTCATAACCATGTGGCAAAAACATAACTAAACCGTTTTGAGTTTTCCATTTGTCTTCTCCTGAAAATAGATATTGATCAATAATTATTTGCGCGCCATTACTAAAATCTCCAAACTGAGCTTCCCAAATAGTTAAAGATTTAGGGTCTGCCATTGCATACCCATATTCAAAACCTAAAACACCATATTCTGAAAGCAGTGAATTATATATTGTAAATTTTCCCTGATTCTCATCAATATGATTTAACAAGGATATTTCCTCTTCACTTTCTTCAACCTTAATAATCGCATGTCTATGTGAAAAAGTTCCTCTTTCAACATCTTGCCCAGAAATTCTTACATTATAACCCTCTTCTAGCAAACTTGCATATGCTAAATGCTCACCCATTGACCAATCAAGTTTGTCATTGTTATACATTACCTGTCTATTATTCACAAGTTTTTTTATTTTATTTATAAACTTTTTATCGGAAGGTAAGTTTGAAATTACTTCAGCTATTTTATCAAGTTTTACTCTTGGATAAGTAGTGTCAATAGGCTTAATCATTATTTCTTGATTAACCCTTTCATAATCAGACCACTCGTCACTCATAAAATCAGTTATTCTTGTTTTTTCGTTCTTTTTAGAATCCTGTAATTGATTTTCAAGCTTTAACCTATATTCAGATTCAATATTTTTAATTTCATCATCTGTCATTAAAGAATCTTTAATCAACTTAGAAGCATAGATATTTTTTGGGTTTGGATGTTTTGATATGAGTTTATAAAGTTTTGGTTGTGTAAATCGAGGTTCATCTCCTTCGTTATGACCATATTTTCTATAACCTAGAAGATCTATAAATACGTCTCTTTTAAACTCAAGTCTAAAATCAAGAGCAAATAAAACTGCGTGAACAACAGCTTCAACGTCATCAGCGTTTACGTGTAAAACAGGTGATAATGTAACCTTACCGACATCCGTACAGTATGTGCTTGATCTTGCATCCAGGTAATTTGTTGTAAAACCAATTTGATTATTTACAACAATATGAATTGTACCTCCAGTTTGATAGCCTTCTAATCTAGCCATCTGAACTAATTCATATACTAAGCCTTGTCCAGCAATGGCTGCATCTCCATGAACAATAATAGGAAGTACTTTGTTTGAATTGTTTTCAAAATATTTATCAAGTTTTGATCTAGATATTCCCTGCACAACAGAGCCAACGGTCTCTAAATGAGAGGGATTAGGAGCTATATTTAAATTTATTTTTTTTTCGTTTTCCGTTACTCTTTCACTTGTCCATCCTAAATGATATTTTACATCTCCATCAAAAATCTTTTCCTCATAATCTTTTCCTTCAAACTCACTAAAAACACTTTTTGCAGATTTTCCAAAGATATTAACCAAAGTACTTAGTCTTCCTCTATGAGCCATTCCCATCACAAATTCTTTAACCCCTTTATTGGCTGCTTCCTCGATTAAAATATCCAATGCTGGTATTAATGATTCACCTCCCTCCAAAGAAAATCTTTTTTGTCCAACATACTTTGTATGAAGAAAATTTTCAAATGAAACAGCTTCAATTAACTTAGTCATCAGTTTTTTCTTTTGAAGACTTGTAAAATTTGGTTGATTATTATTTATGTTCAATTTATTTTGAATCCATGAAATAATTTCAGGTTTTCTTATATACATATATTCAACCCCAATACTTTCACAATAAATATCCTCTAAATGTGAAACGATTACACTGAGAGGTTGAGGGCCTAAACCAATAATTTCACCAGCATTAAATACTGTACTCAAATCATCTTGTTCAAGACCAAAATTATTTATTGAAAGTGTGGGTCTATATGTTCTTCTCTCACGAACTGGATTTGTGTTTGTGAATAAATGACCTCTAGATCTATAACCGTTAATTAAATTAATAACCTTAAATTCTTTTTGAACATGTTCAGGTATTTGAGGGCTTATCCCTTCAAGAATTTCATCCTTCAAAAAATCACTATTAGCAAAATCATAGCCCTGAAAAAAAGCCTTCCAGCTAGGCTCTAAAGAGTCAGGATCTTTTAGATATTGGTCATAGAGATCTGAAAAATATCCTGCATGCGCAGCGTTGAGAAAAGAAAAGTTATCCACTCAGTTTAATTTACTTAACAAATGTATATAATATAAATTTTTTAAATGTTCCTTTTCATCAGAGAATTGCCAAAATCACGCAAAAAATCTTTCTTTTCTTCGCTTATTTGTAATTCATCTAACATTTTGAAAGAAATATTTGTAAAATTTTGAATTTCTGAATTTATAATACTAGGAATATTACATTTTTCAAATAATTTTCTTACCTCTTGTATTTTTCTTTCATTATCACCTGATTTTGAAGAATATAATTTTGTTAGACTTTCGCAATCTTCAAAATTTAATAGTTGTTTAGCCTTAATGAAAAGCAAGGTTTTTTTATTTTCAAGAATATCCCCACCTATTTTTTTACCAAATTTTGCTTCTTCACCAAATGTGTCTAAAAAATCATCCTGAATCTGAAATGCCAATCCTAAATTTTTGCCAAATTCGTAAATATTATTTTGATCTTTGACTGAAACTCCAGCAACAATCGCTCCCATTTTCATTGAAGCTCCAATTAAAACAGCTGTTTTGTATTCAATCATCTTTAGATATTCATCAGCAGAAACATTATCCTTCTTAGAAAAATCTATATCCATCTGCTGACCCTCACAAACCTCTATAGCTGTTTTGCTAAAAAGCTTAGCTAGTGAAACAAAAGTGTCCCCTGTGTAATTTTCAAAAAGCTGATATGCTAATATTAGCATTACATCCCCAGAGAGGATGGCTGTACTCAAGTCCCATTTTTTATGAACAGTTACATTTCCTCTTCTAAGAGGGGCTTCATCCATTATATCATCATGCACCAATGAAAAATTATGAAATACTTCAACCGCAAGGGCAGCATCAAAAGCTTCTTCATGATTAGCATTAAAAATGTCACAGGTTAGTATTGTTAATATTGGTCTAATTCGTTTTCCGTCTAAACCAAGAATATATGAAACAGGATCATACAAATTTTCTGGTTTATTTGGAGACTGAAAATTATCCAAATAACTCAAAAATTGAGAACGATATTCTTCTACTGTTAACATATGACAAAAATACTAGTAATATGATAATTTAATACTACATTTTTAAAAATTGTAGCATTTAATTTGCTGAAGCAGAAAATTATAATAATATCTTACTAAATTTGTGTGCAGAACAATATCTAATGTACAGAACTCATAATTGTGGTGAATTAAGAAATAGCGACTTAACCAAACAGGTTGAACTTTCTGGATGGGTTCAAAAAATTCGTGATAAAGGGTTTATTTTGTGGGTTGATTTAAGAGATCGTTATGGAATTACTCAATTAATTTTTGACCAAGAAAGAACTTCTAAAGAAGTTATAGAATTAGCAAAAACTCTTGGAAGAGAATTTGTTATTAATATTAAGGGGACTGTAATAGAACGGGCTTCAAAAAATTTGTTAATTGAAACCGGTGAAATCGAAGTTTTGGTTTCAGATTTAAAAATATTAAATGCTTCAAAAACTCCTCCTTTTACAATTGAGAATGAATCTGATGGGGGTGAAGAATTGAGAATGAAGTACCGATATTTAGACATTAGGAGAAATCCTATAAAAGACAACTTAATCCTACGTCATAACATTACACAAGAAGTAAGAAAATACTTGTCTGATAATTCATTTATTGAAGTTGAAACTCCATATTTAATAAAATCAACTCCTGAAGGAGCCAGAGATTTTGTTGTTCCTTCAAGAATGAACTCAGGGGAATTTTATGCTTTACCTCAATCGCCGCAAACTTTTAAACAGTTATTAATGGTTGCAGGCATGGATAAATATTTTCAGATTGTAAAATGTTTCCGAGACGAAGATTTAAGAGCTGATAGACAACCTGAATTCACGCAAATTGATTGTGAAATGGCATTTGTTAACCAACAAAACATACTAGATACTTTTGAAAATTTAGTGAAACACCTTTTCTTAAATGTTAAGCAAATTAAGCTTGATAAATTTCCGGTGATGACATATGACCAAGCAATTGAAAAATATGGAACTGACAAGCCTGATCTAAGATATGGGATGACATTTATTGAGTTAAACGAGGTTGCTAAACATAAAGATTTTAATGTGTTTAATAAATCTGAACTTGTAGTTGGATTTATAATTAAGGGGGGTGATAGCTTAACAAGAAAAGAGATTGATAAATATACAGAATGGGTGAAAAGACCTCAGATAGGTGCTGGGGGACTTGCTTATATGAGATTACAAGATGATGGTTCTTACAAATCATCAGTTGATAAATTTTATGATCAATCTGACCTAGCTAATTGGGCGAAAATTTCTGGTGGTGAAAAAGGTGATATTTTATTTATACTAAGCGGAGAAAAAGATAAAGTTAGAACTCAACTAGGCGCTTTAAGGGTCCATGTAGCTAATGAACTAAATTTAAAAGACTCAAATGTTTTTAAGCCTCTTTGGGTTGTTGATTTTCCTCTACTACAATGGGATGAAGAAACAAAAACTTTTCATGCAATGCATCATCCATTTACATCACCAAAATCAAAGCATATTGATTTAATTAACACTGAGCCTGCAGCTGTTAGGGCTGATGCTTATGATCTCGTTTTGAATGGGAATGAGATTGGAGGTGGGTCTATTAGAATTCATGATAAAGAAATACAACAAAAAATGTTTGATTGTTTAGGCTTTACAAAAGAAGAGGCTAAAAAACAATTTGGCTTTTTAATGAACGCCTTTGAATATGGTGCTCCCCCTCATGGTGGTATTGCATTTGGACTAGATAGGCTGGTTGCAATAATGGGAGGGAATGAGATTATTCGTGACTTTATTGCTTTTCCAAAAAACAACTCTGGTAGAGATGTAATGATTGATTCTCCATCACCGGTTTCAGAAGAACAACTAAAGGAAATAAATCTTAAGACTAGACAGTAGATAATTGAAAAAAATCATTTTTATTTTTTTTATAATTTCTTTTTCTATGATTACCTATGGAGTATTCTTTGAATCCGAGTACTATCAAAAATTTATTGGGTTTGGGATTTTGATATTGTTTTTTATAGTTTTTCCATTATTCTCCTATTATAGATGGAAAGACAAAAAAATGGAAGACTACTATCTTAACAAAGAAAACCTGAAAAAATTTAGAGAAAATAGTGATCTTTAATTTAGATTTCTTCTTGAAATAAAAAATTTATCTAATAAATTCTTACACTCATTTTGAAGTATTCCTCCAAAAACTTTAGTCTTAGGATGTAATTTAGTTCCCATTTTCTTAAAACCTCTTTTTGGATCATCGGCACCATAATAAATTTTTGAAATTCTACTCCAATATAATGCTCCAGCGCACATTTGACAGGGCTCCAAAGTCACATAAACAGAGCAGTTTTCTAAATATTTTCCACCTATATAATTTGACGCTGAAGTAATAGCCAATATCTCTGCATGAGCAGTCACATCATTTAGAGCTTCAACCATATTATGTGCTCTTGCAATTATTTTATTATCAGCTACAATTACTGCACCTATTGGGACCTCACCTTTTGACAATGCAATTTTTGCTTCATCAATTGCTTTAGTCATGAAATAATTATCGTCAAATTCGATTTTCATATAATTCTATTGGTACTCTACACCTGTTATTTTATTATATACATTTAAAGCTTTTCTGTCTGAAAGAGAGGCCACATAGTGACAAATCTCCAGTAATCTAGAGTAAAGGTTTTCATGGTTTAAATTTGTTGTTACAGGTAATAATTTAATGATTAAATCATCATAACTAGTTTGAGAACCTTCATAAAATCTATTAATTGAACTAATGAAAGTATCGAGTAACTTATTGATTATATTATACCCTGCTACTTCTTTTTCAATCACGTCATTTGATTCATAAATTTTCTCTACACTAATTTTAATGATATCCGAAATTTGTGGTTTAAATTTACTAGTCTTAAGTAATGATGTATTAAAGTTTCCGTTTAATATATCCTTTTCATTTTGAATAAAGATTTGAACTGCTTCGTTGATTAAGGTATTAATAGACAAAGCCCTTAAGTAACTAACCCTATCAATAGTGTTATTTAGGGAATTGTAATTTTCTGTATTAATTGAATCTCTTACTAAATTTATTAGGTATTCTAAAGCGTATTCCTCCTCTATTAAACCTAGATTAATACCGTCTTCAAAATCAATGATAGTATAACATATATCATCAGCAGCTTCAACCAAAAAGGTCAAAGGATGTCTATTATATCCTCCACTAGCTTTTAATAGTCCAAGCTCTTGAGCAATATCAGAATAAATTTCTTTTTCATTTTGAAAAAAACCATATTTTTTATCAGCCACATTATTTGTGGGTTTGACAGGTAATGACTCTTTAGGATATTTAACAAATGTACCTAGAGTTGCATAACTCAATCTTAGTCCGCTCTCTCGCCCTGGGCGTGATTGGGTTAAAATTTTAAATCCATTGGCATTGCCTTCAAAATCACATAAATCTTGAAATTCCTTTTTGTTCAATAAATCTCCAAATTTTTTCCCTGGTCCTGAAATAAAATACTGACCTATAGATTTTTCACCAGAATGACCAAAAGGCGGATTACCAATATCATGTGCTAAAGAAGCAGAAGCAACTATAGCTCCAAAATCATTTGAATGGTATCCTAATTCATTTTTTAAATTTGGATATTTTTTTAGGATCTCTACTCCCACTCTTCGTCCCAAGGATCTTCCCACTACACTAGTTTCCAAACTATGTGTTAGTCTTGTATGAACAAAATCCCCTTGGGAAAATGGAACTACCTGAGTCTTGTCTTGAAGACTTCTAAACTCCGAGGAAAAAATAATTCGATCATAATCTACATCAAAACCAAGTCTTGTTTCATCTTGATCTATTCTTTTCCTTTTAAAATCGTCTCCATGTCTCTTTAAAGACAATAATTTTTCCCATTCCATAAAAGCCTATAATATCCCCAATAATAATAAAAAAGCAATTAATAAAATCATAATTGCAACTAAATTTCTGATATAATTAAGAGTAATCTTTTTTAAAGATTTAAATCCCAAAAATGAACCAGCTATCGCAGAAACGATTGCTGCTATTCCAAGTACAATATAATTTGAAATATCAAAATCCTTTATGTTTGTAAAATATACACCTATCCTAGTCAGATCTACAAAAAATGATATTACTACAGTCGTTGCGATAAAAACGGTCTTATCTAAATCTAACTTAATTAAAAAGGCACTTCTTAGTGCGCCTTGATTTCCAGTTAGTCCACCAAAAAAACCGCTCAATATTCCACCCATTGGTAATATGGATTTATTAAACTTTAGGTTTTTAAAATATGGTAATAAGTCAATTAGTGCAAAAGCAATTAAGATAATTGCTATTATAAATTGCAAGTATGAAACATTTGTTTCTTTAATAAATAAACTATGAGTAAAGAGTGTGTCATTACTAATAAAGAATAAGGCATATGATCCAACAAAAGCAAATACAACTGCTGGGATTCCGAATTTGATTAAGACCTCTTTATTGAATTGTTTACCAATAATTGAAAGCTTAAATATATTGTTGCAAAAGTGAACAATTCCAGTAAGTGATATGGCAATTTCAGGAGGAAAAAAAATAAGCATGACTGGAGTTAGTATTGTGCCTAAGCCAAAGCCAGAAAAAAAAGTTAGCAGTGCAGCTACAAATGCAACTATTGAAATAATTAAAATTTCCATTTTTAATTTTAAATTCTTTTATAATATAATATTCATTTATATTTATTTAAAATTATTTTCAAATGAAAATCAAACTATCATTATTATTTTTTCTTTTGTCATTCTTTGCAATAGTTGGTCAAAATGAAGATGTGTATGAGAATTGGTCTAGTATCGAAGTTGATTATGGATTAACAAAAAATATCGATATCTACGCCGGTGGACAATTAAGAATTAAGTCCGTTGGTGATTCATACAATAAATCCTTTTATGAATTAGGTGCAAAAATTAAAATTAATGACTATCTGAGCTCTGGATTTGGTTACAGAGGAATTGATGAATTAGATGATTTAGGAAATATTCAAGGTCATGAAAAATTTAACAGATACCACGCTTTTTTAACCGGCGTATATGAATATAAAAAAATTGATTTTCGATTGAGGCTTCAATTTCAAAGAAAGAATGAGGTTGGAAATTCTTCTTTAAATAATGATTTTTTTAGAACAAGATTTGAGGTTAGATACGATATTAAAGGCTGGAAAGCTGATCCAAGAATTGGAATAGAGTTCTTTACAAAAGATGATTTAAATTTTGATGATAACTATAAAAAATACAGATTTTCATTTGGTACAAAACTCAACTTAAAAGGACCAAATTCTCTAACAATAAAATATATACTTCAAGAAGAGGTTAGAGTTGATTCACCGGTTTCTCATCACATATTAAGATTAAACTATAATTACTCAATTAAAAGAAAATAATTTTTAATCATAAGTTAACATTGAGTTAACATTGGGGGCAAATTGTATTTGGATATTTGTTTTAGATAAAATTTATCATGAATACAAAAAACTTAATCTTATTACTTCTTTTATTTCCTTTTTTTGCATTCACTCAAAATTCTGAAAGCGAGTCTAAAGGAGAGCCTCATTTCAAAGTGTTTTGGAACTACAATTATGATTTTTCCGATGATGTTACTCAAACTAGTGCCTTTGAGCTTGACCGAGTATATCTAGGATATAAATACAAATTCAATGACAATGTTTCAGCTAAAATTACTTATGACGTTGGAAAAAATGATGCAGGAAGTAATTACACTGCCTTTGTTAAAATTGCACAACTTGATTACAAGCTAAGTTCAAAAGTAAAACTTAGTATGGGTATGATTGGAGGAAAACAATTTAACGATCAAGAAAAAGTTTGGGGATACAGATATATCTATAAAACTTTACAAGACGAAAACAAATTTGGGTCTAGTGCAGACTTAGGTGTTAACGCAGAAATAAAATTAAGTGATAATTTAACCACTAATATTTTTGCTTTAAATGGTGAGGGATATAAAAACCCACAAGATACTGATGGTAACCAAAGGATTGGTTTAAATCTTATATA
>Ga0208277_1001641_pt1 | contig 12962 bp, 10 predicted proteins | sample ETNtaG_5_FD_185782 | JGI IMG/M metagenome (GOLD analysis project Ga0208277, IMG submission 185782) | Marine microbial and viral communities from oxygen minimum zone, Eastern Pacific Ocean - ETNP201406SV205 (SPAdes) (version 2) | ecosystem: Environmental > Aquatic > Marine > Oceanic ...
GCTTGAACCCATCCTCCGGTGAGTTGATTCGTTCCTTCCAAATCGGAGCACTGTGGGAGACGCGGATTTTCTACCGGGAAGAAGTGAGGTCGGGAAGAAGGTTTTCTCTCCTTTCGTTGACAGGTTTTCTCTTATTTTACTCACTGTATTAGGAATATTGTTTGCTTCGGAGTTTTCCTCATTTATTGAGCCAGTATTAGGAAATAAATCGTATGCAGTAGTTGTAATGAGCCTAATTATTTCTATCCCCCTCATAGCGAGTTCAATTGGAAAATTGTATGTTAGAATTAGGTCTTAATCGGAGCGAATCCGAGATATTCTAGATTCAATATATCCGGAAACAGTCTGCCAGGGTACGATGAACCTCAACCCAGCAACAGCGAGAATGAATAATCCTGCGGAAATAACCTTCCCGTAAGTCATCTGCAACTCCAGAGACTCCTTCACCTGTCCCGTCCATTGTGTACCCTCAAGAATACCAACAATTGAAACCATTAGATCGTCGAATGCTAGAGCTAAAGCAGTAGTAACCGCCACGAGAGAAACTATGACAATTAATTGAAGAAGATGGGAATTTACTACGTTATTGAATTGCCTAATGTACTCTGGATCACGCTTGGATTCCTCTGGAAGAGAGGCCGCATACTCCATGTGGCCAATTGCAGCCGTTCCTGATTCCATGAAAATCAGCATTAGTATAGAGACGCCGAGTAATGTGCTAGCTAGCGGAGATACCACCCCCCCATACATTGAGCCACTCCCAATTTGGGTTGGAATAGCCTGCAGTCCTACATCAACCTCAGAAACTATTGGCTCAAAAGTCAGCACTGCATGGAATGCAATGACGATGATATAATATCCAACAACCCAAGTTATCGAACGCTTTGATAGGCCCCAAATCCCTATCATTCCAATAAGTACTGGAGCGAAGACTATGCCCAAGAAAACTAGTTCCATTACCAGACCCAATGGATGGAATAGGTCTCCTATATGATTCATTGAATCATTGCTGTTCCACGGGAAGTGTAGACCATATTTGAAAGTGGCAACAATCCACTGGAAAATGAATGGTATGATGGTCCAAGCTCCTAATAATGCTGCAGACACTTGCTTGACTCTGGTCTGCAACTCCTGTGATGAAGACCAATATCGATCTATAGCAAATGTTGCCAGAATGCACAATACTAGAGGTCCGACTAAGGAAATCGTTCCAGTCTGCCCCACTCCTAGAAGTATGTCAGGAATAATCAGTCCATTTGAGTTTTCAAGCCACATTAACCCTCTTGTGTGCTCATATGAAGGACACCATGTTTCTGCATTATTATCGGAGATGAACTGTTCACTGCATGGGCCGTAAATCTCAATCATCCTCTTCATTAGAAGAAGGAGTGATAATGTTGAGGTAATCTGTAGAGTTAAAATCTGCCATTTTTTCCTCAGAACTGGGATATGAAGAGTCTCTAGTAACTCAGCTTTCTTCTCGCCAATCTCCAACTTCTCACCCCCCCCTGGATTGAATCAACGCTTGTGATAATTCTACGTCTGGCATCCAGTCGACTACCTTAGCACCATAGCCTGAAACTGCTGTTAATCGATTCTGACGCTCTAGCTTGAGCACCTCGTATGCCATTCTGGGAATTCTGCTAACTAATCTCTCCAGATCAACGCTGCTAGGAGAGAGGATTATGACTTCATGGCCTTTTCCTGAAAGATCTCTAATTGCTGGCAATGTCGTCCCATCTCCTTCTAAGCTACTGATGATGAAGACAGGAGAGCCGCGACTAATTCGTGGAGAGAGGGAGTTTGTTACTGCTTGAAGGGGCATCGAACCGGATGGAGAAACGGAAGCCAACCTGCTAAGAATCTTGAACTGCTGCTTATCACCAGTGTCTGGTGGCAAGTAGTCCATACTACTTCCATAAGTTACCATAGCAACTGAATCCTTCCTTTTCAGAAAATGAGTAGCTAGAGACGCGGTTGCTGAAGCACCCATCTCCAGTGGATTCTTCAGGACTGTTCCAATCCTACTTACTTCCCTAGTATCTAAAATGACAAAAACATCGGTAACCGCATCCCTAGTCTTCTGATTGACCATCATTTCTCCGGTTCTGGCAAATGCCTTCCAATTGATAGACCGAATTGGATCCGTCGAAAGATATTCTCTCAGAGAATAGAACTCCATGCCTGGTCCTGGAGTTCGGAGCGTTGTAGCACCGGTATACATCTTTGGAACATCTGCTCTGAGCATGGCATCCTCGACATCTCTCACCTGTGGGAACACAGTTATGTCGCAGATGTCTTCAATCATTGATTCATTTACAAACAAACCAAATGGATTTCTGTACCTAACCGAAATGGGGCCAACCGAATAATGACCACGAAGAGGGCAGCGAAGCATGTAATCCAGCTTGGTTGATTGTCCGGGTCCAAGATTGATTCTAATCTGATTAATTCCTCTTCTAATTTTCATTTCATGCGGGACATTGTCGAATACTTCGAGTTGCTGAGTCCTTCTGTACGATTTGTTAGTAATTGTTAGAGAAACTTCGATTAAATCCCCCTTGTACACATTTGAGTGAGGTAAGAATCTAGAAATTTCGAGGTTCGACTGCCCCCCAATCCAACCGTTTATGGAAATGAAAGCAATGAATGTCAATCCAATGATAATCATCTGAAAATTTGCAATCATCATTCCTACCAAGATTAGGCTAATTCCACCTGCAAGCATGATTGCTGCTTTCCTAGTCCACAATTTTTGTCACCCCCCCAGCTTCTCCCCATTGCTTAATCCTCCTCACGATTCCAACCAATTCGTCTGGCCTGTAGTTCCTTTCTTCGAATAGGAAGCGTACGAGGACTGGATCACGAATCAATCCCTGTAGTTCTGATGCTGGCATCGCATCGAACTCTTCTCTAGTCAGTGCGTTTAGATTCCTAACTCTCGTTAGCAGGACCTGTCTAATTTTTTCTGGTCTCTGATAGTATTTGTATCTCTCAGCATCACCAAACCCATAGTAGACAACTCTGAAGACGTGTCGCCAATCCTCTGGATCCTCCTTTCTGATTAGCACTGCCTCAAGTATGATAAATAGAATTAGGAAAAGAATTAGCATTGCCATCCAATCATTTGTGAAATAAATCAGAATGTAATATATGAGATTGTAAGTATCTCCAAATATTGTAGGCTGTTGATGTCTACTTTCATCGAAGATAACCAGAGAATGCTCCCCGGGGGAAGTACCATTGCTGTTCAGCACCAAGGCCTCTGCAATTACATCAAGAATCCACTTTCTATTGTCGTTCTCGGGAACCATCCCGAGATACCTAGAGTCGAAATCTGGATTGTATATCGAGTTAATCAGCACAGAACCGTCGGAAATGAAATGGACCCTGCCTGTCTCTGAACCTCTGCATAGAATAACCTCACAATATCGCACATATACTGGAAAAGGTCCCTGTTCATCGCCAACCAGACCGAATGCTGCATATGATCCAACAGTATAATTTCCATCATCATTATTGTCGATCCATGAATCCTGAGAAGTCTTAGCGATTACGTACCTCCTCTCGGCAGGATTGTAGGAAGATGACTTCTCAAATGCTGAGGGAGTATTTGTCAGAATACTATAGTCCTGTGACCAGTCCCACTTGGGTTGGTTTGTCAACGGATCCGTTCCCTGAAATCTGTGTGAGCAGAGACCTGCTTCCTGAATGGTGATGAAAGGTGCCCCTATCTCGGGATTGGTGGGATCATCATCAAGCACATCCACAACTCCATCTTGATCAATATCCCGAATACAAGGATTGACACTATCCTGCGTTCCCTGAGAAGAAGTGAAGTTGAATGCAGAGGTAGTATTCACCCAAACAAAGTCAGATCCTAGATCATTATCGTAGTTATAGTCTGCAAATAGTCTGTGATTTGTAAAATCGAGTCCGAACTCTGCAGCAAGATTGCTTGAATAACCAAAGTCATCCATCAGGATTAACGTACCGCCCCTGGAAACGAATTCGCTAATTGCAACAATCTCAGATGATGTGTACCCATCTCCCTCTGAGAACTGTACAAGATCATCTTCTCCGGTGAGACGGGGTAGGGAGATGGTATCCCTCTCAACTCCAGAGATGACGAAAATTGTCTGTTCTGGATGATCAATATCGCTGAGCAAGAGTGGGCTAGAAACCAAAGCCGTAGTCTCCACTCCCTTTTGATTCAGCTCCTTTCTAAATTCACCTAAATCATTCCACTCCTCGCCATATGCTGACTGTTGAGTCTGCCCTGGAACGATGTAAGTGACTGCGATAGAGATAATCAGCAGCAATAGGACGGACCAGAAAGAGACCTGAAGAGCAACTCTCCTGCTTCTTCTAGATTTTAGAAATATTGAGAGTTTTCTCCGATCTGTCATGCTTCGGCCCCCATCAACTTCGAGTCATCGAGCAAGAAGTTGGTGTTATGACCGTTATGCGACTCTGAACAAATCTGCATCTACTCATCTGAGTAGTTCTACGACATTTCCAACGCTGGATACTTCTTCTACTGGAATAGCTAGAAGACCGTCTGTAGTAGGCCATGGAAGCTCATTTGGGTCGATTCCTTTCTCGGTGACGACTAGGATAGCAACGATATTTCCAGTATCCACATCTACTGTAAAATCGGCAAGATGACCGAGAAGATCACCTGCGGCGTCGACTACCTGTCGCGTCAATATCTCCTGAGTGAATGTAGTCTTCATGCAATTCCTCAAATCAATTCGATTCCAGAGATAGAGCCCGAAGGTCTCCTTACTGACTCCAAACCACTGGTTAGAGTCTCCTCTAACTTGGAATAATATTGCATCATCTCATCGGTTACAGTTGGTCTGACCCTTTCAATAGCAGTTTCAAAGTGCTTCTTAGTTACAGTCTTTTTTGAGTCCCTCATTGCTATTAGAGCTGCTTCCCTGCAGACTGCCTCTATGTCTGCACCGGTATAATTCTCCATGCTTCCTGCTAAATCTTCTATCTTGAACTTTCCAAGTGGCATTTCCTTGGTGTGGATTTTCAGAATTGCTGAACGAGAATCTCTGTCAGGAGGGGGGATATGCAGAATTCTCTCGAATCTGCCACTGCGCATTAGTGCTGGATCGATCATCTCAGGACGATTTGTAGCAGCTACAACAATCACCCCTTCCATTCCCTCAACCCCATCGAGGCTGCTTAACAGCTGATTTACCACCCTGTTCATTACGTCTGAACCCTCTCCAGAATGGCTTCTTCTCATTCCAGCGATACTCTCAAATTCGTCTAGAAAAACTATCGATGGGCTGGATTGCTTTGCCTTCTTGAAAACCTGTCTAACAGCCTTCTCAGACTCACCTACCCACTTGGAAATTAACTCTGGGCCTTTTATTGAGATGAAATTTGCCTTGGCCTCATTAGCTATTGCCTTTGCAATTAGTGTCTTTCCTGTACCGGGTGCTCCGAACAGCATTATTCCTCTGGGAGGACTAATTCCAAAGTGCTCAAACTTTTCAGGCATATTCAAAGGCCATTCTACGCTTTCCTTGAGTCTCTCCTTGACTTCCTCCAGACCCCCAACCTCTTCCCAAGTTACTTCTGGAACTTCGACGTAGATCTCCCTAAGAGCGCTGGGTTCAATCTCTTTGACCGCCTCTTGGAAGTCAGACATACGAACTTCCATCTTTTCGATGACCTCGGGTGAAATCTCTTCTTCATCCAAGTCGATCTCTGGTAGATATCGTCGTAATGCCTTCATAGCTGCCTCTCTAACCAAAGCAGAAATGTCTGCTCCCACAAAACCGTGAGTATTATCAAGAAGCCAGTCCAGATTGTAATCATCGCTGATTGGCATATCTCTGGTATGAATCTCTAAAATCTCCCCCCTACCAATCTTGTCAGGAACACCGATCTCCAATTCTCTATCGAATCTTCCAGGCCTCCTGAGGGCCTGATCTATGGCATCTCTCCTGTTTGTTGCTCCTATCACTACAACGTTGTCCCTTCCCCCCATCCCATCAAGAAGAGTGAGAAGTTGGGCTACAACTCTTCTCTCGACTTCTCCGGTAACATCCTCTCTCTTTGGGGCAATGCTGTCAAGCTCGTCAATGAAGATTATTGCAGGAGCGTTAGCTGCTGCCTCATCGAAGATTTCACGGAGCTGTTTCTCACTTTCCCCGTAGTACTTGGAAATGATCTCCGGACCATTAATTGATGTAAAATGAGCCTTAGTTTCAGATGCCACAGCCTTTGCAATAAGTGTCTTCCCGGTTCCTGGGGGCCCGTGTAGGAGAACTCCCCGAGGAGGGTCAATTCCAAGGCGCCGAAATAGAATTGGGTGCTTTAAAGGGAGTTCGATCATCTCCCTAACTTTCTGGAGTTGATTTCCAATACCACCGATATCTTCGTATGAAATAGTCTGAACAAGGTTCTCGTCTTCTTGATCGACAGCATCTTCTTTGATGACTATCTCTGTATCGGGTAAAACCTGGACTATTCCCTTAGGACTAGTCTGCACAATTGCAAAGGGTAGTGCTTCTGCAAAAAGCGTCATTCCGGGGATGAAAATCCTGTCTCCAGCAACTACTGGCCTCTTGTTTAGGCCTCTTCTAGCGAATCCTTCTATGCCAGGACCAAATCTTACCTTCTGTTGTTTTGCCATCACAGGACTGAGGACTAGCTTATTACAAGGCTCAACTTCGACCTTTCTAATCTCAGCTCTATCTCCAAGACTGACTCCGGCATTTTTCCTAATTATTCCATCAACTCTGATTACTCCAAGGTTAGCATCTTCGGGCCTACACCTCCAGACTATGGCTGCAGTTTTTCTCTCACCTTCGATCTCCACAATATCTCCAGGCTTTAGATTAAGATCATTATCGAATGGAACTCTGGCTCTTCCATGGCCTACATCGCTGGGTATTGCTTTCGCAACACGCAAGGTTAGTGATTCTGTTGAGTCTGATGCCATTTTCCGCTCTCCTGCCGATTCCTCTCGTGCATCGGGGGTTGTTAAACCCTGCAATCTTGGATTCTCTATGTAGTAAAATGATTATCGGAAAAAAGAAGCGCGATACGTAGAATTCATTTCAGAAGTAGTATCCGCCGACAATATGGCACACGTACTAGAGACTGGATTCGAGATTTTGCACAGAGACAACCCCAATGGTAGTCCCACGGTGATGGGTTACAATATCATCAATGGAGAGTTGCGTAAATCTAGTGACGGAGAGTCCTTTGAGAGCAGGAATCCAGCATGGAAAGATGACTGTCTGGGAGTATTCCCTCTTTCAACAAAACAAGATGTACACGATGCGATAAAATCCGCAAGAGGTGCATTCGAACAGTGGTCCAAGACTCCTGCACCTTCTAGAGGTCAGATTATTGGCAACATGGGTAGACTGCTTATGGAGTACAAAGATGATATAGTGAGATTGGAAACCAGGGAGATTGGCAAGACTCTCAAAGAGAGTGCAGGAGAAGTACAAGAAGCAATAGACACTTGTCTATTCTTCCAATCCGAAGGGAGGAGGCTTTACGGACAGACAGTAAACTCTGAGTTACCAGACAAGGAGTTGTTCACATATCGTAGGCCTTTGGGGGTTTGTGGAATAATCAATGCGAGTAATTTTCCCTCTGCCGTACCTTTCTGGAAGATGATCCCCGCGATAATGTGCGGAAATACCTGCGTATGGAAGAGTCCGCAGGACTCACCACTATTGTCATTCATGCTCACCAGAATTATGTATGAGGCGGGCCTTCCTAACGGAGTGGTCAACTTAGTACATGGAAAAGGAAGTAGTACGGGACAGTTTTTGGTAGATTCTGTAGAAGAAGGACTAGTGAATAAAATTAGTTTCACAGGTTCAACTTCTGTCGGAAAAATGATTGGAGAAGTCTGTGGTCGGAATCTTGTTTCTTGTTCTCTAGAGTTAGGGGGAAAGAATCCCTTGGTCGTGATGCCATCTGCGAATATTGAGAATGCCGTAGAAGGAGCATATTGGGCAGCCTTTGGAACCGCAGGACAACGTTGCACTAGCCTAGGAAATCTAATCTTGCACGAGGAAATATATGAAGAATTCATGGAGAAATTCATGACCAAGGTGAAGGAGACCAAAATTGGGGATTCTCTTAGGCACGAAGATGTCTTGTACGGTCCGATGTTATCAGATAAGTACGCAAACGATTTTCTTAGAGATCTAGGAATGTGCGAGTCTGATGGGGCTACAAAGCTCTGGGGGGAAGGTTTGATCACGGATGAAAACAAGCCTGGCAACTTCCTAGGAGTGGCATCCGAGGGATCATACATGTGGCCACACGTATACTCTGATGTGAAGGAAGAAATGCAATGCTTCCAAGAGGAAATATTTGGACCTGTAGTTACAGTTGTGAAGGCTAAGGACTTCGAAAATGCCCTACATTTGGCCAATGCATCTCCCTACGGACTTTCAAGTGCATGTTATACCAATGACAGACTGGAGGCTTTCCGATTCAAGACTGGAATTAAAGCAGGGATGACTGGAATAAACAATTCCACAACTGGGGCGGAGGCGCACCTTCCCTTCGGTGGTGTAAAAGATAGTGGGAACGGAACGAGAGAGTCGGGAATATGGGTCTTAGAGGCTTACTCTTATTGGCATGCTGTTAATGACGAATTGTCAGGAAAACTGCAGCTTGCTCAGATGGATGTTGAAGAGATTCACATTGAAGAAGCCGAAGCTGACTACTCATCATTGGCCTAGAGGAGTAACTCGCCACATTCAGGACAGGGGAGTCCCGAAAGTAATGCACCTGGCATGAAACCGCAGTTGAGGCAAATTGAAGTTTCGATATCCAATTAATTCATCGAGGATTGAAACTTCTTAATGAATTTTCCAAAAATCACGTTTAAACAAACTTGGATTAAAATGTGAGCTCCATGTCCACAACTCATAGTGCCCCTCTGGGAAGTAATGAGTTGGATAAATGACGACTAGTTTCAAATTGCCAATGAGCCAAGGATTTGGCGAGACAAACAGGATAGATCGTTGGTGGATGGAACCTCTATGGATGGGAGTAGCTCTGACCATGGCATTGGTATACACTTTTACCAGACTTCTTTTCTTCGATGGAGCTATTCACTATGACAATCACCGAGTAACTAGTCCGATATTTTCGCCGGATATCATCCACCTTTGGAAGCTGCAGGTACCCTCATGGGCAAATTCAGCGATGCTGATTCTATGGATTCCATTTGGTTTCCGAGGAACTTGCTACTACATGCGAAGAGTGTACTTCAGAACTTTCTTCGCTAGTCCGGTAGCATGTGTTGTTGCAGAGCCAAAAATTGCCAAATCAATTGGATATAGGGGCGAAGGAGGCTTGTTTATTTTCAACAATATTCACAGACTTATGCTCTACATGGCAATAATTATTCTAATGATGAAATATGTCGATGTTCTACACACTCTTAGATTTCATGAAGCAGATGGATCTGACTCATTCGGAGTTTCAGTGGGAACTCTTGTTCTTGCCACAGAGTCATTCCTTCTGACTATGTATGTGACATCTTGTCATGCTTTCAGACATCTTATTGGAGGGGGAAATAGGAGATGGAGTTTGGGGATGGAGAAGCTGCAAGGCAGTGCTTTTCGATTTGTATCCAAGATTAATGTACACCATGGTTTCTGGTTTTGGACTAGCCTAGCAATGGTCTTCCTAGGCGATATCTTTGTTTGGGCAGTAGCAGAAGGTGTTCTCAGCGATCCGAGCTTTAGGATATAAGGTGGAAAAATGGAAGAATATACTGAGTGGGAGTTCGATGTAGTGGTTATCGGAGCAGGAGGTGCTGGACTTAGAGCTGCAATTGAAGCTAGTTCCTCTGGTGCTAAGGTTGGGATGATTACCAAATCGATGCTTGGAAAGGCGCACACCGTTATGGCTGAGGGTGGGGCTGCTGCTGCACTCGCAAATAAAGATCACAGAGACTCGTGGGAAACGCACTTCAGAGACACTATGAAAGGTGGAAAGTACCTTTCTGACTGGAGAATGGCAAGAATTCACGCACAACAGTCTCCAGATCGTATTCGAGAGCTGGAACAGTGGGGTGCTGTATTTGATAGGACGCCCAAGGGATTGACAAGTCAGAGGAATTTCGGCGGGCATACCTATCCAAGGCTTGCCCATATTGGCGATGCCACTGGTCTTGAATTAATTCGAACCTTGCAGCAAAAAGGCATTCATGCAGGGATGGAGGTGTTCATGGAATACACAGTTCGTCATATTTTCAAAAGTGGAGGTAGAGTTTCGGGATGCTTTGCTTACAATCGATCTGATGGGTCTCTGCATCTTTTCAAGGCAAAATCGATTGTTCTAGCAACTGGAGGAATAACGAGATGTTGGGAGGTTTGCTCTGGGTCTTGGGAATATACTGGAGAAGGTCATGCCTTGGCATATTGGACCGGAGCAGAAATGGGGGACATGGAATTTGTTCAGTTCCATCCAACTGGAATGATTTGGCCACCATCAGTTAAAGGAATTCTTGTCACTGAAGGCGTAAGAGGGGAAGGGGGAATGCTCACAAACTCTGAAGGAGATAGATTCATGTTCGATTATGTCCCTGAAATGTATAGGGAAGAGTTTGCAGACAGTAAAGAGGAGGCTCTAGAGTGGGTGCAGGAAGTAGTAGCAGGCAAACTTGCAACAAAAAGAAGGCCGCCAGAGTTACTCACTAGAGATGTTGTAGCTAAGGCAATAAATAGTGAAAAAGCGGCAGGAAGAGCATCAGAGCATGGAGGGGCATATCTCGATATTTCTTGGCGTAAGTCCGAGGAGATAAAGAAGAAATTGCCTGGAATGTATCATCAATTCATGGAGCTGGCAGCAGTCGATATCACAAAGCAACCCATGGAAGTGGGGCCTACCGCTCACTACGTAATGGGTGGGGTAAGGGTTGATCCATTCACCCAGGAAACTTCGATTTCAGGACTATTCGCAGCTGGAGAAGCAGCTACGGGACTACATGGAGCGAATCGACTAGGTGGCAATTCACTATCAGACCTGATTACTTTTGGAAAGATCGCTGGAGAGAGTGCAGCCAATTCTGCTAGTGGGATTAATGAGTTTGCTCAAATTGAATTGGAAGAGATCGAGAGAGTTATCGAAGATACTCTAGCACCTTTGAGTAGGGAAGAGGGGGAGAATCCTGCAAAAGTAGTTGAGGATCTGAGGGCAATGATGCAGAACAAAGTTGGCATAATCAGAAACGGGGTTCTTCTTGAGGAGTCTCTAAAGGACCTCGAAGATCTTGAGGAGCGCGCAAAGAAGACTTCGGCTCCTGGAGGGAGAATCTACAATCCAGGATGGCACCAAGCATTGGAAATAGATTCAATGATTGAAGTTAGTCGGATGTGTGCCTTATCGGCTCTGAAAAGAGAGGAAAGTAGGGGCGGACATACTCGAGAGGATTTTCCAAATACGGATAAAAACTTCTGGAGCAAGGTCAACATCAGAATCGTTCTTGGCGAAGATGGAGAAATGAAGCTTGATCACACCACATATCCGCCAATTCCCGACGAATTGAAGAAGTTATTAGATTCTGATGATTTGGAGGAAGAGTGAAATGGAAAAAGTTACTTTCAGCGTCTTCAGAGGATCCCCAGATGAAGCAGGCTCTCCGGTAGGAGAAATGAAGGAATATACTGTTGATTTAGACGAAGGCATGGTTGTTCTGGATGTAATTCACAGGATTCAGTCTGAGGAAGCTCCTGACTTAGCTTGTAGATGGAATTGCAAAGCGGGGAAATGCGGTTCTTGTAGTGCAGAAGTAAATGGTAAACCTAGACTAATGTGCATGACTAGAATGGATGATATCAAAGAAGAAATGGAAGGATTAGAAAGTGCTGTTGATATTCGACCTATGCAATCATTCCCACTCTTAAGAGATCTAGTTACTGATACCTCTTGGGCATATGAAACGGACAGGAGAATTTCTCCTCTTCAAGGGCCCGCCGAGCCTGATTGGATTTTCAACCAATATGAGGCAGATAGAGTTCAAGAGTTTAGATCCTGTATAGAATGCATGCTATGTGTAAACACTTGTCACGTAATGAGGGAGCATCAGAAGTTCGATGAGTTTGCTGGACCTAGATTCTTCGTCCGACTAGCCAGTTTAGAGATGCATCCATTAGACACTCTTAGTCGAATACCGCAGATTAAAGACGACTTCGGGATAAGTTACTGCAATATCACTAGATGTTGCACGGAAGTCTGCCCTGCAGGAATAAATATCACAGATAATGCCATAATACCTCTAAAGGAGAGGGTAGTCACTGAATTCTTCGATCCATTGGTCAATCCAATCAAAGCAGCCTCAAACTTCACATCTGGTTTATTCAGCTACTTCACAGAAGGTTTCGCGACTAATAGTGATCCAGGAAATACAAAGAAAGCAAAAATAGCCCTGGAAAATGAGAGAATGCGGGCTGAAGAAGCTAAGAAGATGGATTCTCAAAGGACAGAAAGAGCACGTAAGCGGTTCAAATCAAGATAGGTTTGACATTAAGCATCTGCTCTAACTCAAAGCATACCCCTTAGTTGACGAAGACCATTGAAATGTCATTAGAGACTAAATCAAATTCGGTCAATTCGTAGTTTCTTCACATTGGCCTTATTGATCATATCAGGTAGCCAGTCTGGTGCATTTGCTCCCTTTGCGACCTTTGTCTTTGAGCCAGAGAACACATGAACTCTGTTTGTCCCCCTTTCCCTGAGGTGGATGTCTGTGACACCTCTTGAAGCTGCCTTCAAAGCCGCTCCTCTGGGCTGCTTGCTGTGGAACACTTGAGCAGTGTCCTTGCCGTTCTGCATCAACACGAAATATTTCTTGTCTGCCATAATTGGATTCCTCCGGCTTTCGGAGAGAAAGTATCAGATATAAAGGTGAGGCGAAATAACGCGATACTGGAGGAATGAAGAGGGTTTCT
>Ga0208277_1001645_pt1 | contig 12945 bp, 13 predicted proteins | sample ETNtaG_5_FD_185782 | JGI IMG/M metagenome (GOLD analysis project Ga0208277, IMG submission 185782) | Marine microbial and viral communities from oxygen minimum zone, Eastern Pacific Ocean - ETNP201406SV205 (SPAdes) (version 2) | ecosystem: Environmental > Aquatic > Marine > Oceanic ...
GTTAAAAATGTAGCTAACTTAATTTTTTTCAACATATGCCCAACTCTTAATACCTGATTCTAAAGTTACTTCTACTCTTTTATAATCATCAACCTCATACCCATCTGCTTTAAGTAATTCATCTGATGTAATCTTAAATACAGTGCCCATAACTTTGTCTTTTTCATTGCCGGTATATGAAAGAATGGGATGAAATTTTTTATCACTTACTTGAAGCACAACTTTGTCTGTAATTTCTAGATCTTTTAAAATAAATTTTTTAAGAGTATCTTCAGCTCCATCAAGAAGGCGACCAAAATTTTTTAATTGAACATTTTGTTGTCTTAGGGTTCCATAAGAGAATAAATATTCCATTTTATTTTTTTGCTCTTGGATGAGCTTGATCATAAATTTTAACCAAGTGTTGATAATCAAGTTTTGTATATATCTGGGTTGTAGATAAAGAGCTATGACCTAATAATTCCTGAATTGTTCTTAGATCGCCGCTGGATTCAAGCATATGAGTAGCAAAGCTATGCCTTAACATATGAGGATGAATAGGTGGGAGACCTTGCTTAGTTGCCATTTTCTTAAGTCTCAATTGAACGCTTCTTATACTCAATCTAGCTCCTTTTGAATTTAGAAAGAGTGCTTCACTCTTAGTTGCAATCTTTTCTCTTTCAATAATCCAATTATTAATCGCAGTCACCGCAAATCTTCCTAATGGAACTATTCGAGTTTTAGCACCCTTACCAAGAACCCTTAAGAAAGTCATATCTTCTTCAAAATCACCCATGTTTATATTTACAGTTTCAGACACTCTCAATCCTGAAGAGTACATTAATTCAACAATTGCCATATCTCTAATTTCAATAAGATTTGATGGTTTAAAATTTAGAAGCTGCTCAACATCTTCAGGAGAAAGAACTTCAGGAAGATTGCTTGGAGATTTGGGGGCTGATACCAACTCAAAAGGAGAAGATTCTATTAAATTATTTTTTTTTAAAAATCTAAAAAAACCTTTTGCTGAAGATAAATGTCTTTGAATGCTCCTTGGGTTGTTGTCTTGTGAATAAAGATTGCCTATCCAGGCAGAACAAATTTCATTATTAATTTCAGAATAATTAGAAAGATTTAGATCGTTAATAAACTTAGCAAGCTTTTTTAAATCTCTTTCATAAGCACTAGTAGTATTTTTAGATAAATTTTTTACTTGAGAAATAAATATTAAATATTCTTTTATGTCATTAAGAATAAAACTAGTGTTATTCATAAATTATAAAGCTAACTTTTTTTCTAATACATCTCTTATATATTGGATAAATGTAGTATCTTCATCTCCTAAATATTTGGTTCTATCTAAACTTCCTAATTTTAAAAGCCCAATTTCCTTTTCTAAAATAATTACTGCGATTACCATTGATTCAATCTTAGTATCACCAAATAAAATATCCGCCTTCTCAGAAGAGAATGACCCACAATGAATAGCACCTTTGTGCAACGAAAGACCTGTTTCCTTTTCAATTTTATCTATATCTTTATTTTTATAAAATTTAAGCAAACATTTATCAACATTAAAGTCATTACTAAAGCTTTTTTCTACAGTCCTGACTATCTCTTTTTTAGAACTGGATTCCAATATCTTTAATGTAAGATCCTTGGATTTATTAAAAAGATCCTCATTTATTGATGCGTTATCAATAAAAGATGTTAGCAAATCTATTAAATTTTTTTGCTCATCTCTTAACTTAAGCACTTGCCTTTCTAGCAAAGAAGAAGCCGCGCTAGAAGAGTGTTTAAATTTCAATTCTCCTACCAATGATTCTCTTGATTCAAAAAAATCTAGATTATCTAGTAGAAATAATTCGACTTCTTTTGGATCTAATTTTTTACTCATTAGTAGCGCCTTGGTATATAAAGTTGGATGGCCCAGTCATTAATATACCATTTTTATTTGCCTTAAAACTTAATTCTCCACCCATAGAAATAACCTTCACCTTATTTTTAGTTAATGATTTTGCTGCTACACATAATGCTGCAGAGCCACAAGATAGAGTTTCTCCAGTACCATTTTCATATGTTCTAATATGAATATCTCCTTTAGATTTAGTAAATATAGAAAGATTTATATCTAAATCTTTAATTGTCTTATATAGCTCTTGATATATTGAATTAAGATCGACCTTTTCTATAGATGGCATTTGTATACATAAATGATTATTTCCTATATTGGACAGGAAGAATTTTCTTTCTATCTTTTTACTTATTTTTTGTTCTAAATTTTTATCATGAATCGCACTAGGCAAATTAACTAAAACAGATACCTCTCCTTTTTGTTTTGGAATGCACTCTAAATCTATGTATTTTGTTTGAACTAAAATATCTGAAATAGGCATAAATTTATTTTTCCAAATATATGAAGCTGCACACCTAATACCATTTAGACACATCCCAGCCTCCGATCCATCTGAATTATAAAATCTTACGAAAAAGCTGTATTGATCTTTTGTTGGGAGTCCAATATGAATTAACTGATCAAAGCCTATCCCTTTATTTCTATCTGAGATTTTCTTTATAAAACTTTTTTTGATTTTAAGCTCTTGTTCAATTGAATTTACAATAACAAAGTCATTCCCATTTCCATGCCATTTTTCAAATTCAATCATTTAGGCCAACCTCATTTCTAATTAAGTCTTCAAAAGACTCTCTTTTTCTAATAACCGTATATTGATTATTATCAACTAATATCTCTGGGGCTCTAACCCTAGAGTTATAGTTTGATGACATAACAAAACCATATGCTCCAGCAGTTTTAATAGCTAGAATATCTCCTTCAGAAGCATTCATCTCATGATCTTTTGCAAGAATATCTGATGATTCGCATACCGGGCCAACAATAGTCCATTTTTTAGTATCAGAGTCATTTTGTTTAAGGTTCCAAATATCATGTTTTGCATCATATAAAGCAGGCCTCAATAGATCATTCATAGCAGCATCTACTATTAAGAAGTTATCTTTAATATATTCTACTTTTGTAAGCAATATGCCAGCATTACCAGTAATACTTCTTCCAGGTTCTAATATTATTTTTTCATTTCTATCTTTTAATTCTTCTTCAATTGTAGATACTAAATCATCAGGTGATGGAGTTTTGTCATTGTTATAAGGGATGCCAAGTCCTCCACCCAGGTCTAAAAATTTTAATTCATTTCCTGTTTTATCTATTTCCTCAGCAAGCTGCCTAATATTTATGGCCGTTGATTTATAACTTTGAAGATCTCCTATTTGAGAGCCAATATGACACGCTAAACCAATAAGCCTTAAATGTTTTGAGTCATAGATATACTTACCTAATTTCAGAACAAGATCATTCGGTGATATACCAAACTTATCTCCTTTCCTTCCTGTTTTAATATATTCATGTCCTCCAGAATCAACCTCTGGATTAAATCTAATGGCAACATCAACTACTTTATTATTCTCTGAAGCTATTTTCTCAATTCTTAATAATTCAGATTCTGATTCAATATTAAAAGAAAGTATTTCATTATTTATACCTTCTAATATCTCTTTATTTGATTTTCCAACACCTGAAAAAATTATTTTTTTTGGGTTTGTTTCAACATGAAGAGCTCTTTGGAGTTCTCCTCCTGAAACGATATCAAAACCACAATCTTTTTCTTTTAAGATATTTAGAATAGAGATGTTACTAAGTGATTTTACTGAAAAACATATTAAGTTATCTTTTTCTTGAAAGGCATTCTTATATGCATCGATATGCCTTTCTATAGTTTTTTTTGAATAAACATATGCAGGAGTCCCAAACTCTTTTGCTATTTCTTGAAGATTGACGTCTTCACAAAAAAGTTCACTGTTTTTATATAGAAAGTAATCCATAAAATTTAAATTATTAGAAAATTAGAGGCCCTTTAACTCCGCAGCTTGAAATAATTAAAAGAATAGAAAGACCTAAAGATATTTTATTAATACTCATAAGCAACATTATGGGCAAAAATACCCATAATTTGAACTTTTACATATTAATACTTGTAAGTTTCTTCTTTAAACGGACCATCCTTTGGAACGTTTATATAGTCTGCTTGGTTTTGAGTCAGCTTTGTAACCATACCTCCAAAGCCCTCAACCATTAGACTTGCAACCTCTTCGTCTAGTTTTTTAGGAAGAACTTCAACAGTTATCATCTCTGCTTTCTTATCTTCATCATTTATATTCGCAAAACCTTGTTGATATAAATGTATTTGAGCTAGAACCTGATTTGCAAATGAACCATCCATAATTCTACTTGGATGGCCAGTAGCATTTCCTAGGTTTACCAATCTACCTTCTGCAAGAAGAATAATATAATTTTTACTAGATAAATCTGGAGTCCCATCTGGAGCTGTATCTCTGAAAATTCTGTGTACTTGAGGTTTAATTTCATCCCAGTAATAATTTTCTCTCATGTAGGCAGTATCTATTTCATTGTCAAAGTGACCAATATTACATACAACAGCTGTATTCTTAAGGGTGCTTAACATTGCTGAGTCACACACATTAACATTTCCAGTTGTGGTAACTACCAAATCAGTATCTTCCATGACTTGCATATTGATATCTTTAGGATCTCTTGTAACAACGCCATCTTTGTAACAAGAGACAACAGAAAAACCATCCATACATGCTTGCATTGCGCAAATAGGGTCTGATTCTACAACACTAACTATCATTCCTTCTTGAGCTAAACTTAATGCTGATCCTTTGCCAACATCGCCATAACCAATAACAAGACCCTTTTTCCCAGAAAGCAGCATGTCAGTTCCCCTCTTCAGAGCATCATTTAGACTATGTCTACAACCATATTTATTATCATTTTTTGATTTTGTTACTGAGTCATTAACATTAATTGCTGGAATCTTAAGTTCACCTTTTTCAAGCATTTCTTTTAACCTATGAACTCCAGTTGTAGTTTCCTCTGATACACCATGAATTGTTTCAAGCATATCTGGAAATTTTTCATGAACCATGGCTGTAAGATCACTTCCATCATCAAGAATCATATTAGCATCCCATGGTTTGCCGTCTTTACATATAGTTTGTTCTATACACCATTCAAATTCTTCTTCTGTTTCTCCTTTCCAGGCAAATGTTGGCACGCCTCTTGCAGCCATTGCTGCAGCAGCATGATCTTGGGTTGAAAAAATATTACAAGAAGACCATCTCAATTCTGCCCCTAAGTCTATTAAAGTTTCCATTAGAACTGCAGTTTGAATAGTCATATGGATACAACCCATAATTTTTGCTCCTGCAAGAGGTTGCTCTGCTCTATATTTTTCTCTCAAAGCCATTAAAGCAGGCATCTCATTTTCTGCTAGAGAAATCTCCCTTCTTCCAAATTCAGCCAAATTAATATCTGCTACTTTGTAATCATTTTCCATTTTACTTTCCTTATATTATTTATATTTATTGAGAAATTTCTGAAGCTTTATCAGTTTTTTCCCATGAAAGATCTATATCAGTTCTTCCAAAATGCCCATAGGCAGCTGTAGGAAGATAGATGGGTCTTTTAAGATCAAGCATGTTGATTAGACTTTTAGGCCTAAGGTCAAATTTTTCTTCAACAATTTTTTCAATTGCTTCTTTTGAAATTTTTTCACTATCGAATGTATTAACGTTTATTGAGGTTGGCTTAGCTACACCAATTGCATATGAAACTTGAATTTCACAATAATCAGCAAGACCAGCGGCAACTATATTTTTGGCCACATACCTTGCAGCATATGCAGCTGATCGATCAACTTTTGATGGATCTTTACCAGAAAAAGCTCCTCCACCATGCCTAGCCATTCCACCATAAGTATCAACTATAATTTTTCTACCTGTAAGACCGCAGTCTCCAACCGGCCCTCCGATAACGAATTTGCCTGTTGGATTTATATAAATCTTGGTTGAATCTAAGATCCACTCTGCTGGAACTATTGGCTTAATAATTTCTTCCATTACTCCTTCTTTAATATCATCCTGCGTAACGTCTTCATCATGTTGTGTAGAAAGAACTATTGCTGATAAACCTTCTATAGTTTTTCCATCATCTGAATAAATTGCACTTACTTGGCTTTTAGCATCAGGCCTTAGCCATGACAACCCATTAGCTTTCATCACATCAGCTTGTTTTTTAACTAGTCTATGAGATAGATCAATAGGAAGTGGCATTAAGGACTCTGTTTCTGTACATGCATAACCAAACATAAGACCCTGATCACCAGCCCCTTGTTCTAGATTTTCACCTTCACCTTCAGTTACACCCTGAGATATATCAGGCGATTGCTCAAAAACAAGATTAGTAAACTCACAAGTATCTCCATTAAAACCATATTCGTCAGTGTTATAACCAATATCATTAATTGTTTTTCTAACAACTGGCTCAAGATCGGGACTGCCAAGAGATGTTATTTCGCCCGCAATATACACCATATTATTTTTAATCATAGTTTCGCAAGCCACTCTACTATTTGGATCCTCAGCCAAATAAGCATCCAAAACAGCATCTGAAATTTGATCGCATACTTTGTCTGGATGTCCTCCAGAAACAGATTCTGATGTAAATATATAACTCATATGTTCTCTCCCTAGTTTTTAATGTGAAGAATTATCTCTTAAATAAGATTGTGATCACAGATTGACTATTTTATATCAAAAAAACGAATTTTATCTATGATTTTAACTTCAAAGATATTATTATCCTAGAAAGCAAATGGGGAAATAAATTTGAATCAAACAGATCCTATAAACGCTCTAAGGTTCTTATCAATAGACGCTGTTCAAAAAGCAAACTCTGGTCACCCTGGTATGCCTATGGGTATGGCAGAGATAGCCACTGCGTTATGGAGCAACCATTTAAAACATAACCCCTCCAATCCTAAATGGTTTGATAGAGATAGATTTGTTTTATCTAACGGGCATGGGTCAATGCTTTTATATAGTTTGCTTCATTTAACGGGATATAAGATCTCAATTGATGACATCAAAGATTTTAGACAGTTACATTCTAAAACCCCTGGTCATCCTGAGTATGATATTGATATAGGAGTTGAAACAACTACTGGGCCTTTAGGTCAAGGTATCGCGAATGCTGTTGGAATGGCGATTTCAGAAAAAATATTAGCAGCAGAATTCAATCAGGACGATATAAAACCAATCGATCACTATACTTATGTTTTTTTAGGAGACGGCTGCTTAATGGAAGGCGTTTCTCATGAAGCTTGTTCATTTGCAGGGACTCACAATTTAGGTAAGTTAATTTGTTTTTATGATCAAAATGGGATTTCTATTGATGGTGAAATTGAAAATTGGTTTACAGATGATTCAGTCAAAAGATTTGAAAGTTATGGTTGGCATACAATTTGTGTAGATGGTCACAACATTGAAGAAATTACTAATGCCATTTCTCAAGCTAAAGAAACTACTGATAAACCCTCAATGATTTTTTGTAAAACAACTATTGGGTTTGGCTCACCCAATAAATCTGGAACAGCTGATGCTCATGGGGCACCATTAGGCGAAGATGAAATAGTAAAAACAAGGGAAGCTTTGGATTGGAAATATGCAGAATTCGAAATCACTGATGAAATCTATAATTTTTGGGATGCTAAAGAAACCGGCGCTAATGTGAATTCAGATTGGGATGACATGATAAAAAGTTATCAAGAAAAGTATCCTGAAAAATCAAAAGAGCTCATAAGAAGAATAGAAGGCAATACTCCAGAAAATTTTGAGAACAACTTCAATAAATTCCTTAAAGATTGTGATATGAATAATTCTCCTATGGCAACAAGAAAAGCATCAAAGGCTTGTCTCGATTTTTTTGTTAAAGAAATGCCAGAATTGATTGGAGGTTCTGCAGATCTTACCCCATCTAATAATACCTTTTCTGAGTCAAGCTCAACTTTTTCCAATGAAAACCCTTCGGGGAATCATATAAATTATGGAGTAAGAGAATTTGGAATGTCAGCCATTATGAATGGAATGGTACTACATGGAGGCATAAAACCATATGGTGCAACTTTCCTAGTTTTTACTGATTATGCAAGAAATGCAGTAAGGCTCTCTGCTCTTATGGGGCTGCCTAATATTTTTGTTTATACTCATGACTCAGTAGCATTAGGCGAAGATGGACCAACTCATCAACCTATAGAACACATGGTAACTTTAAGATCAACACCTAATTTAGTTAATTGGCGACCAGCTGATTTAGTCGAAACAGCTGTTGCATGGAAAGAAGCAGTAATATCAACTTCAACACCTACATGTTTAATATTTAGCAGACAGGGAACTTCAGCAATTCAAAGAACTTCCGAACAACTTGAAGATATTCATAATGGAGGTTATTTATTAGAATCATGTGATAATCCAGACATAACCATCATTGCCTCAGGAAGTGAGGTTCAATTAGCTCTTGATGCGGCAAAAGAACTAGAAAATGATTCTATAAAATCAAATATAGTTTCCATGCCCTCTTTAGATAAATTTCTTGAAATGCCAGAAGGTTATCAAAATACAATCTTAAATTCAGATAAACCAATGTTAGTAGTTGAATGCGGCCATCCCAACTCCTGGTACAAAATATTAAATCGAAACGATAAAGTATTAGGTATTGAAAGTTTTGGCGAATCAGCACCAGGCAATCAATTGTTAGAACATTTTGGTTTTACCGTTGGAAATGTTGTAAAAATGGCAAGATCATTAATTAATGATTAATTTAACATCTTTAGATATTACAAATAAAAACCTTGTTATAAGGGTAGATATGAATGTGCCAATTAAGGATGGAATTGTTGCAGATGCATCAAGAATAAAGGCTTGTATTCCAACAATTAAATTCGCCCTTAAAAATAATGCAAAAGTTTTACTAATCAGCCATTTAGGAAGACCAGAAGAGGGAAATTTTGAAGAAAAATTTTCTATGAAACCAGTTGCTGAATCTCTAAGCAACATTCTAAATGAAGAAGTTGGTCTTATAGGGGGGCTAGACTCTGAAGATATTTTTAAAGGCTCATTAAGTATTCAAATTTTAGAAAATATTAGATTTTTTGAGGGAGAAAAAGCTAATGATAAAGATTTGGGTAATAAATTAGCTAATCTAGGCGATATTTATGTTTTTGATGCATTTGGAACTGCACACAGAGAACAGGCCTCTACACATTCTGCTATAGAGCAATCAAAAATTGCTTGTGCAGGATTGCTGCTTGAAAGAGAAATAGATTTTTTAACTAAAGCACTTAATAATTATCAAAATCCATATCTTGCTATTATTGGTGGGGCAAAAGTATCAACAAAACTTGAACTTATAAAGCATATAAATAATGTTGCAGATAATATTATTGTTGGTGGCGGTATAGCAAATACTTTCATTCTGGCATCTGGTCTAAATGTAGGAAAATCTCTTGTTGAAGAAACTATGGTAGATATTGCAAAGAGTATTCTTGATAAAGGTAAAATCATTTTGCCAAAAGTTGCCATTACTTCAGAAAGTTTTGAAGGCAAGAATATTAATAAAAAATTAATTTCTGATATTAAAGATAATGAAATGATCTTAGATTTGTATATCGAAGAAGAAACTGACCAGCTAATTAATGATGCAAATACCATTCTATGGAATGGACCAATGGGTGTTTTTGAGAATAAGGCATTTGAAAAAGGCACTAAAGATTTATCAAACGCTATTGCAAAATCTAAAGCATTTTCATTAGCCGGCGGCGGCGAAACTTTATCCGCAATTAATAAATATATTAAACCAGATGATGTATCATATTGTTCTACTGGCGGGGGTGCATTTTTAGAATTTATGGAAGGTAAAGCACTGCCAGCAATAAAAGTTTTAAATTCAAAAGAAAACGGGAGATAAATTATGTCATTAGATAACATAGAAGAAATAGCATCATTTATTGTTGCAGACGGCAAAGGCATTCTGGCTGCAGATGAAAGTAATCCTACTTGTGGAAAAAGATTTGATTCAATTGGGGTTGAGTCTACTGAAGAAAATAGAAGAGATTACAGAGAGATGCTATTTAGGTCTAAGGGTATGAAAGGCAATATAGGAGGCGTAATACTTTTTGACGAAACTATTCGACAATCTGCAGCAGACGGATCTTTATTAAGAGATTTGATATCTGAACAAGGAGCACTTCCTGGTATTAAAGTTGATAAAGGACTTCAGCCAATAGAAGATTGTCCCGGTGAAACAGTTACTGTAGGTTTAGATGGTTTAGATGAGAGATTAAAAGAATACGCATCAATGGGAGCTAGATTTACAAAATGGAGAGCTGTAATTAATATCGGTGACGGTATTCCTACTGACAAATGTATTGATGCTAATATGGAAGCTCTTGCTGATTATGCAAAATGTGCTCAAGACAATGGAATGGTGCCAATAGTTGAACCTGAGGTTTTAATGGATGGAGATCATAATATTGATGAATGCTACCAAGCTACTGAAAGAGCATTAAAATCTTTATTTAATCATCTTGAAAAAAAAGGTGTAAATATAAAGGGGACGCTATTAAAACCAAATATGGTGACATCTGGGAAGGATAGTAGTAACCAAGCCTCAATTGATGAGGTAGCAAAGAAAACATTGGAGTGTTTAATTAAAAATGTTCCTGTTGAACTTCCAGGAGTTACTTTCCTTTCAGGAGGCCAATCAGATATTTTGGCAACAGCTCACCTTGATGCTATGAATAAAATTGGTGGGTTTTCATGGAAGCTAAGTTTCTCATATGGTCGAGCGCTCCAAGCACCTTCATTAAAAGCTTGGGGAGGTAAGTCAGAAAATGTATTTATTTCTCAAGACGAACTTTCTCATAGGGCTGAAATGAATAAACTTGCCTCTCTTGGTCAATGGGATGAAGAATTAGAAGATAGATAAGACTTGTTAGCAACTGTTCAAAGAGTTTCAAAAGCTGAAGTTATAGTTGAGGATAATACTTATTCTTCAATAGCAAATGGTTTATTAGTTTTTGTGTGTGTCGAAGAAAACGATACTGAAAAAACAGCAAAAGAAATGGTTAATAAAATTATTAACTTTAGAATGTTAGATGGTCCAAGAGGCATTACTTCGAAAGCCCTAAAAGATTCTGAAGAAGCAGTACTCATAGTAAGTCAATTCACTCTTGCAGCAATTACAAATAAAGGTAGTAAACCAAGTTTTCATAAAGCAGCAAAACCAGATGATGCAAAACTGTTGTATGATAAATTTGTGAGCGAGTTTAAGAAAGCATTTAACAAAGTTGAAGTAGGGAAATTTGGTGCATTTATGGAAATCGCTTTAGTTAACAAAGGACCAGTAACATTTAATTTTAAAATTTAGTTTATTTATGAAGAATATTTCAATTTTTTGCGGCGCTCATGAGGGAAATAACCCTAAATATGCAGAAGCTGCTAAATTAGTTTCAGAAATTATTGCAAAAAAAGGAATTAATGTTGTTTTTGGTGGCGGCAATGTAGGCCTAATGAAAATAATATCTGACACGGCTCTTGATAATGGAGTCAAAGTATTGGGTATTTCATTAAAATCACTTCATGAGCTAGAGTTAGCAAATCCAAGATTAGAGGAAGTTATAGTTGCACAAACTCTGCTGGATAGAAAAGATGTTTTTATGGATCGGTCTGATGCATTTATTGTGCTGCCAGGTGGAGTCGGTTCTTTAGATGAATTGGCTGAAGTTATGGCAAGCAATCAACTTGGCATAATAAATAAACCAATTGGGATACTTAATACTGAAGGCTATTATGATCATCTTCTGCATTGGTTTAACAAAGCGGTAGAAGAAGGATTTATTTCAAAAGCAAATTTAGATGAACTCATAATTTCAGATTCCCCAGAGGAATTAGTTGATAAAGTTATTAATCATCAAAAACCAGCTGATGATAATTGGACTGATAGGCTTGGTCTATAGTTAATGTCATTTGAAGAAATTAGAGTAATAACAGTTGTTTATTTAGCAGTATTTTTGCCCCTAATTATTTATCTTAAAAATAAATCTAAATTACCTAGCTGGGTTCCATCATTTTATATAGTTAGTGTAGTAGTTTGCGCATTGGGTTGGGAGCTTTGGTTTACATACGGATGGGTAGATGGTGATTCAGTGGATGTAAGAAGATCGGAAGCTCTGAATATTTGGCTACCAAAGAATATAAATTGGTTAATGAACTCTATGGGAGATGCGGGTGCTGTTTTGTTGGGCGGGGTTTGGCTTATGTGGGCATCTCATAGAAAAGATGAAAGAGTTTTTAAAGAATGGAAGTGGAGTGCTTTTAGTGTTCTATTAATATGGTGTATTAGTCAAAATATTTTAGTAGAGATGTTCCTGTATCACGACCAACTAGCAGAAGGCAAGCCTCTATCATGGGCTCCCCTATCACCACTTGGGCCATATTTTAATCCCATACTTTTTGAATTTAATAATCGAACTATAATGCTTCAATCACAGATACCTTGGTTAATATTACCTTGGTTCTTTTATAGGACTTTAATAAACTTGAATAGATAGTTATTTCTTTTTTGCTAAAAGAATTCCAATTTCGAATAAAATCCACATAGGAATTGCAAGGAATAGCTGTGAGAACACATCAGGCGGAGTCAGCAACATTCCAATGATTAAAAAAAGAACAATTAAATAAGGCCTTGCTTTGACTAAGGATTCTCTTGAAACAATGCCACTTTTTACTATAAGAATTGTTGCAATTGGAATTTCAAAAGCAATACCAAACGCAAAAACAAGTTTAAATATAAAACTAAGATATTGATTTATATCTGTCATAACGCGGATAGACTCCGGAGCCATACCTATAAAAAACTTAAAAATAATTGGGCAAACAATAAAAAAAGCGAAAGCAGCCCCACTAAAAAAAAGAATAACAGTTGAAAGCATTAATGGGCCAGTAAGAGCCCTCTCATGATTATAAAGACCC
>Ga0208277_1001647_pt1 | contig 12940 bp, 10 predicted proteins | sample ETNtaG_5_FD_185782 | JGI IMG/M metagenome (GOLD analysis project Ga0208277, IMG submission 185782) | Marine microbial and viral communities from oxygen minimum zone, Eastern Pacific Ocean - ETNP201406SV205 (SPAdes) (version 2) | ecosystem: Environmental > Aquatic > Marine > Oceanic ...
AATTGCAAATAAAATGTAAAAGGTTACTGTAAGGGCTAACGGTTCCAAAATCGACCAACCATAACCCAAGATGGAGTTATGATATCTTACCTTCAAATCACGCCCTATGAAATGCTTGAGCAACTGCCTGTAGTTGTACAAATTTTGCATTATTTTTACAGGTGCTGAAAGGAATGGGAGTTTCCCATCTCTTCGGAGAACCTTGTTCTCTGAAACGCCCATAGAAACCTCTGAATCGGACTACCTTTTCAATGAAACCTCAATTGACAAGTGATGTGCGTCAATTTCCGACAATATAATCATAACCGGGCGAAGAGGTCCTGGACATCTCAGCAACTGTTGCAGCAGCCAGAACCTTCCTTAGCATCTGAGGTTGCTTTGCCAGCATCAAACATTTCGCGAAGACTTCCGTCGTTTAGCATCTCGAGAGCGATATCGGATCCGCCAATAAGTTCGCCATGGACAAAGATTTGCGGCATTGTAGGGAAATCAGACCAAGCACATACCGATGGTATTGCACGTGGGTCGCTTAGAATGTTTACAGATGCGAACGGCTCGCCGAGGGATTGCATTACCTCCGCTGCGCGATTAGAGAAACCACACTGTGCGGCTCCAGGCTCGCCCTTCATGAAAAGAACGAGGGCGTGTTCGTCTACTATAGCTTGCAATTCTTCAGGTGTCCAGTTCATTCGTCTCTCTCCTTGTTTTGGTGTTTTTGAATCCGCTTTATGTGGATTCCTGTTCCTCCGGCATGTGGATGGAATACTGTATTTCCTGCAGTTTCGGCTTGCGCAGGAGTCATGCACTTGATATCTATTGCATGAATTGGATTAGGAATGTAAGGTTTGAAGTGATTCAAAATTATCTTTTGGCGCTGCAGTGGACGCATTCCATTGAAAGATTCTGAAATGACACGGATGTGGAAATGGTCTTGTGTACCATTGAGGTCGATTGCCTCAACATCGCATTCTGGTATCACTCCGCGAATCTCTTCTTCCAGCCATTCGCATGTCACCATGCACCTCCCAAGAGGTGCTGTGCTTTCAACCATTGTCTAAAGAAAAGTATTTTTTCCTCAAAAATGGTGCTTTCTTTCTAGAATTTACTTTTTGAGAGCCCTAATACAAACAACCTATCAATGAGAGGCCGGACGGAGTAACGAGTCAGATAGACTCCGGTGCTTACCAGATGGGAAATTACATACTAAAATGCATAAAAACTAGGGAACTTTTTGACGATAACTATACTCTGCATTTTTCAGATGGTGCGCTTATTCAGGCGAAATATGACAAAGAGTTCACACCTATTGAAGCAAATGGAGTCTGGAGATATTTCGATTGGTTGCCAACTTTGAAAGTAAGCAATCAAACGGCTGGAACGATCACATACAAGGCTGATGAGTTAGGAAATCGGATTGGTTTGTCCAATCTGTGGGTAGCATTCCACGGCTATTGGCCAGAAAAGGGAGGTATTTGCCCCACTGGATCCTTCAAAGACATGGAGGCTGTACCAACCATTCAAAGGATGAAAGACCATTCATGCAAAGGAATGATTTGTGCGTCTGCCGGCAATACTGCACGGGCATTCACGCACTTTTGTGCTGATGATGATTTCCCATTGATTGTAGTTGTTGCCGATATTCATGCAAACAGAATTTGGGCTAAAAAATCAATGAATATGGACAGTGTAAAGGTTGTAGTTGTAAAAGACGGAAATTACCAAGATGCAAAGGATGTTGCAAAGCAATTAAGCAAGTTGCTGCCTGGTTGGCAACTTGAAGGAGGAGCCCATAACATTGCAAGAAGAGACGGCATTGGCTCTCTTATTTTGAATTCATACGAAGAAATTGGCCGATTACCTGATCACTACTTCCAAGCAGTTGGAGGAGGACCTGGGCCAATTGGCGTGTATGAAATGATGGAGAGATTAATCGATTCTGGGCACTATGAAGGAAAAGTTGCAAAAATTCATCTCTCACAAAATCCAGAGCATTGCCCCATACACAATGCATGGCAAAGAGATTCAAGAGAATTGGAAGCTATTGACTTCCCCGAAGGTGATGCAGAAGTATATTCTGATTATCTTCTTAGCGAGACTCCAGCATATTCTGTAACTGGTGGAGTATATGATGTACTTGAGGCAAGTAATGGAGAGACATACATCGTCGAGAAGGATGATGCTATCGCTGCCGGGAAAATTTTCGAAGATGTCGAAAAAATTGATGTTCTTTCTCCTGCAAAGGTTGCCTTATCCTCACTTATACAAGCAATAGAAAAAGGAACTGTAAATCACGATGACTGTGTTTTGTTGAATGTCAGTGGAGGCGGTGTTCAACGATTAAAGAATGAGATCGAAACCGAAGTCGTTGAACCATGGGTCTTAGACACTAAGGAGAACCTTGTTCCAAAAATCATGAGTCTTCTATGACAACCCTGTTTTTTGCAATCTGTCTTAGAACCTGATTCGCTCTGGCGTGACCATGCGGAGGCCAAAATTAGCGAGGGATACCTTGTGGCTGGCCTCCGCGGACGGTCTTGCAATCATATTCGGGTTAATTGGTCAAGTAATACTTGCAAAAGCCCTACTGCAGTCCGATTACGGTTTACTAGTGGTCATACTAGATGCCTTTGCTACGATGTATATTCTAATCGATGCAGGGCTTCCTACAATCATAGCCCGCGACGTGCCACGATCTCCGGGTGCTAGTAGACAGGCAGTAAGAAAGGTCCTAAAATTACAGGCAATGATTGCAATACCGTTCTTACTGGGTAGCGCAATCATCTCTGCTTCAATATGGGATGATGCCCCTGCTGGTTTGTTACTGGCATGTGCTCTTGTTGCATTTGGCCACATCATGTCTTATCCTCACAAAGCTATGTTGAGAGCATTGGGAGAAGCAAGAATTGAGTCGGTTTTGAAACTGATAGAGCGAGTTATTACAACAGGTTTTTACTATGTTTTTCTCGTAAAAGATTTTGATTCTCCAACGATTTATGCGTGTGGATTTTCAATTGGAGTTTTTATTTCTCTAATTGGAACTTTATGGATTGGAGAGAGGCTCGCAAGAGATGATGTTAGCGATTTGCCCGATGAATGGAATTCAAGTAAGACGCTACTGATCTCCGCGCTTCCTTTCGCCGTCACATTGGGAATTTTACCATACGTTACAAAGCTCGAAAAATTCCTTTTGGCAGGATTGTCATCTTACGATGATGTTAGTTTGTATCATGTAGCACAACTCGCATGGATTGCCGGATTAATGCTCCCTCAAGCAATGAGGGCTGCGTTGCTCCCCTTCCTTGGAGAAGCAAGAGATGATCCTGAAGAATTTGGTAATCGAATGTTAATAGCGCACCACTGGACTATAGCAATTCTACCGATTGGACTGATTGCAGGGCACCTGGTCGTTTCATTTTCCATACCCCGTTTCTTTGACTCGGAATATGCAAGTGCAGTTGAGGTATTCGATATTTTACTTGCAGGATGGGCCATGACCTTGCTCGCAATACCTTGGTATGTGGCTCTTCAAGCAGGCCGCAATCCATGGAGATTTACCACTTTGATTGGATTAGTTGTATTGGCAGCGGGACTTGCAGGTTGGATTCTAATTCCTGAATATGGAGTCATGGGTGCGGCGTGGGCCAGTGTCATCGGTTGCTCAATTATGCTCTCCTTCGCAAAATTACTATGCGGAGATGAAGACAGATTAAGCGATGGCCTTGCAATATTTTGTGTAGCGATATGCTATCTTTTATCGATAGGGAGTTTACTCGCAGTAATCGGTTTACTCACAGTGATTCCAGCAATGAATTCCATTGATTTTTTACGTTCTCAAACAAACTATTTGCAGGAAGAGTGACGTCATGACCCTCGCTCAAACGTTTCTCGATCCCATCAGCTAAAGCATTCACCTCTGTTGGATAGACGTCCATCCATTCATGCATATCGCCAACGTTGACTGCTACCACTGGACAACCACAAACTATCGCTTCTTTAGCCACCAGCGGGCCCGATTCTCTCGTTGAAGTAATCAGGCAAACATCTGCTGCTAGCATCCTGTCCCAAACCATAGTACGCGGCTGTTTCTTTAGCGTAGTCACTCCGACTTTCCATCCCCTAGTCTCGAGTTCTTCTCCAACCCTTAACGCTAGCAGGTGATTCTTTTCTGGACGGCGTGGGTCTGCAGGGAATAGTATGTCTATCTTTGATTTTCTAAACAATCCATTAAATCTCTTCATCGGCTTATGCCACTCTTCATCTACGTTTACATGGCAAGGAATCGTAATTGAATCAAACTTAGAAAGAGAGTTTGAAACTACTACTAATCGATCTGCTGAAAGGGCGAGGTTTTCTATTCTTTTTTTCCGATGATCTTTCAGAGCAACATCGAAATCGTGCCCGTGAACGACTGCAATCCAAGGAACGTCGTATTTTTTGGCGATAGATTTCGCAGTATATCCAGCAGGCCATAATGTATGACAAATAACCAAATCCGGTTGCCACTTTAAGGAAATCCTTGATGCGCTGCTAGCGGTTATACTTGGGAAATCTGGGAATTCCCAATGACGTTTTACAGTGACTTCAAATTTCCCGTGGCTGTATGATTTTGGAGCTTTTGCAACACCCACCATAGTTGAGCGACGTGCTTCGTTTATTCTCAACATCCGAGGTAATACATTGAGAACTTTCACTTCATGGCCGAGTGATTCCAATAATTGGGCATGGTCGCTTACAAATGTGCCACGTGCCACGTTATCGGGGAGTGGGAAAAGCCGGGTTACCAGCAGTATTCGCATCAATATCACTCTAGAGCCTGATGAATAATTGAAAGGTTGTCTGCAACACTAGCATTGTCATTGAACAGCCCTGAGCCTACAACACAGTTTGAAACTCCCCAATCGCGCAACATTGCAATGTTGTGCGCCTTAACTCCGCCATCCACTTGAATTGTCACAGGTCTACCACCTGCTGCTACTTGTTCGTCGATTGCTTGTTTCAATTTACGAATTTTACGTTCAACTGCAGGAATAAATGATTGTCCGCCAAAGCCAGGGTTGACGCTCATGATCAATACCATATCAAGTTCTGATAACACTTCAAGTGCCGCCTCAATAGGCGTTCCTGGATTGAGGACAACACCAACTTCAGCACCGCCAGACCTAATGGCAGTTACACACCTGTGCAAGTGAGTTACAGCTTCCACATGAATAGAAATATGATTACACCCCGCATCTATGTATTGTTGGAATGATTCCTCAGCATTTTCGATCATAAGATGAGCATCGAATATTGGTCCATCTCCAAGAGCCTTGCGAAGTTTTGCAATGACCGGAGGTCCGAATGTCAAATTCGGTACGAAATTTCCATCCATGACGTCGAGATGGAGCCAGTCTAATCCCGCTTCAACGGCTTCGCTGCAAGCGTTTCCTAAGTCTGCAAGGTCGGCGGTCAAAACAGATGGTGCGATAATCATCGATTACCCTCTCATACTAGCGCAACAGTCGCCAAGTGATGAGTATTGGGGTGTAGAATCCTCGACAGTCGTGTACAAACCCTCATAGGAGTGGGTCCGGTCGGTAGGTGTGGTGAGATAATGGGCGAAGTCAAATCCGTCACAGATGCTGAATTTGATAATGCGATTAATGGTGACGAGTGGGTTCTGGTAGATTTCTGGGCTCCATGGTGTGGCCCATGCAAAGCACTAGGGCCTGTTTTAGAGCAGATTGCTTCTGAAATGCCTGTAACCATTGCTAAGGTAAATACCGATTCAGATTCAATGAATGCTGCTAAACTAGGGGTGCGAGGAATCCCCGCGCTCTTCTTATTCCACAATGGAAAGATGGTTGCAAATCAAACAGGAATGGTTCCTAAGCCAGCATTAAGCAACTGGCTAAACCAACAAATGTCTGCAAGTGATTTCTGATTAATTCAGACTTTCTTTTCTCTTTTTCGAGACGCTTCCGACCTCTCTTAGAAATCTCTCCCTAAGAGCCTCGTGAAGCCACATTCCCTCTTCTAATTCTAGTAACAAACCGTATGTTAGCAACCTTTCAGGAGGTTTGCCTTCCCAATTTACTGCGGCAGAAAGTTTAGACCATGGAATCGGAGATTCTGCTACAGCCAAAGTTGCCAACAAAGCGTGTTCTTCTGGCGGCATATGATTAATGATCTCTTCATCCAAGAATTTCAACCAATCTCCATGAGTCGCTTGTCCATAAATCTCCAATAATTCAAGCGCTAAGGGATGGCCTCCAGTCAATCGATGAACATCTTGTGGGTTAGGCGGCGACCCATCCATGTTTTCGACCCATTTTGTGATTTCATCAACAGATAATCCCTGGAGAGGTAATTCTTGAACTAAATCTCTAGTGTGAACATCTCTTCTATCGTAGACACTCAAAGTTGTTCTTGAAATGAAAACTAAACGCAAGGGTGCTTTCTTTGAGATGTCAAGAAGAGCACCTAACAAGTCTTTGGCGTCATTTGCGACATGATGTACATCGTCCAATACAATCAACCAATATGGCGGGGGACCGCCTGCTTCGCCAACGAATCTTTCACGAATCGCTCTGGCGTCTGTAAGATATGCTAGAAGTCTTCTTCGCCATGAATCTACATCAAACTCCGCACCGGGTGTCAGCGGAAGAGTTTCCATCAACTGATATGGATCATGCTTGTCATCTACTCCGAATCTATGTAGCAATGAAACTGCCAAACCTACAGCCTTATCCCATGGCTGACAGGGGTACCAACAAACAGAGAGGTGAGGAACTTCATGCATATGATTTCCGAGCCAATTTGCAACTAATGTCGACTTACCAATGCCTGCTATGCCGTGAATAACCATGCAAGGTGAGCCTTTTTCGAACCAATTATCCATCCCTTCAATAGCATCTAATCTACCGTGGACAGGTCTTGTTTTTGGAGGAGAGGTGTGGTAAGTTGCGTGAGCACCAGCAAGTAGTTTTAGTCTTCCAGGCGGAGGTAATCCCTCTTCCTCAGCTTTCTTTGTTACAAGTCCAAACCTAATATCTCCAAATGTCAAAACACCTTCATGCTGGGCGTGAAGCAATATTTGGAGAATAGATAAATCTGCTTGCAAACGGTCCGCTGCTTCACTTGCCTCGACCTCGAGGAGTGTGTCTGTTTCATCTCGAATGAGAACTTTCAATTCAGCTAAATCTGACATTCGCCTTTTTGCTTCAATGCGGCCTTCATCTGTTAGTTGCCAGGTCTTCTGCCTCCTGTCATCTCCACGAATTGAACGCGAATGTTCGCTAACCAGCCGTTTTCTAACCAATGTCCTCATGGCCCTACTAACATTTGGAGGATGTTGTGCACATGCTTCTGCAATACCCGGTCTCGTTAACGCGACTGAAACCACAAACCGATCTGCTTGTTCATCTTCTTGTAAAAGATGCATCAATATCCGGTCTTTGACCGCTACATTCACCTTGGGAATATCGCCGGCCATAGCGACCCTAAGGTGAGTTTACATTCAATTATTACCCAATAATGACAATCAGGTTTGTGAACATCAAGACAGTAAATCCTTTATTATCCAAACTACCCGGGAACCATGGCTATTCAAAAATTGCGTTGCATATTTCTGTCGGCCCTGATGGTAATGATGCTAGCATTACCTATCGCTACTGCAGCAGATGCAGACGGCGACGGAGTGGATGATTCAAGTGACGACTGCCCATTTGCAGCGGGAAATTCAACCGTAGATAGAAACGGTTGCCCTGATCGAGACGGTGACGGAACATCCGACGCTAATGATGGATGGACCTCCTCTAACCCAAGTTTTGCGAAAGATGTTGCATTAACTGCAAATTATGATTATTGGGATGTCGATCACTCTCCCGATGGAGAATTTGTGATATCTGCCGACGAAAACGGATATGCGAGAATTAGGAATTCCACCACCGGAATTGTCATTCGCTCGGTACAAGCATTCACAGATGATGCCACACAAGTCGCATGGTCTGGCGACGGCACCTATGTCGCAGTCTCTACTGATGCACAAGATGTTGTGAAAATGTATTGGGCCAGTAATCTTAGCAATATTCACGGCGACATATCTGCTGATGTTGGTGGTGGCGATGAAGTCAAAGATTTGGCGTTTTCAAATGATGGCAGTATGCTTGCGATTGCGATAGGAAGATCTGGAAACGGGGGGACTAGTGGTGTTGTTAGAGTCATAAATACATCAGACGGAAGTGTGATCAACAACGCGAACCCCGGTGGAGAAGATAGGTTCTACAGTGTTGCATTCGCACCAAGTGATACACATCTAGTAGCTGGAGGAAATGGTGAGGCGTTTATTGTAGATACTAGTTCTTGGGCAACTACCTACACTATCGGAACACCTGCAGGCTCAGTTAACGATGTTGCATGGTCACCAGATGGCGAGAGAATCTCAGTTTGTGAAGGATACACATCGGGCCAGGGAGGGTCTAGGTTACGATTATTCAACACTAATAACTGGGCTAATCACAAAACTTGGTCCCATACAACTTCTTGTCTAGCAACTGATTTCTCACCAGATAGTAAACAAGTGATCTATGGCGGAAGTTACTATGAAGCAGATGGTGCAAAAGTGAAGATTTTTGAGACCAGCACAGGTAATGCGATCGACACTCTAATTCAACCAAGGCCGAATAATTGTCAAGGAACACAAGGAAACAATTGTGGGCGAACTTATGGCTTGTCATGGGACCCTGATGGGTCCAGAATTGCACAAGCGTTCGGAACTCATGACGAAGGCCTTTACATCTGGTTCGCTGATTTAGATCCAGATAATGACGGATGGAATACATCCGACCAAGGAGATGGTAAAACGGATGCTTTCCCTGATGAAGGCACCCAATGGGCAGATTCTGACAATGATGGATACGGCGACAACCCGTTGCCTGCTTTCCAAGGAGATGCTTGTCCTAACACCTATGGAACTAGTTCCCAAGATAGGTTTGGTTGCCCCGACGGCGATGGTGACGGGTATTCAAACGATGGTGACGTATTTCCCACCAATCCAGATCAGTGGGCTGATGCTGACTCTGATGGTTACGGCGATAACTACTATTATGATGTTCAACAATTTACTGAATTGCATATTAATCAAAGAGGCGATGCCTTCCCAATGAATCCAACTCAGTGGAATGATACCGATGGAGATGGATGGGGAGACAATTTCGATAACTCTTCTTGGATATCAATTAGGCCAGTTGATGACCCAGCCACTCCAGATACTGACGAAAGTTGGCCTGGAGTGTACGATTCTGCTGCGACAAGAGTAGACAAATTCCCACTGTTCAGATACCAATGGGCAGATACTGATGGAGATTGGATTGGAGATGAGCCAAATACACCTCTATCAGATGCATGTCCAAACACGTGGGGTAATTCAACCGAAGACAGAATTGGTTGCAAGGACACTGACGGAGATGGGTGGTCTGATTCAACTCCAGATTGGCCAGTTCACCCAACAGGAGAAGCGGATGCATTCCCTGAAGACCCAACACAATGGAGAGACAGTGATGGAGACGGATTTGGAGATAACACCTCGGGAAATAACCCTGACCAATGCCCAGGTGAATACGGAACCTCCTCGATTGACAGAGTTGGATGTCCAGATGCCGATGGAGACGGTTGGTCAAATGCAGGAGATCCATTCCCAACAGATGGCACACAATGGGAAGACAGAGACGGTGACAATTACGGAGATAATCCAAATGGAAACAACCCTGATGCTTTCCCTGACGATTCGAGTCAATGGGCAGATACTGATGGCGACGGCTATGGTGACAGACCTATTCTTCCAAATGGTGACTTCTTCCCGAACGACCCAACTCAATGGAGCGATTTTGATTCTGACGGATTTGGAGATAACGCGGATGGCAACAATGGAGATCAGTGTCCTGAACTTTATGGAGAATCTACTATTCCTGCAGCTAGAGGATGTCCTGATACTGATAGAGATGGTGTCGTAGACCCATTTGATGCATTCCCTGAAGATTTCTATCAACAAACCGATAATGATGGGGATGGCTGGGGTGATAACCAAGCTGTACCAAATGGAGATGAATGTCCCGAAGAATACGGTACTAGTACCAACAACTCCAAACAAGGGTGTCCTGATACAGATGGCGATTCATGGGCTGATGAAGATGACATGTTCCCGGACGATTCCCTACAGTGGGTTGATACCGATCTTGATGGTTTTGGCGACAACTATGGCTGGGTAAATTCAACAATCGCTGACGAAACTGACATTGGAAATATATTGGTAGTAAGAGACCAATGGGGGGATGCTTTTCCTCTAGACCCTAGCCAATGGTCGGATACAGATGGCGATGGGTTTGGCGATAATAATACTGGAAGACTTCCTGATGCATTCCCGCTAAGAGTATCTCAATGGGCAGATACTGATGGCGACGGCTATGGTGATAATCAAAAACTTGGATCATGGCAACCGGATGAATGTAATCTGAAGGCCGGGGAATCATATGTAGACTACTTTGGATGTACAGATTCCGACAAAGACGGTGTCTCTGACTTAAGCGACCCTTGTCCCTACGACTCAACCATAAGCGCAGGTATACGTGGTCAAGAGCAATGTGCGTCTTTTGATGATCATGATGATGACGGAATTCCGAACAAATACGATACTGACTTTGTAGCAGGAGCGGATGGCGGCGAAGATAGCGGATTAGATAGTCAGGTGCTGGTCCTTGTGGGACTACTAGTGTTCCTACTAGCGATTATTTCAGTAGCAATGGTTGCTAAGCAAGCCGGAAGGAGAAAGGCTGCATACAACCGAGCAGAAGATATGAAAGTATCAGCTATGTTCGAAGAAGAAGAGTCTAGAAGACTTGAATGGATTGACTACTACGTAGCCCAAGGAGACATTGCAAAGGCAATGGAACTCGGGTATGAGCCTCCTGCAGAAGTGCCACAATGGCAACAACACCAAATGCAACAACAGCAAGCTCAGCAAGAAGCGGTTCCAACGATGTTTAGTCTTGATGACATGTAGTCATATCTCTTGGGATCTCGCTCTTTCCCTACGAGCCTTCTCTGCAAGACTATCGTCAAATGCTAAGAAATCCAAATTATTCCATTCAGATTCATCATCTAATGCATTTAATGCCTCATTATCTGAAAGTAGTTGTCCAACTGTAATGAATGTAGGATTGGATCCGTCTAACAATTCATATTGATGTCCTGGCAGAACTAACCATTCCTTTGGTAATTCCCTCAGACGTTCTCTAAGGTGTTCCAGAGATTTGCGTTGTGCAACTACATCGCCGCCAAATAAATCAGTTCTACCACAGCGTCCCAAGAACATACAATCTCCACTGACAACCACGCCTTCTCCAATGAATGTCATATGCCCAGGAGTATGGCCCGGGGTGCAATGAGCCTCAAATGTCAACTTACCCACTTGGGCATTTATTGAAGTGTATGGATCATTTAACCACAATTGATTGGATGGACCATCCCAACCCCTCTGTGATTCAAATTCATGAACCCAAACCTGTTTGTCCTGCAAACCATCTACGCCTTTGGAATGGTCCCAATGTGAATGTGTCAACCAAACTTGCTCTAGATTCCATCGATTAGTCTTACACACATCAATCCAATATTCGGCATAAAATGGATCAATAATCACCGAATTACCGGTTTGCTTGCAAACCAATAGGTGATTGAGATTGTCCCATTCGCCCAACTGCGCTTGATAAACAAACATTTTTTCAGTTTCAAGAATGCATTCTGCCATCTTCGCTCACCAATCCCATGAACCGCATCCCTTCTAAGGGATGACGCCCATGGCATGTCATGGCCAAAGAGCGTATGCTTGCTATCCTCTTGGCTGGCCTGTTGGCAATAATGGCTCCTAGCGCCTTCGCAAATGGTTCAGATATTAGTCTGAATGCAAGTCTTGTTGATGTCCCCGAAAAAGGATGGTATGCATCTGGAGAAGTTGTTTCAGTATCAGGTGTAATAACTAACCAGGGGGATGCTGCTAGCATAACAGTAGACCCTTCATGTAATGAAGTTCTAAGAATTTGGAGCGGGGATAGTTTGATTCTAGATGGTGCTGAAAGTTGTCTAGGCCAAAGTAGAGGAATGAATGTTGATGCTAACTCTGAGTCTGAGTTGAGTTTACTTACTTGGGATTTGAAAGATAGCAGCGGACAATATGTTCCTTCTGGAGACTACACTATCGAATACTTTGTTGCTGGCGAAGATTTGTCATCAAGTGTAGATGTCCACATACAAACTCCTATCGTCATACCTGATGGACTAGAGATGATAGCACTGGCAACTTCAAGAGATGGTTCTCATTCCGAAGACGCCCCCACTCTCCTCACAGTTAGGCTGAAAAATACATTATCAGAAGCGATACAGTTAGATTTCGGCGCCTGTGCTTTGATGATCAATTACAACGCTTACGGCTCATGTGGACCTGATGGTTTGAGCCCATATGAAGTAGTAACAATCGCTCAAATTCCTTTCCAACTGCCAGTGGGAGAAAATTCTTTGACTATTTCTGTCGGAGATACTGAACTCGTTCAAAACCTCGTTTTGGATGTAACTGCTGACGCCGATCAAGGAACAAGTGAAGGTGATTTAACTTCATTGAGCCTAGATTTAGTATTCGAAGGAGATTCTGAATTCGGGGAGTTTGAAAACTTCGAATCTGATGTTTTGATAGTTAACAACGGTGAAGACAACGTCTCGCTTGAGTTTTTAACCAATTGTCTAGGAGAATTTTGGGTAGTAAATTCCGCAGGTGATGTCGTGATGGACTCCAGATTACTGAAGGATTGCACTGAACTAAACGTCGAGTATCAACTGCAACCCGGCAGCGATAGAACCCTTCCTCAACCTCAATGGACTTTTATTGACAAGATGGGGTGCAATATTGCCCCTG
>Ga0208277_1001648_pt1 | contig 12931 bp, 10 predicted proteins | sample ETNtaG_5_FD_185782 | JGI IMG/M metagenome (GOLD analysis project Ga0208277, IMG submission 185782) | Marine microbial and viral communities from oxygen minimum zone, Eastern Pacific Ocean - ETNP201406SV205 (SPAdes) (version 2) | ecosystem: Environmental > Aquatic > Marine > Oceanic ...
GCGCGCTCGTCGTCGCTCTGTTGCGAGGCTCCTTTGAGTTCCAAGGACAGAAGTGCAGTGCAGCCAGCCGAGCCTATATCCCGGCATCAGTATGGGGACGCATCAAGGACGAATACTGTGCTGAGGTTGCTAAAATCACCGTAGGTGACCCGCGGGACTTCACCAATTTCATGTCGGCTGTCATCGACAAGAAATCCTTTGACAACATCTGCGGATACATCGACAGGGCCAAGGCAGACCCTGGCTGTGAAATCGTAACCGGTGGTGGCTATGACGGTTCGAAGGGCTATTTCATCGAGCCAACGACCATTGTCTGCAGCGATGCCCACTACGAATCGATGGCGGAGGAAATTTTCGGACCTGTGCTGTCCATTCATGTGTATCCTGATGATGAATATGAGGCCGTGCTCGCTACTTGTGACGGCACCTCGGAATATGCATTAACTGGATCCATTTTCGCCACCAAGCGAGAAGATGTGCTGACTGCGATGAAGGCACTTCGATACGCATCTGGAAACTTCTACATCAACGACAAGCCGACAGGTGCAGTTGTGGGGCAACAACCGTTCGGTGGTGCCCGAGGAAGCGGTACCAACGACAAGGCCGGCTCACCGCTCAACTTGTTGCGATGGGTCTCGCCTCGTTCGATCAAAGAAACCTTTGCCCCACCCCATGAATGGGGCTATGGATTCCTTAGTGAGTGAAATCTTACTTACGTGGTTTGACGTTATTGACCGCATCCATGAGGACCTTCGCTGGATATCGAGCGCTCACCAATGAGATCAGCCACCAACCGACGCTGAGCAGTGGTGTGGAAACCAACATTGTCAGACCAAACCACATCACGAGGTTTCCTGATGTGTTCACCCAAGCCCAAAACCCAACTGTCAACATGGTCAGCAAGAAGAACAATCTGGCTGCTTCACTCGGCGTTGACCACCCTCTGTGATCTCTGCGGGGTGCAAAGAAGGATTCGAGCCAACTCATGTTACTCCATCGGGTATTTCATTGATGAAGGCGTGTTTTTTTCATCGACTGAAGCCGGTGGTTTCTTGTGGAGGAGATTCGAGCACCAACCCCGCAATGATGAGTGCTTTGAGCCGACTGCTGATTTGTTTTAGTGACGAGTGATGGGCGAACTGAGCGGGACCAACAAGGTAAGCATTGAAAGCGAAGCCCCCCTATGTAGGGGCATGCAGGGCGTTCCAATGGTACCGCTCTCACCAGCACCAGCGGATTTGGTCCTGGCTCACACCTCAAAACCTTGGAAAACCGTACGATCGATGCTCGGTCTTGTCGGGCTTTTGTTTTTGATTACCAACATGGCTCCTCTTTTTCTTGCTGGGTTGATCGACTCTGATTTCAATGGGACATTAGGGCCAAGCGATCCATGGCTCGTCTTTGGCAGTTCACTCTGTTCGATTCCAGTGTTAGCGATGATGGCATTTCTGAGAAGGCCACGTTTGACCCATTTGGTTCGAGCAGTACCAGACCCGCAGGGAAGCATGATTCACATGATGAGTCACGATGATGTGTTACAATCGCCACAACCAATTCAAGTCGTCCATCACTTGGTTCACGATTCAGCACCTTTGGAAATGCCATCAAGGAAGGCTTTGTGGTGGTTGTTTTTTGGCGGCGTTTTTGCTTCAAGCATCTGCCTGTTTCCTCTTCTCATCGTGGGCCTTAATGCATATACTGGGTTGTTATTTGTCGCTGTTGTGATCCCCGCCTTTTTGATTGGTTTTTCGACGCCCGTGTTTGCCTGGTGGTCCACGCTAACTCACTACTTTGGATTGCAAACAACCCGTCGACTTGCAGAATGGATGCTGATCGCTGGAATGATTTCTACGGTTCCTGCCATCATGATCAACTCGAATATTTCGCCCGTCATTATCGATTTCTTAGGACTCAGCATGACAAATGAGACCAGCCTAGGCTACGGTCTGATCCTCATGGTTTCTGCACCCGTCGGCGAAGAATTGTGTAAGGCAGCTGCAGTGTACGCCCTTGCCCGTTTCATTGATTCACCACGAAGAGGATTTCAGATTGGTTTCACTGTTGGTCTTGGCTTTGCCCTGCTTGAGAACATGACCTACATCCTCATGACCTTTGGAGCCTTTGAAGCGAGTTCGATCACCTTTGGGTTCACTTCGATTATTCGCGGTATTGGAAGCATACCCGGTCATGGTGTGTGGACGGGAATTTCCGGTTATGCAATTGGCTGTTACTTGACCTTACGACGTCCAGCACCTCTCATGCATCTCGAACCAAAACAGCAAGTCACATCTGAAGTCAAGCAGTGGATGCTTGTCGACAAAGGAACTGGTGAAGTGTTGTCGGCCTCGAATGCACCACAGTCACCCATCATGATTCCAAGGTGGTTGTGTTCATCCCGAGAAAATGGAATCCCGCTACCAACCAAACCTACCACGGCAATTGGCTTAGCAATCCTTGGCCATGCACTGTGGAATGGCAGTTCGTGGGCGATTGGTTTGATCGGTGCCAATGTCCACTGGGCAGTTCAGTTGGTGTTGGCGCTTGGATGGATCATCTTCCTCATTTTTGCATTATGGCAGGTTTCAAGGCGTATTCTAGCCTCTGTGTTGCTTGAACCGACCTATCAATAATACCCAAAAAAGCGCTAAATCGCCTTTCATCACAGGGAAAGCACCTTTGAGGTGATTGATGCCCGTTTAGGTGGGAGGAGATGGTATGGATGTGTTTATTCCGGGCCCAAATCAAGGCAATATCTTCGTCACAGCCCTGATTATTCTAGGGCTTGTTCTGGTCTCTTCCAAGGCAAAGATGCTTGACAGAGCCGGCGTCTTTGCTGCTGCTGTTCTCGGCTTGACCGTTGGCGTGTTGGGCCATTGGACTTGGCTGTTGATCCTCCTTGGTTTCTTGTTGTCTGCGCACAAAGCGACAAAATGGCGTTTTAGCGAGAAGCTTGAACGAGGTATGTCCGAATCAAACGATGGTCATCGAAGTTATGACAACGTCATCGCTAATGGTGGTCTGCCTGGTATTGTAGCTATATTTGCCTTCATCACAGAAGAATGGGAAACTGGTCTTTGGATGTTCAGTGCGGCCGTAGCGGTTGCTGCGTCCGACACCTTCGCCAGCGAGATTGGATGTTTGGATGACAATGTGCGAATGATCACCACATTCAAACGCTGTGAGGCCGGGATCAATGGCGGATTCTCCCCCAGTGGTCAACTTGCTGCACTCGCAGGATCTGGACTCATTGGTGTGCTTAGTTTCCCAGCCTGGTACTTCACCACCGGAATGACGGATTTACAGATTGGACTTACCTTGAGTGCTGCCGTTGTTGTGATTGGCTGGCTGGGATGCCAAATGGACAGCCTTCTTGGAGCACTGTTGGAAAATCGAGGCTTCCTCACCAAAGGAGGTGTCAATGGAATTTCCATTACCTTTGGATTCATGTTGATGAGTTTCTTTGTCAACTACCTCGTCGCTTGAGTGGAATGACACCCACTCACATTCGGCCATTGTCTTCATGAACCACAACCGATTGGTCCATCCATGCGCAAGCGCTTCGCAGCCATGGCTTTGCTTGGCCTGCTTGCATGCATGACCCTTGGTGGCTATGCGAGTGCAATCGAAGACCCGGTGTATGAACCCGGCTACATCGATTGGGAAATCAATCCCATGGAGCGCTTATTTGTTGAAGGCTTGGATGTCGAGGAAGCCGTGCTTCAGCGAGGGCGAACTGACAATGCTGTCGGCGGGTTTTCATTCAACGCAGGTGCTGGACCAGTTCCTGTGTTTAGTATCTCGAGTCCACCAATCCAACAACCGATCAACGCCACGGTCAATATGAGTGTCTTCTTTTCTGCCTACATCGAAACCGGACCATTGTCTCACGAATCATGCACCCGCCAGCCCATAGCAACTGATCCAACGACCATCTTGACCTATTCAGTGGATGCAGGGGGTGTTCCAATCTATGATGCGGTGGTCACCCAAACGGTTGATACTGCGATCTCAAACGCTGCAATGAACTTCAGCGGTGAAACTCAAGAGGCGTTCATTAGCATGCAACCAGGTGACGTGTTCACGCTCACGCTCACCGCTCAAAACAACTGTGATGGAACCGTCATGCGAGTGCAGTGGGGTGCCTTTGAACAGAACAGTGGCGGCATCATCATTCAAGGCGAACTTTACGAGCCAAAGGCGAGCATTACAATCGATGATGAACGACGAGCTCACATCGAAGTGCAGCCGTTATTCCCATGGGGCACAGATGATGTGAAATCCGTCAAATGGGAAATCTGGGGGCCACTTGAACCGGATGAACAACTTGTTCGAGACCCTGATTACTTGATGGAAGAATCGACCGGGCGGATTCGTATTGACCGACCAATGGAAGGGAACCAAACCAGTTGGGCGTGGTCAGGCGTTGAGCAACTTGGATTAGGCGACGCGAATCTACAGGTATGCATCCAAACTATTTCTGGCGATCTCAACAGCGACTGTCATGCGTTTGGAATTGTCAGGTTTGAAGTTGAACCCAAGGACAAAGGATTTGCAAACGCTGCAATTTTCCTCACATTGACGACGATCTTTGCGTTGGCTGCATATGTCTACTCCCTTGTTCGGAGCGAGGAGTTACCACCATTACCGATCTTAGCCGCCTTGGTGCTGTTGGCCATTTTTGTCATCCCCACGGCTTGGGGCCAAGCCAACTTAGGCTCAGCTGCGAGCATTGGCGATGACGCCCGCGTCTACGATGGGGAGGTCTACGATGCTATGGGTAACATGGTGACGATTTCGGAGTACCTTGACGGAAACACCGCATTGGTTGTGGCCGTCACCCTTCCGGGTTCTGAAAATGCAATTCAGCAGGCGCTCGAACTCAACAAAACACTCGATACGAAAAGCGATGAAATTCAAGTCATACAAGTCATTGCTGGCATGGACGCGAGGCAAACCGACATCATCTCACTCAAGGAGAGATTGAATGTGACATGGCCAATTCTCTTGGATCAGGAGGGGATTTTTGCAGGCAGTCTACCAACGGGTGTTGCTGATGCGGTTCTTGTTCTTGACCCGTCGATGAGGGTGACCCATGCTGAAGGACCATATGCGCCGAGAGAACACCTTGAGAATGCCATTGATGGCGTCTCAACAGGCGGAGGGCAATCCTTCACCCAATACTTCGGACTCATGTTCGGGCCCGGACTTTTCTTGCTCTTCATGGCGCTCCCTCGTCAAGAGGTGTTGGAACCAGAGGAACCTCTTCCTCCGGGCACATTATGGGCATCGATCGCTGCAGCAGGTGGCCTTGGAGTGCTCATGGTGAACCTCCCTGCCATCTTGGCGACATTGGCACCAATCAATACCAACCTGTTGTTCTGGTTGGATATTGCGATGTTGTTGTGGATGGTCGAAATGTGTATTGTCACCGCTCGCAATGGAGCTCCGTATGAAGCACAAATCGCTGGAAAAGCCCTTCACAAGATGTTCCCCAAGGCCTTCAGAGATTGGAGGGAGCTCGAAGACATGCAACGCGATGTGTTGCTTGGTGTATGGCTCGGTTGGTTTGGATGGCTCTCGTTCCCAGCATTGTACCCACAAGGTGTTGCTTCATCCATGCTCAGTGGGCCACTTGGCATCGGGTTTGGTTTGTTCTACATGTTCTGGCTGACACTCTTTGCAGGGGCGGTCGTTCTCATGATCAGGTTCATCGCCTCATGGGGTGGATCCATTTCCAGATTATTTGGTGAATTTGGAGCACGGGTCTTTGCTCAATTCATCGGTTGGTGCTTGTTACCAATCGCCATCTGGGTCACCATAGATGGCCTCATTACGGCTTCTCAACTTGGATTGTTTTGACCGAAGGCTTGACGACCGTTGAAGGATTTCGAACCTTCTATGAGATCCTACACACCAAGTTGGAGCCGCACGCAACGTGAACTGTTCCTCACCTGCCCAACCGCTTGGGCAAGGTCCTATGCCAAAACAAACCATCGTCAAAAAAGAGGAAATGGGAATCACATTCGTCCTTGGGATTTGCTTCTGCGATCGCTCAAAGCCACCGTTATCGAACAGCTTGAAGCACTTCGAAGCGGTATTGAATGGACCACAGCAGTCGCAGAATTATCCCTTAGAGGCCTCTTTAGAGACCAACTTCGAACTCTTGATCTGTCGATGGCTCATCCTCAATTTGAAGCGATGCTTCTGGTTGCAAACCATCGGATGAAATTGTTGTGGCGCACTGATGTCATGGTGCAATTAAAGCGAGGAGTTCACCCTCAGTGGACTGTTTTAGATCGAATGGATTCCGAGCACATCGAAGGCCTTGATCTGTTCGCTTCCCCAGACCTTGCCATTAAGATCCAAGCCAAATGGCATGTGATTCGCTTAGATATGCAATCTGCGAAGATGAACGATTCTCAACGACTTGAAGCACTTGCGATGATTGTTTGGACAACACACAGGCATGGCCTCCCTGCATTGGCCGAACAGTATGTGGTCAAAACCATTGGATGGAGAAAGGGAGCTTGGCTCCTTCATACGTTTGAGAGCACAGAACATGAAGTCCTCATAGCAAAAGCGATGATACGTCATGATGTGAAAGAGATGAAACGATGTGCTGAAACATCAAACCACTCAATCGAGTCTCTTCCTCTTGCTCAAAAACAAGACGTATGTGACAAGTGTCAATTCAAATCAACTTGCCTCAATGGTGGGACGCTTGAATCTTTGAAAAGAAAGAGGATCTTGAGACTGGCAAGTTCGAGCAACTAAAGCAGAGACACCAGGTCTTCGAGCACCGAAGCAACATCGGTTGCTTTGGTCACACCGCTTGCCAGAAGAACACCTTCTGCACCAAGTCGAATGGCCGTAGCCACATCTTGACCGTTCTTGACGCCTGCACCACATAGAACGCGAACATCAGAATTTGTAGCTTTGACAAGAGCGACGGTGTCACTGACGATTGAAGGATCTGCGGTCGTGACCGAGACATCACCTCCAATCAATTCTGGAGGCTCCACAGCGATGAAGGTCGGGCCCATTTCGGCTAGGCTTTTTGCTTCATCAAGGTCAGCAGCGCATCCGCAAACAGGGAAGTGTTCGGGAAGTTGTGGAAGCAAGTTTTGCACATGTTCCATCTCAACTTTATGCTCTGCATGGTTGATGATTGTACCTTGTGCCCCACGGTGGATTGCTGTTTTCGGTTCAAGCCATCCAGTGAAACCGCCTTGTCCCACGGGGTCGAGGTGCTGGGACCAAACTTCGAGCTTTGGTGCGGCTCTACGCACCGCTTCCAAATCAAAAGCGGAGACGACAGCCACCATGCGTGCTGGGCCCTCGCTGTGGCGTTCCATTGCCACTGCCAACGTTTCCGCCGTTGGACCAGATGCAGATGCATAGGTTTTGAAATTGACAACAATCAACGGTTTGGTCATGTAATGCCCACAAGTGAGCACCATTTGACATCTTCCATCATTCGTGAATCATGAGGCTTGCTTTGGCCATTGCCCGCCGTCTTGCTTTGTTCCAGAGGGTACAACCGAACCGTGATCAACCACAACACCCTCGAGCCAAACATCAGATTCAATCGACACATTGCGGCCAATAAGACAATTTCTCAAATGGGTATTTGCTCCGACTGAAACCCCAGCAAGCAAGGTTGAACGTTCAACATTACAGCCATGAAGCAGAACATTGTCCTCGACCATCGAATCCACAATCATGGCATTTGTTGCGACTGGTTGATGCGCATACCAGGTGCTTCCTTCAACAGTTCCACGGGAAAACCGACCTTCTTTGATGCAACGTTGGACGCCATCCATCCAAGCATCTGGCGTTCCCGCATCAATGAAATAACCCTCAAAGGGCAAACCATTCAAGAGACCGTCTTCTGCCAGTTTTGGAAACACATCCCGTTCTATAGAGTGGCGGCCATGAGGCATCCAATCAAACACATCATCCTCAAAAATGTACGATCCAGCATTGATGAGATTAGAAAAGACTTGTTCTGGCGTTGGCTTTTCCAAGAAGCGATTGATTTTGTGGTCTTCATCGACACCAACAATCCCAAACCGGGTGGGATCCTCAACTTCCCAAAGAGCAAGCGTTCCGACGCCTCCATTCTTGCGATGAAGGTCAAGCATGGGTTCGATGCGAAGCGATGATACGATGTCGCCATTAAAACAAGCAAACGTGCCACTCACAACATCCCTACAGTTGCCAAGCGCACCACCAGTTCCCAGAGGTTCGTCTTCAGGTACAATTCGAACATCGAAATCGACTTCGTTTTTCTTGAAGTAGGATTCAATCTGATCGACTTTGTATCCCCCGGCAACAATGACTTCGTCAACCAAGTCGGTCGGTACTGCTTCCACTACACGTTCAAGCAATGTCAAATCCAACATAGGTAACAAGGGTTTGGGGATGGCTTTGGTCCATGGTCGAAGTCTCGACCCTATGCCACCTGCCAGCACCACGACTTGCATGGCTGTTGCCAACCTGCTCCAACCTATGAACACACCTCCCATTGAGGATGCAACATTCCTCGAACCGAACAAAAATTGCTGGAGAGGCGTGCAAAGTGTTCAAAGACGGGCTTTCTGTGGAGCAATTGGAGAGACCCATGAACATCCACGAATACCAAGGAAAAATGCTGCTTAGGGATGCTGGCGTGCCGGTGCTCGAAGGCGTCCACTGCACAACTGTTGATGAGGCTTTGAACGCCTATGATGCACTTGGAAGCAAGGTGGTTGCAGTCAAATCGCAAATCCATGCAGGTGGCCGTGGAAAGGGTACAATGTACACTCCAGGAACCAAAGACGTCGTTATGGAAGGTGGGGTCAAAATCGCCTTTTCAAAAGACGAAGTGAAGACATACGCCAGCAACATCCTTGGAAACCTGCTCGTGACCATTCAAACTGGAGGTGAAGGCAAAATCGTCAACAACCTCTACATCGAGGCCGGCTGTGACATTGCCCACGAGTACTACCTTGCTTTGCTCGTCGACCGAGACACAAAGTCTGTGCTGATCATGGCGTCCACCGAAGGTGGAATGGACATTGAAGAAGTTGCAGAACACACGCCTGAGCTCATTCACAAAGTGGTCGTTGACGCTAACATTGGATTGCTTGGCTTCCAAAAGCGGGACCTCGGCATGGCCCTCGGTTTGAGTGGTGCTTCGTTGAAGTCCTTCGGAAAGATGCTGTCATCGATGTACACCATGTTTTGTGCTGAAGATTGCGCCATGGTAGAAATCAACCCTCTTGTCCGTACTGGCGCTGATGAAATGGTGGCTTTGGATGCGAAGGTTTCCTTTGATGAAAATGCGGAGTTCCGACACAAGAACTGGGACGATCTTCGTGATCTTTCCGAAGAAGAAGATACTGAAATTCGTGCCAAGGAAACAGGCCTGTCGTACGTGAAACTCGATGGAAACATTGGCTGCCTCGTCAACGGTGCAGGATTGGCAATGGCCACAATGGACGTCATCAAACTCTACGGTGGCGAACCAGCAAACTTCCTCGATGTCGGTGGCGGCGCCAATGAAGAGCAAGTGAAAACTGCGTTCTCAATCATTCTTGAAGATCAAAATGTCAAGGGTATTCTTGTCAACATCTTTGGGGGCATCATGCGTTGCGATATCATTGCACGAGGTGTCATTGCAGCCACAGAAGCTTTGTCACTCGAGGTCCCACTCGTGGTACGCCTAGCAGGTACCAACGTCGATGAAGGAAAGGCCATCCTTGCATCTTCAACCCTCAATATTCATCCTGCAGATGACTTGGCAGAAGGTGCGCAAAAGATTGTTGCACTCATTGGAGGTGAACAATAATGGCAATTTGGATTGAAGAAGACGCAAAGGTGCTGGTGCAGGGTATTACTGGAAAGCAGGGTATGTTCCACGCAGACAAAATGGTCGAGTATGGGACTCAAATCGTTGGCGGGTGCACACCAGGGAAGGGCGGTCAAACCGTAGAACTCCAAGGTAAACAATTCCCAGTTTGGCACAGCATGACCGAGGCAATTACGGCAACGGATGCAGATGCAACCGTGATCTATGTCCCCCCACCATTCGCTGCTGAAGCAATTATGGAAGCCGCCGATGCTTTTGATTCACTCAAGGGCGAGGGGGTCATCGTATGCATTACCGAAGGCATTCCAACCCTCGATATGGTCAAAGCCGTCGCTTACGTCGACAACCGGCCAGGCGTCCGCCTCATTGGACCAAACTGCCCCGGTATCATCACTCCAGGTGCTTCTGGAGGCGCCAAGATTGGAATCATGCCAGGCCACATTCATGCAAAGGGACGCATCGGAATTGTCTCCAAATCTGGAACATTGACCTACGAAGCGGTTGCACAAACCATGAGCATCGACGAGGGACAATCGACCTGTGTTGGCATCGGTGGAGATCCAGTGAATGGAACAGGATTTATCGAATGCTTAGCTGCTTTCGAGCATGACTCGCAAACTGAAGCCATCATCATGATCGGTGAAATCGGCGGAAACGCTGAGCAGGAAGCGGCTGCATGGGCTGCAGATAACGTCACCAAACCAATCGTCGGATTCGTTGCCGGAGCAACCGCTCCACCTGGCAAGCGAATGGGGCACGCAGGCGCAATCATCTCAGGAGGAAAAGGCACAGCAGAAGAAAAATTCGCAGCCTTCCGAGCAGCAGGAATTGCCTGTGCAATGGACCCTTCTGAACTTGGTAAGGTGCTTCTTGAATCACTGAAGACCGCAGGTTTGCGATGAAGCCAATAACCTACGCTGAGAAGCAAAGTCATGGCCAAGGTGCGGACCTTCGATTCTGAAGTTCTGCATGAGCACTACGCAACAAGTGAACCACTGGATTTGGATTGGCTGGTCAAACCGTCGCGCCACCAATTTCGATGGCGCTGCACAGAGCATCGCTGGCACACATCAACTCGACAAATCCGTGACGGAACCGTGCTAGCGAAAACAACACGTCGAAACACTCCACGCGACTTGTATGTGTCAACAAGTGCATGGCTCAACCCAATAGGACTGCCCAAAATTAAGGACACCAAGTCCCCTCATCCAATCCTCCTCGATCATCTTATTGTCTTCGATATCGATCTGCCTCCATTCTCGAAAAGGAATATGGAAAAAGCAAGAAAAGCAGCAGTGAATCTTCTTGATTGGGTGGAAAGCAACTACGATTTTGAGCGGGTGCATTTCGTATTTTCTGGAAGCAAAGGCTTCCATCTCATCTATCGAGAGCGAGATCGAAGTTTGTTTAGCATTGAGGACCCGAAAAAAAGGGAAGATGAAGTGCGTCAAGCACGCAAGGCCTTACTCAATAAGGCACTTGAGGCGGGCCATCCAGTCGACAAAGGCATTACCGCAGATACAAGGCGAATCATACGTTTGCCTGGTTCGATTCACGGTTCCACTGGTTGGAAATGCACTGTAGTAAGTGAATCGTTACTTCGCACTCCATTCAAGAAATGGCAATCAACACTACCCAGGCATACCATGTCCGTTGCTATGCCAAGGTGGGCACGTACACCATCAAAGAAGCCGAAGAAAAGACAGGTTCAACGCATTCAGCAACAGGACCTTGACCCAGTACCACACACTTCGCTTGAATTGTCAACACATGTGCCTGGAACCAAAGACCGCAGTGCCATCATTGGATGGTTACCAAAATCATGGGGTAGCATCGAAAAGACGGTCGAAATCGCCATGATGCATGTACAGAAGCACAACATTGGGCCCGCCTTTTTTTGGACCGATCAAACGTCTGTATTGATGATGATACCTCGCGCGTTCCCTCGGGCGCAAGCAGCAAAAATCTGCAGAAAAATTGGCCTCAAGAACACCGCTCTGTCAATTGAATCCGCCGACCATCATTGGGTTCGAATATCCCCCCGGCAATGGGAAGATACAGGTTGGGACGAAGACATACAATCTCTTGGCATCGTTGGACAAGAGCTTGGTGAACATTGCGCTGCACCTTGGTCGGCATGTCATCTTGAAATGGCAAAGCGATTGGATTTACCCTTTGATTCGGGTGAAGATGATCTTGCAGGTCGTGTTGAACCAGCAATTCGAGTTGTGCGCAGAAATTGATTGGTCAAGATTATATGCTGGCCATCTAAACAGCACATGTTCCTAAGAGAGCCGAAAGGCGATGACCTCACGACTTGTCGATTGACCAGTACACACACTGGCTGTGGCGCATGGGAACAGCGCCACAGCCGCTTTTTCATTCCAATACGGTCCTTCCTGTGCCTTTGAAGGCTGAAAGACTATGTGCTCAAGGGAAAAATCACGACCATGATTCAACCCAAATGGTCCGTTGAGACTGTTCGGGCTGGCCGTCAAAATCACTATCGAGGGATTCAATGAACATCTTTGGAACTGCACTTTTCGTCTTGATGGCTGGAGTCTCTGGCATCTTCATCATTCTCGCAATAACCTCTGACGTAGTCGTCATGGAAACAACTGGGACGATCATGGAAGGCACAACTTGGCACGAAGATGAGCGGCAAAATCGTGAGTGCGCTGAATGGGGCTACTATTATGATGAGTATGGGGAAGAATATGAGGAATGTGAGAGGTACGAATACATCACGTATTATGTGTGTTCGACAAATTTAGATTTCAATTACACACTCGCAGAAGCACCTGATGGCGATGTGTACCAAGCCGAGGACACCTTGACATGGGACGGCTCTTCAGGGCCTTGTTTGCAACAAATCAAAGACATGTACCCCGTCAACGGCACACTCCTCGTCTACTACCTTTCTGACGACCCCACTGATGCAAGTGTTGGAAAACCGCTTGAGCCAAGTGGAATGTATTTCTGTTGCGGTATTTGCTTTGGTATTCTTGCGATCCCAGCAGGCTTCTTCATGTTCACGAACCGTTCAGCGGGTGGAAGGATGAAGACTGGTGGCATGCT
>Ga0208277_1001649_pt1 | contig 12931 bp, 11 predicted proteins | sample ETNtaG_5_FD_185782 | JGI IMG/M metagenome (GOLD analysis project Ga0208277, IMG submission 185782) | Marine microbial and viral communities from oxygen minimum zone, Eastern Pacific Ocean - ETNP201406SV205 (SPAdes) (version 2) | ecosystem: Environmental > Aquatic > Marine > Oceanic ...
CATCAGGAATGGGTGGACTTTGGGGGCGAATGGATTTGCTTGAGAGTATGCGATCAATACAATCCGGAGGTAGCACTGTGGAAACTTCTCATTATGACTCTATGGTTTGGTCAAAACCACCTGCGAGGTTTGAGGGAGGACTAGGTAATTATGCAGGAATTTTGGGCACAAATGCGGCAGTTGATTACTTATCTAGTCTAAACTTAGATGATGTTCGAGCATGAAGTTCGATTGAACAAAGTCATGACATCAATTCTAAAAGATGTCGATGGTCTAAACATAATCGGCCCAGAAGATGCAGCAAAGAGAGGGGGTATTTGCTCTATACTATTGGAGAAAATAGACGCTCATGATGTCGCGATACTGCTTGATGAGGCAGCAGATGTGATGGTTAGAAGCGGTATGCACTGTGTCCATTCTTGGTTTAACAGTAAAGGAATAGACCGTGGATCACTACGTGCAAGTGCATATTTGTACAATACTGAAGATGAAGTAAGACTATTCGCAGAAACATTGGTCGAGGCTGTTGATGCATTGGGGTGAGATTGTGCAGCCAGCCCCACACATACCAGATGGCGAACTCGACACAGACCTAGATTTCTTCAAACAGGTAACTGTTTTCGCAACAATAGTTGTCTTATTAGCAGTCGGTATTTTCACTTACATGATTTATACTGGTGAAATAAGACTCAGCGGACCATCAGCTCTAATTCTAGAAAGAGAAGAAGATTTCGATAATCTAGTACAGTTCAACTCAGTTGACCACTTGTCGGGAGATGGTGTTGATGTTTGTATGGTTGATTCCGGAATAGACATGACTCATAGCGATTTATCTGAATTAAATCTTGCCGACTGGTCAGACTTTATTGGTAACAAGGACGCACCATACGATGACAATGGCCATGGAACAATGATGGCTGGAATACTTGTCGCCGATGGTGAGTTAACAGGTTTGGCAACAGATGTCGACCTATACGTTGCAAAAGCACTGTCAGGTAGTGGTGAGGGTGACGATGCAACCGTTGCTGAAGCAATAGATTGGTGCGTTTCCAATAACGTACACATAATCTCATTATCACTGGGAGGTAATGCATCAGGATTCTCTATCATCTTAGGTGATGCTGTTGAAACTGCTGTCGAGAATGCTTACGATGCCGGGATTGTGGTAATCGCCGCAGCAGGTAATGATGGCGGGTCTAATGACGACGGAGACGTATCTTCTCCAGGCATAGTTCAAACTGTTATTTGTGTAGGCGGAGTAGATATTGATGGAAATATATGGAGTGGCTCATCAATAGGCGATAACAATGGTCGATTATGGCCACCAATGTTACCTAGAAATAGCCCTGATGAAAAACCTGAAGTTGTTGCTCCAGCGCATAAGGTTCCCGTAATTATGCTTGACAATGAGTGGGGGAGGTCATCTGGAACTAGCGCTGCAACTGTCTATGTTACTGGAGCGGTAGCGCTGATGTTCGAGGAATATCCAGACCTAAAGGATGGAGGAACAAACATGCTGGATGATCTAAAGCAATGGATTGCCGACTCATCCCTGAAGCGCAGTGGCCAGAATAATCATGACGATTACTACGGATATGGAATGTTGCAAATGGATGATCTAATCGATGCTGCTGGAACTACTCCCTAGGTAGCCAAGCAACTATTGTTCCACCGAATAAAGGGGCAAATGCAAGATGATGACTTTCACTTGATGTTCTGATCAAATCCATCCATTTGTTAAAGCCAATAACCTCTGCATCATCTTCCTTCCTTTCACCTTCAGGAGGAGAAGGCTCTGTAGTGAATAACACACCATTTTTATTTAGTAAAGGAAGCATTGATCCAACATCATCTGCTAAACGTTCCATAGGTGCATCAACTATTATTGCATCCGCATTTTCAAGAATAGGAGAATCTCCAGTCCTAGAGATTTTCCAAGCTTTCAATTCACTTGTCAGTAAAGGCGGAGTTCCAACTATAATTCTTGTTGGGACTTCTGAATACCTTTGGCATAACCGAGTTAGAATCACTGCGAATCTATTGCCTTCTTCGATAATCTGAAATTTTTCGAGGTCATCTCTACCCTCATAGTAATCTAAAATCCATGCAGACAAATGACCTATAGCAGCGCCAGTTTGTATGATTGTTTTTGGTTCAAGTCTTGCAATAGCATCTCTGATTCTTCTTCTAACAGAGATTGACCAAGTTGACAATCCCATATGTTCGAGTTGTTGACCAATATTTGCTGCAACTTCTGGTTCATCGCGAGACAAATCTTTGTCGGCCGCCAAGACTGCTGCCAAAACTTCCTCGCGCATGCATATCGCTCAAGGCACCACTTCACAAGGCTTCGCATCTTCCGACAGACTCAAAGGTGACTGGCATGGCCGTCAAAACGGGAGGATTGGACATGGAAGACGAATTTGTCGAAGAAGAAATTGTTGAAAACGTCACAGACTGCCCAGGCTGTGGTGAGTTCTGTGGCCACGACATTCTCAAAGAACGTGAGGCTGGAACTGGTGCAAATTATCTCGTTAAGTGCCAGGAATGTGGTCATGTGCACACATTGATACTGCGACCTCCAAAACCAGTATTGATTCCATTCCTATTAAGCGAGGGTGCTTTCACAACACTCAATGAAATCGAAATTGACGATGATGAAGAACTTCGTATTGGAGATATTTTCGAACATAACGAAGCGAGTTGGGAGATAAATCGTCTTGAAACAAAAACTGGCAATTCGAGAAGGAAATTATCTGCTTCTAAAATTGGGAGAGCGAATGCTGTTCGCTCAGATGTGGTAATGGTTAGACTAACACTCACACGTGGAGAGTACTCAGATAGCGATTCGATTTTCGTTGAGAGAGAGACAATGTACAAAGCCGGTTCAATTATGCAACACGGTGGTGAAAAGTGGAAAATCAGGGCAATCCACACTGGTGCTGGAAGAACTATGACAGGCAGAGTCCCCGCACATGACATAAAGCGAATATATCTGCATGAACCACCACGACCTGAGGAAAATATTCCAAGAACTCCGAGGGAGAGACGTCAAGCTTGGAAAGAAGGAAGATTGGGAGAAAATCCAAATCCTGTTGTTCCTGAAGCTGAGAAATCTGGCAAACCAAAGCAGCAAAGACCAGGTAGAAGACAGAAGAAAAGGCGAAATTAATCACGGACGATTCGTCCATGGCATCAAGAACGCCTTCGCAACTTGCGTACCGATAGTAGGATTTTCTTTTAGCCTTCTAATGGAGTATTCATACCACTTTTCACCGTATGGAATGTAAACACGAGTTCGATGTCCTTGCGAACACAGTTTTCTTCTCAATGGACCTCTTACTCCCAGAAGCATCTGGAATTCATAACCTGGGCCCTTTTGCTTACGTTCCGGTCCAGAGTTATCCCTCGGATCAGGAGAATTTGGCATCATACCCCTCTTTTCTAATGCAGATAAAGTATATTCAATTACAGGATGGTCATGACTTGCGATTCCTACATATGCACCTGAATCTAACATTGCATCTATGCATTGATTTGTTGCATCAATAATCGGTTGACGAGCAGTATGGGCAATCTCTTCTGGCTCGAGGTAAATACCCTTGCAGATTCTATAATCTGCTTGTGGTCCAATTTTTTCTGCGATTCCTTTGATGTCATCTAAAGTGCGGAATAGCCGACCTTGAAGAACGACTCCTACATTTGTAAGACCTTTTTCATGCATATCTAACATGACCTGTATTGTATCATCAGTTACCCTGTGATCTTCCATGTCCAATCGAACAAACATATCATGACTATTTGCCATTCTGACTAAATTCTCGATATTATCCATTCCTTTATTTCGATCTAGAAGTAGTCCAAATGCAGTTGGCTTGATTGAAAGATTTGAGTCTAATTCGTTGTCGATAATGGCGTTCACAACTCGCTTGTATTCTTCCAAAAAGAAACTTGCTTCAGCCATTGAACTTATCTCTTCACCTAGTACATCTACTGTGAAACATGCACCTTCCTTTGATAGACGCTTCATCACTCTGACTGCATCATCCAATTTTGGACCCGCCACATAACGACGTGAGACCCAGCCTACGAACCATCGTGGCATACGAATGGTCATCGCGACGACCATACGAGAGAACCACCCGACCATGTAACGTTGGTAATGGAGGCGATTATTGACGGTTTTCATCCGATGATTTCTGCGCTCTTCAACAATGGGACTTTCAATTCATCCAGCAAATCACGAATGGCTTGTCTTTGCCAACCTTTGAAGGCCTTCTTATCCATACTACAGACAATCTCTCCTCCAGGGAATGCTGATTTTGTAGAGGATATCGCTTTCCTAATACTATTCTCCCACATACCAGATATTTTGCCATCTTCATCACGAGTAAAAGGCAGCGCATATGTCGCAAGCATATGGCCTATCCAAACGTGTTCGTGTAATCCAAGTGAATTTGCCCTCGGTGCGTAATGGCCCCCACCGAGTGTAACTACAACTTTCCCATTACCATCCCATTTACCAAGACCTTGACCTCCATCTAAACCCAAACCTCGAAAAATAATTTCGGCTAATAATTTAGCAGCGCCAATATGACCCCATGTCGCATCCGTAGAACCAATTTCGATGAACAATGATGGAGTTTCAATCCAAGGTCCATGATGTGTAGTTTCAAGAGACAAATCAAACTCTTCCATATCCTTGCCAAGATGGTTTAATTCACGCCACCAAGCTGCTATTCTCGGATTTGGAGGTGGACAATCCGCAGATTTGCCGCCATAATCTGGAGTCTGATCATGCGGAACCTGCATAGTTCCGATTGGATGTAATGTAAGAGATGCATTACCACTTGCGGCAGAATGCCTTGATGGGAAAATTATCTCATCGGGAACCTCTCCAGTTGCAATTTCCCACCGTTTGTCCAAATTGTCTTCCCAAAGACAACCGTCTTTTAGCCACCACATACGTGCGTGTTTGTAAGAATAAGCCTGCAATCCTTCAATGGGTTCGAGTTCAACCCAATCACATAGTTTCAATAATTCCTCAGCTTGATTTGTAGAAGCGACATCTCCCCCAGAAACCAAAATGAGGCTGACCATGATTGTCCGTAGACACGATGTTTTTTGAAGGAATTGTTACAATCCTCACCCTTGTCGGCTTATCATGGACAGTGCACCATGGAAGATATTCCAACACAATGGAAGCGATGTCATAATAGATGTTGATGGAGGAATAACCATTAACGGTAATACTGCAAAACCATTCCCAAGTGAAATTTCGCATGCGGCTATATGTGACCAAGGTCTAGTTGCGACTTGGGTAGAGCATGAATTACGCTTAGCAAGAATGGCACTTTTATCACTTGAAGATGATGTCAAAGATGGAATATCTAAAGCAGAACTGAGATTAAATAGAAACAAGGCAATGGTCGAAAATTCAACATGGTGTCACATTGTTGACGCTGAACCATTAGCACTTACCGCAAATGAAGACAAGATAATCTTCGCACTTTGGACAAGAGGTATTTACTGCATAGACTCCAGCGACAATGAAATTTGGAGATTACCTCTTTTTGAATTGGAAACAAAATCTCCACCTCGATCAAATGATGTGACTGCAATCCACATTGTTGACGAGGAAGTATTTGTTTGGACCCGAGGTGGGAAATACAGGATCATTTGTTTAGAAACAGGAGAAATATTGGATGAAAAGACTCTAGAAATAGAATGTGATTTAGAAAATGTATTCAATCACAATTCAAAATTCCTATTATCTTCTAAGGATGGTTGGGCCTGGGAAGTTGAAAATGGAGAAATACGAGTTGCTAGGAAATTAAGAGGTACCATTCAAGACGCAGTATTCGACGGAGATGATTGGCGAATAATTTCATGGCGGAACGATATAATTCTCCGTGGTGAATCGCTAACACGAAAAGAGTTAGGAGTTCAACTAATTGAAAAAGAAAACAAGTGGATGGTATTAGACAACCAAGGGGAATTTACCCCTCACATGGAACTAAGTGAATAATTTCACTCGATTTTTTCTGTGTAACCACATCTGCCGCAAGATTTGCGATCAGCGTGAACTGCTAGGAAGATACCCGGGCCGCATTTTGGACAGAACTCGGATTTTCTGACAAGAGTACCGTCTTCAACAGCATACTTGGACCACTTTGCACCAGCTTTAGGACCGTCAGACATCATTCTTCACCTCCAGATGAATCACCAGATTCTACAGGTGCTTCCGGCTCGGGCTCTGCACCGCGCATTTCTGAAAATCTTTCATGCATGTAAGTTGGCTCTACTTTCATTGATTCTTTATCTGCATAGACCAAACCAAGTCCAGTAGTAGTACCTAATCCAAAACGGGTGTTTACGTCTTTTATTACAATAAGGTCACGATTGGACCCTGGTTCAATGGAAGCAATACCATTCAACATAGCTTCACGAGATGGAGTTGGTGATCCTTCGTGATTCCAGCGGAATTCAATTTCAACTCTGTTTAACAGCGGGTTTTCCTTTCGGTCAATAATTTCCATATTTATTCCTCCTTCAGCGGATATTTACCTTGAGTGCGTAATTTCCTGGCGTCTCGATATTGAGGCGGTTTGCGATTTCTGAACGTGATGGGTCGAGTACGACTACGTACCCGGTCCAATCTGATGAAACTGGTGCTGATGGACAAATACTACACTGGTCCACACCATCTGATAAAATTAAATGACATTCACTGCATGCAAAGGGGTTCTTAGGCATATTTCTCTACTCCTATATTCAATTTTGATCCTCGTGGATCCATTCGTGACTACCAAGCCCTGTTTGCTTGCATGTCAAACCAATCTTTGAGCGACGTGGGTCACTTGTATCTGGTGATAGCGAAACGATTCTTGCACGTACGGAACTACCGACTCCTAGTTTTTTACCGCTTTGTCGACCTTCAAGCAGACCCATGCCAGCATTGATGTCAACGTGGTCTTCCATAATCTGTGATTTGTGGAGAAGTGCTTCCATTGGACCAATTCTTACGAAGGCACCGAAGTCGTTGACTTCAGAAACTGCACCTTCAACTACTTCATAGTCTTCAATGCAGAAAAGAACTGCGTCGAAGCGAACCCTCTGGTAAATTGCACCATCGCCGTGAATGATTCGTCCACGGTCAATTGGTTCGTGATTGGAAGTTACTAGAACGAAGCGATTGTTATCGTCGAATCTTCCTTCGAATGCAGAAGCTGCAAGTCGATCAATGTGTTCATTTAGAGATTTATCCTTGCGGATGTACTCCGCAGGGATACGAATCGTGTCCTCTTTTGTGACAACTTTGTACATTATTACACCTCATTTTCCCCTCCTAAAACGCATCCGGAGGACGATTGAGGTGTTATCCTCATCCGTCCTTCATCGGCTTTGCCTCGGGAGAGAAGTGTGACCGAAGTCGTCCAAGCCACCATCGACCCCTATTTGAATGATACCCTGAGAGAAATGATGCATTACTAGGATATTTGGAGACCATTACTTAGTGGATTTATCCTTTTCTCATGGGCCCGTAGGGCCCAAAGCCCTAACTACCTCAAATGGCCCACTAATAATGGTGAGGTCGATGCGTAAGCAAACTAGGGCGGTGTTTATGCTGTTCATATTACTTGCTTCAACCATTGTAATCCCGACACCCACAGTTGCTGATGAAGATGAATCTGAGGCATGGAATCCACTTACTCAACCATGGGCGCAGTATGGAAGAGAACCAGGACATACAAGAATACTGCCTGAACACGGAATAAATGGCCTTCAAACAATTGAAACACCAGCTGTTAATTGGGTTGCATTTGATTCCGGCCAAGGAGCGGATGGGTATGGCGTCGCCGTTGGAGATTTTTCTGAGTCAATTACTGCGCCAGATGGTGCTAAGGAGAGGTGTGGAGAAGGACATCTTTTCGCTGTTTTGACTTACACTGACAATACAGAACGACGTTTAGCAATAATCGAAGGAGATACAGCAAAGGTCGCCTGGGAAGTTAATTTAGGAAATGCCGACATAATTCGTTCTACTCCAGTAATAGTGGATGTAGATGGTGATTCGAAGCAAGAAATTGCGATAGTATATGATTCTGATAGCGCATTAGAAGTGGACCTATGGTCCCCAGAAATAACCTGTGATGAATCAGGCTGGACTGTTTCTGGACATTCAAACGAGAAACTCTGGTCATGGTCTGATGCTGACCTGAGGATAGGCATTGACAATGCACACTTTTGGACTGCACCGGAGTCTGTAACACAACCGCTGCTTGCTGATTTGTCCCTTGATGGAACTCCGGAATTGATAATTGCAGCTGTGGATACAACAAATGATGAACCAACTGTTGTCGCCCTACCCTTGGGACTACAAACGCCCGAAGAAGATTGGAAGGTTGCACTAGATAGAGGGTCCCACCCATCAGATCCAGCATTCGCAGCACTAGATGACAACAGTGGCTCAGTGGTATTAACCACAGTCGATGAGAACAGTGGCAATTTCTGGGTATGGCGAATAGACGGCCCAACTGGTTCTCTTGATTGGGAAAGAGTTTCGATTCAAGGCACGGATAGTGATGATGACACACCAAGAATAAGACTCCCAGGACCTGTTGTTACTCAATTGGATAACGACGCTGCTCCTGAAATAATACTGACATTACCAGCAGATAGTAATGGTGCAGATGATGGCATGGGTGCTCAATATGTCGGAATGGAACTTACCAGTACAGAAGAAATCTGGAGATTCAGAGCAAAGAATGGATATGCAGATACTGAACCAGTCCCAGTTGACACAACTGGTAACGGCGTGACAGATAGGGTCTGCTGGGTAACGTGGTACTCAGCAGGTGCGGGAACAACAGATAGAGATGGGCTTGCAGGTTGTCAAGATGTTACAATTGACCCTCCTTACAGAGAATGGTCAAGGGTTTTGCAAAGTGGAAGCGGTAACGATAATGAGGGAGAGGTGGCAATATCTGCACCAATTGTAATAGATCTCGATGGTGAAAACGAACCTGAGTTAGTAGTTGCCTATGGAGAACGTCTCTTTGCGTTTGACGGAAGCACCGGAATATCGGCAGATATCGGAGTTGGCTGGTCCTCTTCAATCGACCTACCTCATCGCACGTGGGCATCACCTGCAATAGCAGATATGGATGGCGACGGATACCTTGACATCCTCATAGGAGACATGCTAATCAGTGAAGCGAAACCTGACTTAGCCCCACTTGCAGATGGTAGAGGAATTGGATTCACACCTACTGACCCTGACCCTGGAGAAATGGTGACAATATCAGGCCAATACTCAAACATTGGAATAATCGACACTGACGAGGCTGTCGACGCAGTTCTTCTTATGGACGGTGTCGAAATAAAAAGGCACAGAGTCAACATTGTAGAACCAGTATCACCATCTGGTGAAGGTGGACCAATTACATTCAGTGTTGATGTTGAGGCGACACTTGGAGTACATAACGTCGAATTACGATTAGATGTTAATGAAAATTTAACTCAAACACGAACTGATAATGATAATTATAGCACAACGCTAGTTGTTTTGGAACCATATGTAGCTCAGATCCAAACACCAGCAGAAATACCTCGGGCATTACCTGGTAACACTGAAAGTGTGAATGTGACTGTAACTAGCACAGGTAGCAGAGAAGCAACATGGACGCTTGCATATGACGATAGTAATCTTCCCGCAGGCTGGAGTTTCATTCCCAAAGATGCATCAGAACTGTCAATGAATTTGGAACCTAGTGAATCTAAAATCATTGAATTCGAATTCACCGTCCCACAAGATGCAATGGGTTCTGACGATGCACAAATCCCACTCACACTCACACTAGACCAAGACCAAGCAATAGAATCATCAGCAATACTTCCCTTGGAAGTTGAAAGAACAAGAGGGTTGTCTCTACAAGGGCCTACGGGACTGCCATCAGGAATTGGATACGGACGACCCGGTGACGTTGCACATGTTTGGATGATGGTAGAAAACGTTGGTAATGCACAAGAAACAACAGAAATGCAGTGGTCATCTAATTCGTGGTCGGCCAGTACTACGATAGTTGACTACCAAGGCAATACACAGTTCGGCATAGAACTTGGCCCGAGTTTAACCCAAGAATATCTAATCGAAGTGGATATTCCAATTTCAAAGCAACCCGGTGATTCAACATCTGCAGTTCTTACACTTTGTATAGGTTCAGGTTCTGAAGAAATTTGTGAGGATTTCACAGTCACGATCTTTGCTAGTGATGCTGCAAGTAACATACCACACATTCGTACTATCCCCGCCACAGGCCTATCTTGGGATATCGAAACCAATTTCGTAGGAACCACAATGCAATGGGACATGTCTGCAGCTGGAATGCTGAAAGTCGGATGGAATTGGAGCTCAAGTGGAGATTTGGCGATAAATGGGACCATGTTAGAAATGACTGGACAGAATGGCCAACTACATCTCGATTTACCATTCGATGCTCCTCCAATGCGCCATTTCTTTAACCAAAGTGAAGAAAGTCAGGACAACACAGACCTTTCGATTTCATTACACGTTTTACAAGTCTACAGGGCCAGTGCAGAAGTAGTTACACCAAACGATGGTGCTGTATTCAATGTTAGTGAGCGTACTAAACTTATCCTGAGATTAGAAAACCCCGGCAATGGAGAAGACACATTTACTCTGACAGGTAGTACTCTAGCAGGCAACCTCACTTCTGCACCTAACGCTACATTTGAAATTACCAATCCAGTTCGTACATTGGGTCCAGGTGGAATCAGTATGGTTCCAGTGTGGGTAACAATACCCGAAGATGTACCTGCAAGGGAAACATTCCAAATCGTATTTGATTGGGAGAGCACGGGTAACAATTTAGCTTCTGATCAGACAAATATTACAATTGAAGTAAGACCAGATCACAGGTGGGACCTCATTGTCCTTGAAGGATACTCACATCAAGTCGTCCCTGGTCAAGAACTTGAATTGACAATTGATGCCACCAATATTGGAAACTCAGATGATCTACTAACCCTAACTCCAAACTTTGAGGTTTTACGTCAGGGTAGCGATTTATCGATTTGGGAAGGATACATCACAAATTCCTCAAGATTAAATGTGTCTGAAAGTGAATTGCTAAATTTGACAATAAGCATTCCAGAAGACACATGGGCTGGAACTGAAGTTAACCTAACATTATACACATCATCGAGTGGTTTTGAAATTGAATACGATATAAATCTGGTAGTCGAGATACTTCCAGTATCGGGATGGCGTATTGACCTTTCAAACACTTCACTGGAGATTCCACCCAGTGGCGGTCAACTAACACTAGCTGTTGAACAAAAGGGAAATTCTCCGTCAGCACCTTATTTCGCTAAGGCTGGACAAGGCTGGAATGTATCATTGCCAGACAATGGAGAGATTATTGAACCTGGGAATTCAGGTGAAATAAACATTACAGTCTATCCACCAGAAGATTCAGTTGCAGGTGAAGTTGGCATTGTTAGTTTAATGATTTCCAATGGAGATGGAAGTGGTCAAATTATCGAGCAAGTTCCAGTGAGAGTTGGTTCCTTGCCAGGAATAGTTGTTGATTCAAAGAGTTCATGGAAAGTGAGGGATGGGATTTCATCGTGGCCCACAGCGTGGATAGAAAACACAGGAAATGATGTTGCAATCATGGATTTATCAGTGAATAATCTACCAAACGGATGGATAATTCAAGGAGATGATGTTTTAGTTGTTGCTCCTTCAGAAATCAAGGGAATACCATTGCAAATAACACCTGCAAGTTCATGGAATGGTAACAACATACAAATCGAAATTGAGCTGATTCATCCAATCCTCGGAACAATAACTCACCCGATTACCGTAAATCAAAGCGATACAGTCCTCACATCTAGTCCGGTACATACTGGCAGATCTGGAGAGAAAGTTTCGATTACAACTAATTCATTAGTATCTGGAAGTGAAACTTCATTGATTCCATTACCTGCTACAAGGACAAACACAACACACAATGGGATGTCATTACATCTCGTAGGTATTCCTGCGCCAATTCATTCAGCTGATTGTGACAACACATACGGCAATCTAGACCAACTCGGAATAACATCAACAACTACATCATGGACTAGTTGTACTCTAACAGCAAATGTTGAACACCCTCTTGTTGCAAATATATGGATAAAGACGAATACTGGAGAAATTCTGGATTCTTCGATTATTCGACTCTCTCCAAATGAAACATCCACTGTTAATCTATCAGTATCATCATGGGACCCAGAACCAGGCTCTGTAACAGTTGAAGTGTTAGTTATCGATTCTAATGGATTGGAACTTTATTCAAAATCAACTGACCATATCGTTAGACAAAGTGGCTGGAATCTAAAAGTGGGTAGCCTGAGTGTGGATGAAAATTATGTCGATGTTGGTATTGATAGAGAAGGTTATCAAATGATGGAAGGTTCCGTCTGTAAATTGAGAATTTCAATTGTTGATGGAGATTGGGAAAAATCAGTATCATTAGATGTGTTTGGAAGCACCTATGCCCCCAGCGTTAGAGTAGATAGGCCTTCTGAAATGGAGGATGGTGCTGAAGTTTCTGCGACTGTCTCATGTCAGGCACCTTGGGATATCGATGATAATCCAGATGATGATTCAATGACAGTATATGCCAGTAACAAGCCTCTAGTCACCTATGAGTCCGGAGATTTGTACTGGACCATAGGAATTGCAATAGTTATGTTGATTATTGCATTCTTCGCGGGAATACTCAACTTCCAGAAGCCTTCAGTTCAAGAAAAAGAAAAGCACGCTCCTAGTATAAAGACTGAAACAAAGGAGACTCCTAAACAAAATTCTGATGTTCAACTCGTAAGCAATAATATCGATTTAGATGACATTTCATTG
>Ga0208277_1001650_pt1 | contig 12928 bp, 11 predicted proteins | sample ETNtaG_5_FD_185782 | JGI IMG/M metagenome (GOLD analysis project Ga0208277, IMG submission 185782) | Marine microbial and viral communities from oxygen minimum zone, Eastern Pacific Ocean - ETNP201406SV205 (SPAdes) (version 2) | ecosystem: Environmental > Aquatic > Marine > Oceanic ...
TGTACAGATTTAGTTGATAGAGGTCAAGTAGTAATTCATTGAGTGTGAAAATATGGCTAAAGAAGTACAATTTGACTCTGAAGATGAGGAATTCTTCGGTAGCGTGGGTTCCTTCGGCGTGCCAAAATTCGATAATGAAATGCGCGGTGGCGTTCCTAGAGGATTTACCATGATTGCCTTTACTGATACTGGTTCAGGAAGTGAGTTATTTGCCAAGCAATTTGTCTCTCCAGCCGAAGAAGCAGAGAATACCATATACATTTCAACCAATGAAGGTCAAGCTGAGATTGTTCGTATTTTCCAAAAATATGATTGGCCATTGGACATAAATGTCAGAACAATAGGTGAGGAATACAACTCTAACGTTCTAGAAAAAGAACTTTTAGCAAGTAGATATCGTCTCGAAGGCTTTAGATTAGAAGATATTCAAAGGCTTGCTCAGACAAGATTTGTTGAGGAAAGCAATCAAGATTATCTCACAGAAGTTACCAACGAAGTGATGGCTTTAGGGCCTTATTTTAGGGCAGTTCTAGACAGCCTAGACTTCTTTTTGCAAAGAGATGACCCTGCAAGAGTTGTAGCTATGGTTAGAATGCTTCAAGCACATGCACAAATGTATCGTGGGTTGTTGTTTATTTCAGTATCAACAGATGGCCTTTCACCAACAATAAAGCAAGAATTATCCTCGATAGCAGACATGGTATTGTCATTCCAAGTAAGGACCGTTGGTACCGATTTTGAGACATCAATGATTGTGTCAAAGTTTAGAAACGCACCAGAAAACTTGAAAATTTTAGTATTCAGAGTTACCCCAGAAGAAGGAATAACTCCAGAAACCGTCGAGCGTATCGCTTGAATTCTAACGATATGTCCAAAGAGGACGGGCTTGAGGGCATGACATGGCAAGCCGGAGTGCTACAGGTGGTTACGACCCGTCTGGTATTGATATTGATGAGTGGGAGATTTTGGAATCTCAACTCGAAGAATCAATTCCAAATTACGACCGAGTCAATCGTCTAATGACTTTTGGACAAGACAAAGTATGGCGGAAAAATGTCAGAGGACACGCAGAACCTGGAATGAAAGTCTTAGAAGTTGGCTGTGGTCCTGGTTCTTTCGCCGAAGACATAACAGATGTTGATTTGACTTGTCTAGACCCTTCTCCAGAGATGCTCAAGGTAGCAAAAAAGAGAGTTGATGCGGCAAGAAATTCTAGAGGAGAACCGCCTGCTGATTATGTACAGGCAATTGCTGAATCAATACCTTTGCCAGATAATACTTATGACAGAGTATTTTGTTTATTCTCATTCCGTGATTTTCAAGATAAGGAAAAGGGTCTTGAAGAAATCTTAAGGGTTTTGAAGCCGGGCGGTCAATTGGTTATCTGTGATGCAGGTAAAGCCAATTGGTTACATGGTTTTGCCGGTAGGATTTGGATGTCAACTGTCGTTCAATTAATGGCGCGTTATGTTACCAAAAAGAAGGATCATCCTTGGAAAGGTTTGGCCAAAACCTATTCTCATTATGGTACTAATCGATATTATCGTAATTTGATGAAAAAAGTGGGCTTTCAGAATGTTCAGGGCAGGTTATTATTACCATTTGGCATGGCCAGTAGATTTAGAGGATGGAAGGCAGAAAAATAGTTACGCCTCCCGTTTTTCATAGATTTTGAAGACTAACAAAATCATTACACTCATAAACCCCCTATAATTGGCCTTTTCCATAGGTGATGAAGTTGAGTATGGCCGAGGTTCTACGCAAAATCAAGCAAACCGAGAGAGAGGCTGCAAGACAACTGTCAGCAGCAAAGGATGACGCTAACAAAATTGTGTCCGACGCTAGGAAAAAATCTACTGAAATAGTCAACAAATCTGCTGATGATTCAGTATCAAATACTCAAGCCACTCTCGATGAAGCAAGAAGTAAAGCTTCAAAAGCTGCTGAAAAGGTTATTTCAGAAGGTTCAACAGCGGTAGATTTGATTAAATCAACTGCTGAAAAGAATCAATCAAAAGCAGTAGATCATCTGCTGAAAACAATGTCTTCTTTGTAGGTTTTTTACATGTTTGAAACTGCTGATATGTCCCGACTTACCGTTGCGGCACCAGTTGACAAACTCGAAGACGTGTTGCGTACATGTGCAAGTCTTGGATGTGTCCATATCGAAGAATATGGTAACTTTGAGGATGGCATTGGAGTTGGTAAATCAATCAATACCGATAATTCAGGCCTTATCAGTCAGTTACTCATCAAGGCAAGAGCGCTTCAAGCGGAATTAAATGCAACCAATACTGGTGGGGCAAAATCTCCAGAGGAAGCCAATAATCTCATTATGTCGATGGGCGAAAAAATTGATTCAGCACTGGGGTTGGTCGATCAAATCAGAGATGCACAATCAGATATTTCTAATCTTGACGAGCGAATAAAGGCTCTTAGTAGAGTAGAGCCGCTTGGAATACCACTCGAATTAATGGCTGGGTTTGAAGGATTGGAAATTTATATCGCTGAAACGGCTAAAGCCTCTAAAGCACATGTCGTATTTGCTGACATGATTTCTGAAATAGAATTACAAACATCACCTGGCATCATAGCAGTTGCATGCAAAAGTTCTGATGGTGCCGCTGTTCAAATTGGACTTAGTGAACTTGGTGCTAAGCCAATTCAAATTCCTTCTGGAGAAGGCTCACCTAGCGAAATGATTGCTACTGCCAAATCAAAGGTTTCAGAATTAGAATCAACCATCTCAAGTTGCGAAAATAAATTAGCGGCTTGGGGCAACTCCAATGGCAGAGATTTAGTAATTTTACTTGAACACCTCGAGAGGGAAGAATCTATCTATACTGCGCCAACACTTCTCGCAGTTAGTAATCAAGCATTTGTCCTTGATGGTTGGGTTCCTACAAGTGACAAAAGCACCGTCCAAAAAGCGCTTGAATCAAAAGCATCACACGTTTCTATAGAAAAATACGAAGCACCACACCATGGTCATGGGCATGATGACGGGGCGCACGATTCGACTGAGGTGCCAAAAGAATTGATTATGCTTTCAGACTATCTCGCTGAAAAGAACATCTCAGTATTCCAGTTCTTCAGAAGCATGGACTTAGATGACTCTGGTGAATTAGAGTTTAAGGAAATTGAATCTGCTATGAAAAAGGCTGACATCCCTGATATGCCGCCATTGAATATGGCGAAATTCCTTGTCGCTATAGACTTGAATAGAGATGGCAAAATCAACCTACCTGAGTTAGATTTAGCAATTGGTACAATCAGAGTTGGAAAGCACCACTTAAGTGAACATCACGATGATGCTGAGCCACCAATTAAATTTGAAAATGGCGGGATATCTGAACCATTTGAATTGTTAGTTGACTTGGTTGGAAGGCCAAAATATGGAACATTTGACCCAACCTTGCTGATGACTGTAACGTTCCCGTTATTCTACGGAATGATACTAGGTGATTGGGGATATGGGCTTGTATTATGTGCTTTGGCAGCATACCTCGGCACCAAACCCTTTGCAGCAGACCCGTTAGCTAAAAATGGCTTGACTATCCTTAGATGGATGGGGATTTGGTGTATCATTTGGGGGTTAATTTTTGCCGAAGGTTTTGGCTTTGTATGGGATGATACTGGTCAACTCGGTTCATCCTCGCCATTTGCTGGCATATATGCTTGGACATACAGCAACTTCCATGTCCCTGGAGTATTAGCAGATTTACTTGGCATGGGTGGTCTTCACGTCCCATTCCACAGAGCCACAGTTGGTGGTGGGCTGCAAGAATATGTTGTTCTGTCAGTGTATGTGGGAGTCGCACACATATTCCTCGGATTAGTAATTGGTCTAGCAACTGTATACAAAGCACATGGTGCAGCAGCAGCATACTTCGAGAAGGGCTCATGGCTTCTAATCCTGACTGGCGGAACCATGCAAGCCAGAAATATGGTTATGGGTTACAACGATTTGTTTGAAATTCAGATTTGGACATTCTTGATAATTATTGGCCTTATTAGTCTGATCATCGGCTTGGCAATTTTCGAGAAGTTCGGCTGGGTTGGAGGAATTATTATGGGTCCAATTGAAACCTTTGGCTTGCTTGCTAATACACTTTCTTACCTCAGAATTATGGGTGTTGGTGTGGCTGGTGTCAAAATCGCTGAAGTTTCAATCACTATGGGTTGGGACAAGATAGGACCAGCAATTGATTCTGGTGATATTTTAACCGTAGTACTGGGATTAATTTTGTTTGTACTAATCCAACTCTTTGCTATTGCTCTGGGGATATTATCTCCAACTATTCACGCCGTCCGTCTACACTTTGTAGAATGGATGGGCAAATTTTACGACGGAAGTGGGAAGGCATTCTCCCCACTTGGCGGTCGAACTCTTCATGTGGAGAGTGAATCATAGTCCATCGGACAAAATGGAGGTAGCAAAAAATGAATAATAATACCCTGAAAATGAGCCTAAGAACACTGATCGTATTGTTGGTAGTAACCCTGGTTGCCCAAGGTGTTGCAGCACAAGATGCAGCAACAGAAGACGATAATGACATAAACGGAGATATCGGCATGATAGGTGTCGGTCTAGCACTTGGCCTTGCGGCCATCGGTGCCGGTTACTCACAAGCAGCAATCGGTAGTGCGGCTGTTGGCATGCTAGCGGAAGACGGAAGCAAGTTTGGTGTTGCACTAATCTTCACCGCTCTGCCAGAATCTATCGTTATCTTGGGCGCTCTGCCATTGTTCCTACAGTGAACATTTAACTTTGACAGTATAGATTACTGTTGGAGAAAATGGAGGAATAAATATGACGCTCGAAACATTGGCCAAAGATATTGCAGCATCTGCTAAAGCAGATGTTGATGCGATACTAAAAGAAGCCAAGGCTGAAGCAAAGCAGATTATCAAAGAAGCAGAAACTAAAGCATCTGGAATAACCGATGAAGCTAACTCGCGTGCTGAACGTGAAGCATCGCAGATATCTAGAGAAGTTGTTGCTAGTGCTAGACAAGCAAATCAAAAGGCAATATTAATTGCTAAAAGAGAAGCAATGGACAGTACACATGCAGCAATCAAGGAACAACTTGCAGATCCCGGATTTAAGGGCCGAGCAAGTATGCTGAAATCTTTGATGTCAAAAGCGAATAAATTAGCATCAGCAGACTTTGTAATAAGGCCTGTTGAAGTAGATAAAAAAGCGCTAAGCGACTTGAAAGGCAAAAGAAAAGTTGGCCAATCAGTCGACGGACTTGGTGGTTTTATTCTTGAAGCTGCGGACGGCTCTGTATCGTATGACATGAGGTTTGACACAATGCTGGATTCAGCATGGGCAGATTCATTGTCTGAAATTAACAAAATATTGTTTGAATGAGGTGGAAAATTTGGTTGCTAATACTGCATATGTCGCTTCGAGAGCCAAATCTCGAAGGAAGAAACTTGCAGATTTGCCGCGTATGCGTCAATTGATCAACCAATCCACAGATCAACTTACTTCATCTGTAAGTAACATGGGTTACTCAGATGAGGTTAATCTGTATGCAGGTAAACTAACCGGTGCAGATTTAGTTGAGGCTGCTCTGACACACAATTTAGAATCTGAACTAGATGATATTCTGTCTATGTGCAATGGTAAGATTCGTAGTGTAATAGAAATTTACACATCAAGATTCGAATACCAAAACGCAAAGGTAGTTCTAAGGTCAGTGGTTAATGATGTCTCACTGGAGAAGGTATCTAATTCAATCTTACCAGATTTGAATGAAGTTAACACTCCATGGCTAAAGATAATTGAAAACTCTGATGACTTGCGTTCAGCAGTACTGCAAATGCGTAGGAAATCGTTTGGCTCTGAACTTAAATCACTGCCAGAAGATTCGAGGTTATCAGACTATGAAGATGCATTAGACCGTCACTATTACAAATCTGCAATTAAGACTTTGAAAGCAAATAATCCGGCTACTAGATATTTGAGAGACTATCTAGCTATGGAAATTGATCATCGCAATATGCTAAATATACTTGAAGCGGATTCAATCGGAATAACTTCTGAAGAAACTGCTAACATGCTTATTCCTGGTGGAAAAATATTGCCAACTAGGTCTTTTTCAACTATAGCTACTGGAGGGCGCTCAGCATTATTAGACATCTTAAGAGGCTCTTCAAGGTTTGATATGGCGCACTTTGAAACACTTCTTGAACAAGTATCTAAGTCTAGAAGTTTAGATTCAGTAGTCACTTGGTTTAAGGAAAGGGAATATAAATTCATGAAAAAGATGAGTTATCTCCACCCCATTTCCCCACTACCAATCGTTTACTATGTTGCTATGAAGGTTCAAGAAGTGGCTGATTTGAGAATTATCGTAAGAGGAAGATTTGCCGGTTTGCCGCCGGAAGTGCTAGAGGAGCACATACTTTGAGGTGTAGCTATGGAATTTTCAGTAGTAGGTTCACAGGAATTCACTTTAGGATTCCAACTTGCAGGGATTTCGAACATCTTCAACCCAGAGACCGAGGAGGAGATGGCATCTCAACTAAAGTCTCTATTAAATTCAAAAGAAGTAGGGATTATTGTGGTCGACTCCGCAATAATATCAACCCTACCAGAGAGATTGCGAGATCAACTCTCTACATCAGTAACCCCAACTGTTCTAGGAATTGGAACAGAAGAGGATACTACCTTGCGAGATACAATCCGTAAGGCAATAGGAGTCGATTTATGGAAATAGATTCCAACAAGGAGGAAAAAATATGAGTAATGAAGGAGTAATATACCGAATATCCGGTCCTGTGGTGACCGCTACTGGAATGAATGCAGCTATGTACGACGTGGTCAGAGTTGGAGATGAAGGTCTAATGGGTGAAGTTATCGAACTTCACGGCGATAAGGCTGTTATCCAAGTCTACGAAGACACGTCTGGAATACGTCCAGGTGAACCAGTTTTGAATACCGAGGAAACACTCTCAGTATCACTGGGCCCCGGTCTTCTAACCCAAATTTATGATGGGATTCAAAGGCCATTGGCAACACTTGAGGAAGTAATGGGTGTGTTCATTACTAGGGGTGTTGATGCAGACGCTTTTGATTTAGAGAAGAAATGGACTTTTGAACCTGTAGTCGCTAAAGGTGATGAAGTAGCCAGTGGCCAAGTAATCGGCCATGTTCAAGAGACTGAAACTATTGTTCACAAAATCATGGTTCCTCCAGGTAAGAGTGGCAAAGTTAAATCCATTAAATCAGGTGACTTTAACGTCACTGAAACTGTTTGCACTTTAGATGATGGAACAGATCTTCAGATGATGCAAAAGTGGCCAGTAAGGTCTCCAAGGCCGTTCCGCCAAAAGTATGCTCCTGACACTCCTCTTGTAACTGGTATGAGGATTCTAGATTTCCTCTTCCCATTAGCCAAGGGTGGTGCAGCTGGTATTCCAGGGCCATTTGGTTCTGGAAAGACAGTTACCCAACAATCACTTGCTAAGTATTCCGATGCTCAACTTGTTGTTTATATCGGATGTGGTGAAAGAGGTAATGAGATGACTGAAGTTCTTGACGAATTCCCGCATCTAATCGATCCTAACACCGGTAAACCATTGATGAACCGAACAGTAATGATTGCCAACACTTCAAACATGCCTGTTGCTGCTCGTGAAGCTTCAGTTTACACAGGAATTACCATTGCTGAGTACTTTAGAGACATGGGCTACGATGTAGCATTGATGGCAGACTCAACATCACGTTGGGCAGAAGCAATGCGTGAAATTTCGTCTCGTCTAGAAGAGATGCCTGGTGAAGAAGGATATCCTGCATATCTTTCCTCCCGAATTGCAGAGTTTTACGAACGTGCAGGACGTGTTGAGACGCTCAATGGCGATGATGGGTCTGTAACTGTAATTGGTGCGGTTTCCCCACCAGGTGGAGATATTTCGGAACCAGTTTCACAAGGTACACTAAGAATTGTCAAGGTTTTCTGGGGTCTTGACGCTGGTTTGGCAAGACAACGTCACTTCCCTGCTATCAACTGGCTAAATTCATATTCACTTTACCCACAAAGTCTAGATCAATGGTTTAGAGACAACATTGCTCAAGACTTCCCAGAGATAAGAACTCAAATTAGCGGTTTGTTGCAAATTGAATCTGAATTGCAAGAGATTGTACAATTAGTCGGTTCTGATGCACTACCTGTGGACCAGCAACTAACTCTTGAAGTCGCTAGAATGATTAGAGAATTTTTCTTACAGCAAAACGGATTCCACGAAGTTGACGCATATTGTGATATCAATCTGCAATACAAGATGGCCAAAGCAATTCTTTCATTCCAAGAGGCTGCAAAGTCAGCAATGGCATCTGGTGCTCAACTAAATGATGTAGTTAACATTCCAGCAAGAACCGATTTGATGAGAGGTAGATTTGAGAAAGGCTACCTTGATGAAATCGATACTATGGTAACTGCAATGACCGATGAAATTGGCAATACCGTGGAGGGTAACTAGGAGGAATTATCATGAGTGGAAAAGAATATAGAACAATTACCGACGTTAAAGGACCTCTGGTCTTCTTGAATAAAACTGAACCAGTAGCATTTGGTGAGATTGTAACAATCAGACTCGCAGATGGTTCAATGAAAAATGGCCAAGTACTCGATACCTCAGACGAATTAGTTATCGTTCAAGTTTTTGAAGGGACAGCTAAAATCAACCGAGAATCTGGTGTTACTTTCATGGGTGATGTTTTCAAACTACCAGTTAGTACTGAACTAATCGGTAGAATTCTTGACGGTGCAGGTAGGCCAAGAGATGGCGGACCATCTATCGTCGCAGATGAAAACGCAGATATTATTGGTGCTGCTATTAATCCTTACAGTCGACAAAGTCCTCACGACTTTATTCAAACTGGTATTTCTGCTATTGATTGCTGTACAACTCTAGTAAGAGGTCAAAAGTTACCAATTTTCTCGGCATCTGGTTTGCCACACAATGATATTGCTCTGCAAATTGCTCGTCAAGCAAAATTGAAGGGCTCGGATGAAGAGTTTATTGTTGTATTTTGTGCCATGGGTATTACTGCAGAAGAATATAACTTCTTTAGATCAGATCTTGAGAGAACAGGAGCACTTGAAAATGCGGTTCTATTCGTTAATCTGGCCGATGACCCTGCAGTAGAGAGAATTATTACACCAAGATTAGCATTAACTGCAGCTGAATATTTGGCGTTTGAGAAAGACTATCACGTACTTGTTATCTATACAGATATGACAAATTATTGTGATGCACTAAGACAAATTGGTGCAGCGAGAGAAGAAGTTCCAGGTCGACGTGGTTACCCCGGTTACATGTACACAGATTTGGCTATGCTATACGAGCGTGCTGGAATTGTTAAGGGCAAGAAGGGTTCTATTACCCAATTCCCAATTCTAACTATGCCTGGTGATGATATTACGCACCCAATACCAGATCTTTCAGGATATATTACTGAAGGGCAGATTGTTATCTCAAGAGAATTACATCAACAAGGTATCTATCCGCCAATTAACGTTCTGCCATCACTATCTAGATTGATGGGTTCATGTATTGGTGAAAAGACTACCAGGGAAGATCACAAATCAGTTTCTGACCAAATGTACGCTGCTTACGCTCAAGGAAGAGAACTTAGAGGTTTAGTAGCGATTGTTGGTGAAGATGCACTGAATGAAAGAGACAAGCAGTTGCTAGATTTTTCAGGAGTCTTTGAAGATAAATTCCTTCGTCAAACTAGAGATGAAGACCGTTCAATTGAAGAAACACTTGATTTGTGTTGGAATTTGATGTCCTCTATTGATACAAAGTATCTAGTTAGGTTAGACCAAAAGTGGATTGAAAAGTATCACCCAGAAAATAAAGAGTGAATTAGGAGAGATATTCATGGCATTGGACATTAAACCAACCCGCAGTGAATTAATCAAACTTAAGTCTAGAATAAAGCAGACCAAAAATGGTTACAAACTGCTGAAAATGAAGCGAGATGGTCTATTCCATGAATTTAGGCAACTCTTATCTGAAATGATAAAAGCCAAGCGAGAGTTGACAGATTCATACAGATTAGCCAAGCAGAGAATTGATTTGGCTAACGCAATTGATGGTGGATTGGCTGTTAGAGCTGCAGCCATTGCAAATAGCGCTCACCCAGAAGTTGAAGTTGAAAGACGCAATATCATGGGGGTAGTTGTTCCAAGCGTTAGCGGAACCAATTTGAAATCAACTTTCAAAGAGCGTGGAGTCGGTTATATTGGCTCTTCCCCTTATATTGATGAAGCAAGTGAATCATTTAGTGAACTGATTGAAAAAATAGTTACTGCCAGTGAAATGGAAGCGACCCTAAAACGTCTACTTGAAGAGATTGAAGCAACCAAAAGAAGAGTAAACGCCTTGGAATTTAAAGTGATACCTGAACTGGAAGAAGCAAGAGTGTTTATCCAATTAAGACTTGAAGAGATGGAAAGAGAAGAGACTTTCAGACTCAAACGATTCAAGAACAAATGATGCTTACTAGCCAACGATGGTTAAAGTAGGAAAGAACCACACCCCTAAACGGTGAGATTCAGTTATGGCCGACGAAGTTGCTGGAGAAACCTCATCGTCTGATGAAAAGTTGTCTAGATTACCTGCTCACAAAGATGTTTGGAGTCAAAAAGATTTATTCGCACGAATAATTTCTCGTCATTTCCAATTAATCGGTGAACTCGGCGGGACAAGATGGCCTGTTTGGAAGGTAGGCCTCCTAGCAGATAGCGAAGTAAATGACAGTCTAGAACAACTTAATTCACACTTAGTTGAACTTGGTTGGTTAGCTAAATTAGAAACTGGAGATCCATGGCTGGTACAAATAATACCATCTCCCGAAAGACAATTTCCTGCATCTAAAACAACTCTTGGTTTTTGGTCTGTTTCAATTCTTACCGCGACATTGGCAGGAATGTTTTGGATAGATGGTTCGAGACCTGAAGGTGGTTGGTTTTTTGAATCATTATTTCTCGACGCCTTTATTGGCTACACATTGCCTGTTTTTGCGATAATTCTGTTAGCATCCTTTGCGCAAAAATACCATGCCCAAAAGCATGGCTTAAGAGTAGGTCATTTAACGCCAATACCCGAACCATCTATCAGTTTATTTTCACTAGGTCTTATGTCAAAATCAATGTTAATTTGGCCGTTTGGTATTCTAATAATACCTACACTTCCAAGAATGGATGCTAGGCCTTGGAAAGATCGTGAACTATTAGGTTGGAGTGCTCTTATTGTTCCGAGTATTTTGATAATTTCTGGTATGTCTTTATGGATTTTAGGTTTGTTACTGACTCCAGATTTAGTAGAAATAACTTCTATGCAATATGTTGCAGAGATGCCTTTGTTAGTCAATTTATTGAGTCCAATAATAGCTGATGGTATATCTGTAAAGATGGTTTGGTCTCACCCTTTATCTAAGGCTGGTGCTATGTTAAGTTTCTTTGGTTGGGTTTCCTTATTGCCTATTCCAACATTCCCTGGAGGGCGCTTACTAATAGCTAGAACTAGCATGAGTGAAGCAAGAAACTCGACAAACCAACTATTTTTGTTTGCAGTAATCCTTGCTTTTGCTTGGATGTTTAATGCATTTGGTAGTTTCAATATTTGGTTACCTGTCCTTGGAGTAATATTTCCTCTCTTACTATTCATGGGTTCAGACCGTAGGGTTCCTGTTATACTCAATGAACCCAGAGGAGTTGAGTATGATAGTGTAAAAAAGATGGGAATGTATCTCTTTGTAATCTTTTTACTTGGTCTGCCAAGTCAAATACCATTTGCCATGGATCAAGATTGGGATGAAGATATTGAATATCAATTTGATGATTTTGTTACCATCTTCGATGGCAATCAAACATGGTATGGTAATTTAGTAATTGAGATTGTTAACCCCTCATCTATTTCGCATGAATGGGAAATCGACTTAGCAAGAATAAATGGTATTGTATCGCCTGATTGGAATTTTACTTGGCAATGTAGTGATGATGACAGTCCATCAGTGTCTGGACTGGGTTGTGGAGATATCATAAAACCAGGTATGAAATCTTCTGTTGTACTAAATGTGACATGGAATTCAGCAAGTTACTCTCCTCATTTAGATGAGGTCTATTTAATCACATACATTGGCCAAGAGCCATATGTCTCAGTAATTGAATTAATGCCAGATTTGCCAATTTATCCTGGTGGTGAATGGTACTTAGATTCTCGTTCAGATGACCTTAAGAGGTGCATACAAGTATTTACTAACATAGATGGTTCGTATAATGTGACCTTCCCTAATTCCGCTAGTGATTTTGATTTCCAAACACGGATGTATTGGGTCGAAGGAAACCCTGGGTTAACAACACAAATAGATCATAATGTTGATGAGATATGTATTAAGGGTCAAGATCCTGTGGTTTTGTTAAGATCCTATGTTTTGGATGCTATTTCAATAGACGGCAATCTATTTTATCCAACTCAGCCAGAATTAAATTTACAACTTTTCTCTCCTGAAAATGGTACCTTAATTGATTCAACAGATCAAAGAGGGTGGGGTTCTGAAATTTCACCAGGCAACATACTCTCAGTAACCGAATCTACTTGCCAATTATCGAGTAAAGTCAGCACTCCGACAAAGCCGGGGGATTCGTCCCAATGGATTTGGAATACTAATTATCGTAGTACTGCACTTATTCCAGCTATTCAGGATAATGATTCGATTTTATTAGTAATTGAAGAAGATAACAACATAACGATTTGCTCGGATCAGATGTATCCCGAACCTTCACTAAAAGTGTCTGTTAAATCTGGTCCAGAATTGATTCTAGAAAGAAATGGTAATTTCTATCGTTTATGGACTTCTATTTGGGCATCAGCAGTAAACGGCCAATTATCTAGCAGTAATCTT
>Ga0208277_1001651_pt1 | contig 12922 bp, 9 predicted proteins | sample ETNtaG_5_FD_185782 | JGI IMG/M metagenome (GOLD analysis project Ga0208277, IMG submission 185782) | Marine microbial and viral communities from oxygen minimum zone, Eastern Pacific Ocean - ETNP201406SV205 (SPAdes) (version 2) | ecosystem: Environmental > Aquatic > Marine > Oceanic ...
GACCCGAACGACCCCGGGTCGTTGGCCCGATCGACGCGATCGATCGATCGGAGATTCGCGAGGGTGCCCTGCACCCGTGTGACCCTTCGTGACTCAATGGGGAAGGACACACTCGAGAGAGGTCGCGCGGGAAAAAGCGCGGGAAGACGAACGACCGGGCGGCAGACGACGGCGTCGGAAGACGGTGTCTCGCGGTGCGCGCGCGCGAAAAGGGCGCGGAAAATAATTCAATCGAAACGTCAGCGCGCGTCGTGGATGCGAGCGCAGCGATCGGTGACGGGGTTGGTGAGCGAAGCGAGGAGACGGTTGCGTTTGAAGAAGATCGAAAAGATTGGTGGCGACGCGACGTGCGGTGGGGTCGACGTCGTCGTCGCGAGCGGGGCGACGCGGGCGTGCCGTGGGAGCGCTCGAATGTCTTCGTCGGGGAAGTCCGACGGTGCGACCATTCGCGCGTTGGCGTTCGAAGATAGCTACGACATCGGGTCCATTTTGTCCAGTGGACTGGAGACGGAGACGTACGAGAGGATTGACCTCGTGCAGGAGTGGACGAGCGAGGACTTTCTGGAGAAAATCGAGCGGTTCAAACCGGACGTGCTTCTTCTCGACTTTTACATGCCACCGCACACCGGGTTAATGGTGTTAAAGAAGCTGAACGAGGCGGTTCGACAAGGAAGAATAGAGAGGCCAAAGTTTGTGCTTGGAATGTCGAGCGAGGCGCTCTGCAATCAGGAGTTGTCGAGCGAGGGCGCGGATGCCTCTTTTGAAAAGTGGAAAATCGCCTCGTGGGAGGGGTGGACGACTTGAAAATGGTCGAGGTGGACGAGTGCGACGATTGCCTGGACAAACAACCTGTAACAACTGTACTAACCTTGTAAAAGTTCGTGTAACTACTCTTCAAACAGCGTCGTTTCCAACATTTCCCTGAGCTCAACCTTGTTCAACTTGGAATACCTTTTCAGACCTCGCGCGCGGGCTAATTCCAACAGGTCCGATCGCTTCATCCTTCTCAATCGAAAACGTGCGTCCCATTCTTCAAGGTTACCCGAGAGTAGTTCAGCTTCTTGCTTGAGAGCTTCCTCCGTTCTGAGTGCGTCTTGTTCAATTTCTGCCTGTAGCTTGCCTTCCGCAATACTCTCCCCAAGTTGTCTCGCCGCCACACGTGCTTGACCGAGCGCGCGACCGAGCTGCACTGCACTTTGTACGGATGTTTCGTCTCTCGCATCACCGTTCGGTTTCTCAACGCTCGTCTTGGCTGGCGAGCTCAGAAAGTTCCGCCGAGTTGTATCCTTTTCCATGCTGGACCGCTTTATCGCAAGGTTCAGTGGGCCCGCCTCACTTGGAACAAGCATAGCGTTTGTTTTCTCTAATTGCAAGTGTGCCGCGCACAACAACGTGACAAACCACGTGAAGCCATCTGACATGTTGAAACCGTGTGTGGCGTACGCGAGAAAATACACCGCAGCAAACTTGAACGCTTCCGTCTGCGGAATCGCTCCTTCGCGTTGCTCCGTATCCCAATCTCCAACCGAAATTACCGGCAGTATCCACGCAAGCCACGCCACCAAGGGCACGCAACCCACGAGGCTCGCCACCGTCCAGCGCAAGTTTGAATCGTCCTCCTCTGCGAACTCGGCTTCACTAGATTCGTCGATGGCGAGCCAGCCCTCTTCCACTCTCGACTTATACTTCGTCCCAGACCGCGCGAGGGCAAGAACGAGACCGCTACCGATGACACTATCCGCGACGTACGTCAGCGTCGACGCGCCGTCCGCGGCGCGAGTCTGAACGCTCGCACGTTTCCGCACGTGTGAGCTGGAAGTGGTGGGAACGCCGCCGCGCGCGTGCGATTTGCGCGGCTCCGCGCGATCAACAGGCCGCGCGATCATCGTCACACGTCTTAAAGACACCACCATGCGCCTCGACCTGACGAATTCCGCGCCAGCTGCGGAGGTGAACTCGAGGAGTGAGGTACAAGATGGCCTCGGGTTGGCGTTTCGTAGTTTTCGCGGAGCACATTTTGGAAGCATAAATCGTTGATTACAAATATGAGTACTGTTATTTCACCCAAGCATAAAACGTTCTACAACTTCCCAACCCACCAGTTCACACCTCTTAGAGTTCATTGAGCTCTTCTCCAGGAGCTTCATCTATCTCTTCGTTTCCGCAAGAACAACCGCAAACCGTGATTGCGTACTTTGGCGCTCGTGGCGGTAGATCGTCATAGGTGCGATCTTCTCCAATATAATAGTTCCAAAAGTAACTCGGTGCTCGAGCAGGAAAAAGACAACCACAGCAGCACGGCTCCGACGCGGTCTCCCAGCGAAGATGCGCTTCCTTCTCACGAAAAGTATGCCTTTCGGCGCTCGGTCGCATTTGGCTCGAACGCGCGTAGTGATGAGCTATCAGGGAAAAGACCATCGACGCAACAATCCACGAAGATGCTTTAGAGAGGGCAAAGCGCCAGGAAACTCCCCCGAGGGCAGTAAAACTCATGCTGGTTACGAACGCCACAAAGCCGATGCAGAGCACAAGGCACCCAAGTAAAAACTGTACCACCATTCCGATTCTTCCACACATCTCGAAACACTTAACTATACACCGAGGACATGACTGCACACACAGGCATTCCGCGAACATCCTAAGCAGGGCGTCATACAAGCCTTGAATTATGCCCCCAACGACAACAGACACGACCGTCCTGTCTGGCTCACCCGAGATTAAATTAAACGCACAAGTTAATCCGTAACCCATGATCACGGAGCAGAACAGACATACCATGCGCTCAGAACGAGAGAATGGATGTTTCGGGTGAGCCATAAATAAAGAGAGCAATAAATGATTATTCTTGAGATACAACCACGCGTCAGATGCGTAGCTCTTTGAAAAGATTACTGCCCCAACCGATATTCTTTCGACGAATATCGGATAGGCTTCGCGGTCGACGAATCCGCCCTCCGTCAAGTATCTGTCCATCATCACCGGTGCCGGGGCATTCTTCACTTCGCGCTGAACGCGCGTCATGACTTCCTTTGCCTGATTGAGCGCAGCGTTAGCTTTCTCCTTTGCGGCGCGCTTGGTGGCTTCATAGCGGGCTATGGTATCTTCTAGCGTCATGATTCGTCGATTAAACTAATATCATGCGTTTCCCGCGCCGCCCTTCACCAAGCCGGCGTCATCGACTGTCGACGGCGGCGCGACGGATGCGCGAGTTCGTCGTCACAACGAACGCCCAGGGTTTACAGCTTCGCGATTTGACGTCGAGGCCGGTGTCATCGGGGGCCTCAGTGGTCGTTGGCGACGGTCGCGCGAACCGGTGAACGGTCGCATAAAGGTATGGCTTCGACCTCCGCGCCCAAATTCGTTCGTAAGAAGGATGGGGATGACGCTGTTGGCGGGAAGAGTAGAAACGATGCGCTCAAGTTCGCCAACAAAGCGCTCAGAAGTGAGCGAAGCATGGTCGATGGGCAGCTGTTGGCAGATTTCGAAGCGGTGCTGTCCGGTAATGCGATTTATTTACCCTATTTTCACTGTTCGGGGCGTGATTATGGATTGCTCGCATCTCTAGGGCGCGAGATGGAGGCAGCCGCTCAACTCGGGGGGATGGTGGAGTGGTCCAAGCACTTGAAGCACGAGAACCCAGACTTCTCGGAAACGTTTCAGAGGGTGGTGGACGCGATGTCAGACTATTTTGACGTCGAGGTGTACGCAACTCGAATGAATTTTTATCGCGATGGAACTGATTGGAAACCCTTTCATCACGACAGTCACGCCTACGGTGGTAGAGCCCAGAGAGAAGATTTTACAATGGGAGCATCGTTCGGAGGATCGAGAGAACTGATTTTCCTTCACGAGCCCAGTGGGAACACCTTCACCTTTCCACAGAACAATGGTGATGTATTTGCGTTTACGTCAGAGGTGAATAAACGTTTTAAACATGGTGTACCGAAAGCGAAATCAAATAACGATCCACGTTTTTCCATCATCGCGTGGGGTCGACGAAGAAGTATCAATAGTCGCAACGGCGGTGGTCAAGTCACTGGTGGAGCAGAGCAAGGTGTTAAGTCCGATGCGTCGCTTAACGACGATAACAATCGGTGTCAGAAGACCTCTGTGTCGGTCGATAAAGCACAAAATGAATTCGTGACTGGTAATGGAGAGGTCTCGCAACTCATTCAAAAGTTCGTTGAGAAACAGGCTAGCGTCGAATCTATCACTGAGCGGAATTCTAAACGTGTTTCGAAGCCACGAAAAGGTCAGATTCCTGACACGAGCGCGCAGTTGGCTCTAGAAGTCGTGCACAGAATCGGCGAAACTGCTTACATGGAACTAAGGACCGCGGCGAGGGACTTTCAAGTAGGTGATGTGCCCGTAAAATCGTTCTACGCACGCGCGTATGAACTATGCAACGGAGAAACCGATTTGTTCATGCGTCTAGCTGATTATTTGCCGGATTCGAGGCGAAAGGAAGAACTCACCGAGTTCCACGAGGCGGCGCAGATGTTAGAATAGAAGATTAAAATGAATGTACCAGTACCAGTATTTACGTTTCGTTTGTATAACAAAGGTTTTAGAAAATGCACTCTAAACTATTCATCGAGCGTCAATCCTGTCGTCGCTCTGAATCGAGCGTTGTAGGCTGATTTCGATCGTGACAGCGTCTTCCCGCTCGACTCAGACGCCTTGGTGTACAGGTAAGCGCCTAGCAACGCCAACGCAGATCCCGCAGCATTGAGAGGGGAGACCGGATTTCTGAAGTAAATCACGGAAGCAACGATCACAGCAACGCGCTTGAGAGCGTTACCGACGCTGAAAGTTACAGGGGTAATATTCGTGAGTGCCTGGTAGCTGACTTGGTTGTACAAGTGATAGAAAATACCAGACAGGAAGAGCATCTGCCAGAGCTTTTGTTCGCCAACCTTGGCAACAGCTGCAGCGTAACCGGCAGACCATTGGGCACCTTCAACAATATAAGCCGCCGGAGCCAAGTAAAAGAGACCAATAATACCCAAAATACCATACAAGTTGATCCCATCGATGTGCTTAAAGTCGTTCAAGGACTTCTTCGACGTGATGTTTCGCAACACCATGGCGAGGTTGCTCACCATTGCACCTTGAAATCCCGTGATATTGAAGCTCACTTCTTTCATGGCAGCCATGGAGCAACCGGCGACGATGGGAATCAGAGAATACCAAACCGCTGGAGCAAACGTTTGGCCGAGGAGCGGACCAGAGAGAACGACTGAAAACACCGGTTCTGCCGCCTTAATAACGTGTGTGAACGACACAGCCATCTTACTGAAGCTCACGCACGCAGAAACGTGCCCGACGGTGTGGAAAAAAGCCACGGGAGCGACCGCTAACAGGAAAACTTTTGACACTACTGGCTTCGGCTGGACCTTCGTTGCCCACACTGTCAACATCCACAGGCTGGTCGCCGCAAGTTGCAAGGTTGAAATCAACCACGGGTACGGGAACACGTTCAAGGTAGACTTGTTATACACATTGAAGACAATGTTGAAGAAGTACCACAGGAAAAAGTACACCGCAGTTTTGGTTTGGACACTCATGTTCGAGAATGGAGACTCGGTCGCTCTGGCCACCGTCTTCGAGCGCGCCTTGGGCGCAGTATCAACGACCGAGCTGCGCACGCATCGTCGTTGTGTCGTCGAATCCTGTATATAATTGAAACATCATCGTCAGTTTAATCGTTTTCATCGTCACGTGAGGCGTCACGTCGTCTCGGTGTAGTGCGATTACGTCGCGGTCAGTTTTAATTTAAATGAGTCTCCAACCACTTTAATTCGGTTTAGAGGCGGCGTCGACGGGGCACCTCGCACGTACCGTGTACGATCGAATGATCGAGCTCGCTCTGTTCGTATTCACCGGTCCGTGACTCGCGGCGACGGAGACCGGGTTCTTTCGTCGCTCAACCCCGCGGATGCGCGGAGCCAGCGCGACGCGCGTCGAGGTCACGGCAAACATTCCGCGTCGGTAGACTCAGCGATTCGGCGAGGATGAGCGCTTATCGACCGACCACCGACGAAAGCGAGCTGTCAAGAGCGACTCGGTCTCAGCTGAGAGCGAGCGTCGAGACGAGCCGTCGCGTTTTGACGTCGAGCGCGCTCCGATTGCTTTATGACTCATCAGCTCCTCTTCAATTGAAGCCTAGTGGGCAGCCCACTGGGCTCGCGCGAGATCTGAACGAAACGCACTCGAGCACGGTGAGAAATTCTACAAACTACGACTAAGCGCTCGCTATTTTGCTACTATGCGCCACTTGGCGCGTGATCGGCCTGGGAGGATGGAGTCGGAGACTTTGGGCGCCAGAGACAAACCGTCGAGCGCGAGTTCTTCGGTTCGGCGAGCAATCAGAAATGTGTTTTGCTGAGAGAGCATATCGTGGTCGATCAGCATATTTCTTTTCGACGTCCTCGGTAGTCTAAAATACAGATGGGTGCACCAACACTGGTGCGGAGTCAAGCCGTTGGCTATGGCCTTCGCGATATCCTTCACGTGAAATCCCGGGACGTCGTGCCGCCTTCGACGTGGAAGACAGCACGGCGCTAAAACCAAGGCAGCGACGCGCTCTACGCTCTCATACAACGAAATAGCGCGATCCGCTAGCGCACCACAGAGATGAACGCCCACCAGAACGGCAGTACTCGCGCTCGGAGCGTCAGCGACGATGTCTCTGACGAACGCCTCGCACTCGCTCGAAAACAAATCAAACGCGTGAAACGAAATTCGATCCGGTCCGAACGCGCGCACGTGGCTCACATCCATATCCGTGTCGTAATCAATCATATATATTCTAGCTTTCGGAAACGCATCAGCAAGAGCGAGCGACACGAATCCCCGGCCTGAGCACAACTCGATGAATATAAGACCGCGCCCGTCGCCCTCCCAGTCACCCGTGCCTCGATCGCGCAGCGCTCGACGAACCTGTTCCAGAGCGGCGAACGCCTCCGTTATCTCTTTCTTGATTTGTCTGTGTCGCGAGAGCGAGTCGAACGCCGGATCATTCTGAAGCAGCCCGCGCAGAGTGCTCGCTTCGAACGCCGCGCCGTGCGCGTTGGCGTCTCGGAACCGCACAAAGTCTATGGCACGCCGCGCGACTCGACGCGCCTCGGTCGCTCCCGCCGCGGTCTGAGGCATGGAGACCGTACGCGTCGTCCTCACCGATCCAAATCTCTGGCGGATCAGCGAATCAGGGCGCGTGCTTCTGACGCACGTGTCCTCATCCCGGGCGAGGCGGCGGCTGCTCGACGCGAAACCGACGCGAAGGCGCGACGGATGCTCGCGACTATCTCTAATTCTACAAACGACTAGATTCTAAAAACCGTCAAATGACGAAGATTGCGACCAGTAACGATGCGGCCGCGGCGAAAACCACGCGCTGATTCAACCTCGCCGCGCTCGTGCACTTGACGTCTGGTCGATCCGACGATACGACCACTCCCGTGGCCAACGACGCGTTGCATATCTTCTGAGCGCTCGCCATCTCCCCCGTGCAACCGTACACAGAGTTCAGGCAATATCCCCAACACATCGGAATCTCGTAATACTTGGTCAACTCGACGGGATCCGGATGGCACCTCGGAAACGCAGCTGCGCACATGTACTCCGCCATCACCAATAAACAAGCCGAATCTCCCGCCAACGCCGGCGACATCGCCGCCTGTTTCTTGGTCATCCTCTCAAACATCGCCAATACCTTTTTATCCTGCCCCGCCGGCGGATTCGTTCGCACGCACGCGTCGTACGCGATCCCTTGACAGAATCCCAACTCGCCGGCGTCGAGCGACACGCACCGCGCCCGATTCGCCGTCGTCCCGTCCTTTTGCACCGTCGGGTAATCTCCCACCTGTTCATCACACACTCGATACGGGTAATCCGACGCTCGCGAAAACGGTCCCTCGCTCGTCGTCGTCTCCTGTCCCCGCGTCGTCGTCGTCGTCATCATCATCATCGTCATCATCATCGCGGACGTCCGCGCCGACGTCCTCGTCCTCGTCCGCGCCTTCGACCGCATCCTCCCCTCGATCCCGCGCCTAGACCTCCGTCCTCCCCTCCCCTCCGCCTCTCCGCCTCTCCTCGCGTCCGTCCGTCGTCTTCTCGCGCGCGAATCCCACGGCTCCCCCGCGGCGCATCCAAACGTTCGACCGTCATTAATCGCACGCGTTCGTCCCGCGCGCCTCGACGCCGATGTCCTCCGAGGCGTTGTTTCGCTGCGAAAACTATTTCCACATCGGCGCGTACGCCGAGTGCGTGGAGGCGGCGAACGCGTGCGCGGAGGCGCGAGGAACGGATGTCGTGCGGCGGGACGTGTTCGCGGCGCGATCGAGAACAGCCTTGGGACAGGGCGCGGTGCGTGGAGACATCGACGCGAACGCGAGACGCGAGGCGCGCGACGCGTTCGGTGACGCGATCGGTGACGCGGTCGCGCGAGAGATGATCGAGACGATGGAGACGATGGGGATGATGACGACGACTGACGGGGAGGCGAGACGCGAGACGCGCGCAGATCGTGGCGTCCGAGGTGTCGGACGACGCGCCCTCGGCGATGCGAGCGGTGAAAATCTTCGCGATGTATGAATCGAGCGATGATGCGGACGCGAAGGCGCGGTGTGTGGAGGCGATCGAGGCGATGCTCGAGGATGAGGGCTCGGCGGAGGACGCGACGACGCGGTTGATGGCGGCGACGATGCGCGCGCGCGAGGGAAACTACGCGGAGGCGATGAAGTGTTGTCACGCCGGGTCGTCGCTCGAATTGAACGCGATGATGGTGAATTTATTGTGTAAGCTGGATCGGCCGGAGTTGGCGGAAAAACAATCGAAAATGATGCAACAAATCGACGACGATTCCACCATCGCGCAACTCGCGTGCGCGTGGGCCTACTGCGCGAGCGGCGGTAAAAAGATTCAAGACGCCTCGTACATTTATCAAGAGCTCGGTGATAAATACAAGTGGACTCCTAAGCTTTACAACGGTTCCGCCGTGTGTTCGATGATGATGGGCAGTTACGACGACGCCGAGAGAGATTTACTCGAGGCGATCGCCCTCGACCCCAAGGACGCCGACACCTTGGCAAACTTGGCCGCGTGCGCGTCGCACCTCGGCAAATCATCCGGTCGTTTCATCAACGCCATGAAACAAACCGGCGTCGCGCACGACGCCCTCACCAAGATTAGCGCTTTAGAGGATGATTTCGAACGCGCCGCCGCGCACGTCGACGCGTGACGCGTCGCGAAGCGCGCGTTGTAATGATTCATTTTCAGTCGTCACTCTGAATCGAGGCACCGACGGTGGCACATCTCGACGCGACGTCTCCACGCGCGTGTGTGCGCGCGCGCGCGTCGACGCGGCGACGACCGCGCGGGAATCACGGTGGAGTTCGCGACGTGGACGCGACGCGGTGCGCGTCGCGGCGTGGACGTCGAGATGACGCGCGCGACGGTCGACTCGACGACGACGACGAGGAACGGCGCGAGAGACTTTGCGTACTCGCTCGCGGGACAGAACCCGCACGCGGCGCCGCTGAAAGATGACGCGCGAGGCGTCGTGCCGATGGAACTCCTGCGCGTGGACGCGACCGCGTTCGAGGAGGCGTCGCTTCGAGATGGAAGGCTCGAACGAGCGATGACGTTTTTGAAAACGCCCTATCGGAGGTTGACCCTTGAAAATCCCGGGGAACGCGTCGTGACGGCGACGCGCGCGTCTCGAGGAACGATGTCGAATCGTGACGTCGCCGGCGCGCCGAACCGGTCGGAACCGGCGAGGACGATGACTTTGCGCGCGGAGGCGGCGGCGGCGGAACGCGAGGCGCTCACGTTCGACGACGACGACGAAGACATGATGGCGGATATAGACGTAGACGCGGTCGTTATGCACAAACGCACGATGTCTGCGGGTGGAGCCGTCACGAATTCGGTGATCGCACCGTCCGTTCCCGCGGGTGTGGGTATGGGTGATGTGGTTTCGCGTCGGACGCCGGCGCGCTCGGCGGCGCCGCCGGCGCGCTCGGCGGCTCGCGCTTCGGTTCCGAATCACGCGATGGGCTGCAAAGCGCCGCCGTTGGATGGATCCGGAGCTGATTGGACTTGTGAACACGGGCACTCCCTTCGCACTTGTCCTCATCGGATCGGGCATGTGCAGTCGCTGAAACCGATTCTGGCAAACATCGTGTTCCAGCTCGAGGACGACGACGCAGCCGTAAAAAATAGTGATAGAAAGGTTCTCATTCATCAACGAGTGGAAGCGGAAACGATCATTCGAGTCTGCGAAAACGTGACTGAAAATATTCAACCAGCCGTGCCGCCAAGCACGACGCACCAAGCTCAAGATTTCAACAGACCGGTGGTGAACGCACCGCAGCAGTTCCAAGCTGAAGCGCGATACGAGCCGCCGCCGTCCATCAATGCATGGACGGGACCTCTTCCCGCCGCTGAGGATTTCCCTGAATGGAACGAAGAACTAGAAATCGGTGAGGAGGTGGTCATTCCGATGAACGGAATCGGAGCAGTGAATGTCAGTGAGAGCATTGCTCCTATAGAGTGTCAAATGAAGGGCGGGGATGCGAAAGATTGGGGTCACACCAACTTTGCATGGAGTAAGCTCTGCGAACAAACGTTGCGAGAGACTTTCAACGCCAAATCATTTCGAAGTTTACAATTACTCGCGGTGAACGCCACGATGGCTGCTCGGGATTGTCTCGTACTGATGCCCACTGGTGGTGGAAAATCGCTGTGCTATCAGTTACCAGCCGTCGTCAAACCGGGCATCACCGTGGTCATTTCACCGTTAATTTCTTTGATTCAAGATCAACTGCACCATCTCAGCGAAATGGGAATACCGGCAACTGTTCTATCGGCCGCCAAAGAGAGTGATAATACTATATACGACGACCTTCGTTCACCAGTACCGGATCTTCGACTACTGTACGTCACACCGGAGAAGGTGGTGCGAAGTGGAAAATTAAAGAGCACTCTTGAGCGACTTTACAGCAGAGGTATGCTGAACCGCTTCGTTCTAGATGAAGCACACTGTATCAGCGCATGGGGTCATGATTTTAGGAAGGATTACACGGAGTTGAGAGGTTTGAAACACCTCTTCCCAACAACTCCGATCATGTGTTTGACCGCGACAGCGACTCGTAGAGTCCAAGATGATATCGTTCGCCAGTTGAATCTTCCCAAGTGTCTTCGATTTTTTGATACGTTCAACCGAATAAACTTAACGTACGAAGTCCACCCGAAACTCAAGGCTAAGCAAATGATATTGAAGATCAAAGACTTGATAGTGGAACGTGGACTGATGAGAAACGGCAAAGTACAATGTGGTATCATCTATTGCTTCAGTCAAAATGACTGCGAAAGAGTCGCAAATGAGCTGAATAAAATCGATAGAGCCGCGGGCGATCACAAGCGATTTGGTGTAGGGCGTAAACGGGCGCTAAGAGCCGTACCATACCACGCCGGATTGACGGACAAAGTGCGTCGGGAAAATCAAGAAGCTTGGCAGTCAGATAGAGCACAGATAATTTGCGCAACGGTCGCGTTTGGTATGGGAATCAACAAACCAAACGTAAGATTTGTGTTTCATCACAGTATGCCGAAATCTCTGGAAGCTTACCATCAAGAAAGTGGCCGTGCAGGCCGAGACGGAGCGCACGCCCTGTGCATTCTCTTCTATACCTGGGGTGATGCGTCAAAGGCGAGGAGCATGTTGATTGACAGCGCAAGGAAGGAACGGCCGCATCCAGCCGTTCTTCAAAATAATTTGGAATCTCTGAACACAATGGTGACGTATTGCGAAAATGTTGCCGACTGCCGACGCACACAGCTGATGGCGCACTTTGATGAGAAATTCGACCGATCCCGCTGTCGCGGTATGTGCGATTCGTGCCAGGCTGTGGCCGCAGGAGTCAAGTTTGAACCAGTAGATCTCACAAATTACGCCATGGGAATGATTAATATAGTGAGATCAGTTCCCGATGGGATCGGTATCGGTTTATTGGTGGACGTATTCAGAGGTTCGGGAGCAAAAACTGTGAAACAGAAGCACTACGACCGTTTGCCTGGTTACGGTGCTGGAAAAGGATTGGATAAGTCAGAATCAGAAAGATTGGCGCGCGCGATGGTTTTACGAAATTTCTTCTCTGAAAAATCCGTTAGAAGTGAAAACATGGGACCGTATGCCACGACTGTGACTACCATTCACTACAACGGCGGTCGTTGCGAGGCTATCCAACAAGGCAGAGAGAAATTTATGCTATCCTGTAGTAGTGGATCAAAACGAGCTTCTACGAGGAAAGCACCGATTCCGACGACGGTCGTACTCGATTCCATCAGCACTCCGACCGGTATGGCGAGCCAGGACGTCACGGAGTTCCTCGACGACGCGCTCAATCCAGCGAATCTCCAGTCCAACAGGGAAGATGGACACGTCAAAGAACAAGTCTACAGTGCGCTCAATGTGTGGCGTAGACGATTGGCTCGAGAACTGCAGATTAACATTGATAGCGCTTTCCCTCCGGGTCTGGTCACGATACTCGCGAATAAGAGACCGCGCAACGCGGAGGAAATGAAAGAAATGAGTAACGCCATCACGCAAGCGTCTTGGAGAACCTCCTTGAAAAAGCACGCGAATCCCATCATCACTGTCATCAATCACACACTGGAGTGCGAAGAAAAAGGTATTCCGAATGAATATCTCGCACAAGAAAACCAAGAAGAGGATATCGACGATATCGATGATACTGAAGCTTTCGAAGCACTGGACAACCATGACAACAGACGCATGTCTCAGCGTCTTTCGCAGCAGCTGCGTGCGCAAGACAACATTAATATTAGCAGCCTTGATCCATCTCCAGCATGGAAAAAAGCACGTAGAATGTAACGCATAGCGACACACAGCGACACA
>Ga0208277_1001652_pt1 | contig 12912 bp, 13 predicted proteins | sample ETNtaG_5_FD_185782 | JGI IMG/M metagenome (GOLD analysis project Ga0208277, IMG submission 185782) | Marine microbial and viral communities from oxygen minimum zone, Eastern Pacific Ocean - ETNP201406SV205 (SPAdes) (version 2) | ecosystem: Environmental > Aquatic > Marine > Oceanic ...
AAAAAAAATATTATGAGAGTTGTTTTACAAAGAGTCAGAAAGGCTAAGGTTAAAATTGAAGAAACCCAAGGTGATGAAATTGGTCAAGGAATTTTAGTACTACTTGGGATTGAGAAGACTGACGATATTGAAGATGTTGATTGGTTGGTTAATAAAGTAATTAATCTGCGAATTTTTCAAGACAAAAAGGGAGTTATGAACAAATCTTTATTAGATGTTGGAGGTGAGTTAATGGTAGTGAGTCAGTTTACGCTAATGGCAGCAACAAAAAAAGGAAATCGTCCTTCTTATATAAGAGCTTCAAATCACGAACACGCTACTCCTCTATATGAGTATTTTATTCAAAAGGCTAATACTATTTTAGAGTCAAATGTTGCAACTGGATCTTTTGGAGCAATGATGCAAGTGACTTTGGAAAACGATGGTCCTGTAACTTTTTTCATAGATTCTAAGCAAAAGGAATAGGTCTTAAATAATATTTACTTCTGTTTCTAAAGAGATATTAAAAGTCTCTTTTACTTTTAATTGGATCTTTTTTGCAAGATTTAAGATTTCTTTGCCTTTGGCTTTCCCATGATTAACAAGAACCAATGCTTGGTTTTTATGGACACCAGCATCACCATTACGAATACCTTTAAATCCCAATTGGTCTATTAGCCAAGCAGCAGGGACTTTAACATGTTTGTCATAACTAGGGTAGGAAGGGAGTTCAGGATAAGTTTGTTTAAGTAGTTCATAATGAGCTATAGAAATTAAAGGATTTTTAAAAAAACTACCACAGTTGCCTATTTTTTTTGGATTTGGAAGTTTGGATTCGCGAATTGCAATTACTGCTTTTGCAACCTCTCTGATATCAGGAAGGTAGTTTTGCTCAAATTGATTTTTTATCAAACCGTAATCAATTTTTATTTGATGTGGAAATTTTTGAAGTTGAAAACATACTGATGTAATAATATATTTTCTTTTTTTATGAGTTTTAAAAACTGATGATCTGTAATTGAATTCACAATCTTTTTTTTCAATAATTTCTTCCTTAAGTGTATTTACGTTAAAAGCTTTACATGATTTAAAAACTGATGATAATTCAACTCCATAAGCTCCAATATTTTGAATTGGTGCTGCTCCTACACTTCCGGGAATCAGAGCTAAATTTTCAACACCACCAAAATTCTTATCCAAGCACCATAAAACAAATTCATGCCAATTTTCTCCAGCTTGGACTTCTACAGTCACAGTTTTTGAAGTCTCATTTAAAACTTCTATTCCTTTATTGTCTATAAGTAGGGTAAGTCCTTTGAAGTCTTCCGTAAAAAGAATATTACTTCCACCTCCTAAAACATTAAATGGGAGATTTATATTTCTTTCTAGAATTTCTTTGAGCTCAAGGGTGTCGAATACTTTGTAAAAGTATTTTGTTTGGACTTCAATACCAAATGTGTTGTATGGCTTTAAAGAAAAGTTCTCTTTAAATTGAGGCATTTTTCAATTTACAAATTTCTTGTAGGCTTCCAATGCTTTTTCTAAAATAGTTGCTGCTAAAATAAGTTTTTTCTGATCTAAAATAAATGCTATTCTAACTTCATTAAGTCCGACATTAGGTGATGAGTAAAAGCCTTTTGCGGGAGCTAACATTACAGTTTGATTGTTTAGGTTAAAGTCTGTCAATAAAAATCTTGAAAAGTCTTCAGCGTCTTTTACGGGTAATTTAACTATGCAGTAAAAGGCCCCCATAGGTTTTGAAACTTCAACATAAGGGATTTGCTCCAATTGTTTGATGAGGGTATTTCTTCTGGCGGTATATTCATTTATTACTCCCTCTAAATAACTTTCTGGAGCAGAAAGTGCAGCTTCACTTGCCAATAAAGCATAGGTGGGGGGTGAAAGCCGAAGGTGAGCAAATTTCAATACATTTTTAATAAATGCATTATTTCTAGAAACTATTGACCCTACACGAGCACCACACATGTTATATCTTTTAGATACAGAGTCAATCATCACTGTGTTCTGACTAAACCTTTGATTACTCAAAACAGAATAATGGGATTCCCCACCGTGGATAAACTCTCTATAAACTTCATCAACAATTAAGAAAATATCATGTTTTAAGGCAAGTTCGCATAAGGTATCAATTTCTTTTTTACTGTAAACATAACCTGTTGGATTACTGGGGTTGCATAATAGAATAGCTTTAGTTTTTGGTGTAATCTTTTCATTAATATTCTCCATTGCTGGAAGCTGGAATTGAGAGTTAAATTGTGAGATTACGGGTACAACACGTATACTTGAAGCACTAGCAAAACCATTATAATTTGCATAAAATGGCTCAGGAATAATAATCTCATCGTTTGCATCACAAATCACATTTAGTGCAAATGTCAATGCTTCACTTGCACCTGTAGTCACTATAATATCATCCAAAGTGATATTTATATTATGTTTACTATAATAGCCGACTAGTTTTTCCCTGTAAGATAAACTTCCCTGCGAAGAGCCATATGGTAATAAATTTAAATTTGAGCTTGTTACAGCCTCGATGGCTTCTTTGGGTGCTGCAATATCTGGTTGTCCAATGTTAAGATGAAGCACTTCTACTCCCTTTTCTTTAGCTTTATCAGAAAATTTAACAAGTTTTCTGATTGGTGAGGTTGGAAGGTCAATTCCTTTTTTTGATAGTAGAGGCATGATTCAATTAAAGATGCAAAAATAACAGTTTTTTTTACCATCAACCACAATTTTAAACCATAAAAAATTCAATAGGTTACTTAGAAAGATCCTTAGAAGTTTTATTGGATTGGGAGTACAGAACCTTTAAGTTTTAATTCAACAATTTGATTGTTTTTTTGATTAGTATATACTCTGATTGTTTTTCTAAAAGGCCCTACTCTTTTAGTGTCATAACGAACAATAATCTCACCTGATTTACCAGGACCAATCGGAGCGTCAGGCTTTTTTGGAATAGTACATCCGCAACTGGATTGAACGTTAGTAATAATTAATTCTTCATTCCCGATATTTTTAAAATTAAAAATACGCTCTCCATCGCTTCCATTTTCTATTATTCCATAGTCAATGACGGTGCTCTTGAATTCTATTTGTGGAGACGTTTGTTGAGCACAGATCGAAAGGCTAAAAATGAAAAAAAAATATAGGTATTTCGTTGTTTTCATAAAAAAGATTTAGTTAAAAAAATAAATTTTTTCTTTATTAAAGAGTCATTATGTTTATAACATTAGTGTTCATACTTTTGTAAAACAAATCTAGAGTAAAAATTTCACATGGAAATACCTTCCAAATTTGATGCAAAGAAAATAGAGGATAAGTGGTATGCCTTTTGGCAGGAAAAAAATTTTTTCAGATCTATACCTGACAAGCGAGAGCCATATACCATAGTTATACCACCTCCAAACGTTACGGGTGTATTGCATATGGGGCACATGTTAAATAACTCACTTCAAGATATAATTATTCGTCGTGCGAGAATGAGAGGTTATAATGTTTGTTGGGTACCAGGAACTGATCATGCCTCTATTGCTACGGAAGCAAAGGTAGTTGATAAATTAAAATCTGAAGGAATCCAGAAAAGCGATTTGACTCGAGAAGAATTTATGAATCATGCATGGGATTGGACAGAAGAATTTGGAGGAGTAATTTTGGAACAATTAAAAAAATTAGGCTGCAGTTGTGACTGGGATCGAACAAAGTTTACTTTGGATCCCGAAATGACAGATTCTGTGCTTCAGGTTTTTGAGAAGCTTCATGATGAAGGATTAATTTATAAAGGATTTCGAATGGTAAATTGGGATCCAGAAGCTCAAACTACACTTTCCGATGAAGAAGTTTTTTTTAAAGAAAAAAGTGGAAATCTTTATCATATTGCTTACCAAGTTGTGGATAGTGATGAAAAAATAATTGTAGCCACAACACGACCAGAAACCTTATTGGGAGATACAGCAGTTTGCATTCATCCCGAAGATGATCGTTATTCACACTTAAGAGGAAAAAAAGTTTACGTCCCATTAATAAATCGTGTAATTCCGATCATAGAGGACAATTATGTCGCAATGGATTTTGGAACAGGTTGTTTAAAGGTTACTCCAGCACATGACTTTAATGATAAAATTTTAGGTGAAAAGCACCAACTCGAAGTTATTGACATCTTCAATCCAGATGGAACTATAAATAAAAATGGTGGAGTATATAAAGACTTAGATCGTTTCAAAGCGAGAAAAATTATTGCTGACGATTTAAAGTCTCAGGAGTTTTTAGTCAAAACAGAACCCTACAAACATAAAGTTGGGGTGTCTGAGAGAACAAAGGTCGTAGTGGAACCTCGTTTATCTGATCAGTGGTTCCTAAAAATGAAAGAACTAGCTCGGCCCGCAATAGATGGGGTTCTAAATTCAAGTGACATAGAACTTTTACCGGAAAAATTTAAAAGTACCTACCGGCATTGGATGGAGAATATTCGTGATTGGAATATTTCCAGGCAACTTTGGTGGGGTCAACGAATCCCAGCTTATTATTATGGAAATAGTAGGGAAGATTATGTAGTTGCTTTAGATGAACTTAAGGCGTTGAAAAAAGCTAAAATAAAAAGTGGAAATGATAGTTTAACTCTAGATGATATTTATCAAGACGAAGATGTTTTAGATACTTGGTTTTCATCATGGTTATGGCCTATTTCTGTTTTTGATGGTATTCGAAATCCAGAAAATAAAGAAATACAGTACTATTATCCAACTCAAGATTTAGTTACTGGGCCCGATATTTTGTTTTTTTGGGTAGCCCGAATGATTATGTCTGGGTACGCCTTTAGAGGCGAAAAGCCTTTTTCTAAAGTATATCTTACTGGTCTAGTAAGAGATAAAAAGGGAAGAAAAATGTCCAAACAACTGGGAAACTCTCCTGATGCTTTAAAACTAATTGAGAACTACGGTGCTGATGCAGTTAGAGTTGGACTAATGCTTAGTTCCGCTGCAGGGAATGATTTGCTATTTGATGAGTCTTTGTGCCAGCAAGGGAAAAACTTTGCTAATAAAATTTGGAATGCTTATCGCTTGATAGAGAGCTGGGAAATTGAAGAAAGTTTAAAGGCGCCAAAAGTAGCTGCTGAAGCGATTGAGTGGTATGAAAACAATTTTGAAAAAACACTTACTTGGGTCGACGAAAACTTTGAAAAATATAGAATTTCTGACTCTTTAATGTCTATATACAAACTTGTGTGGGAGGATTTTTGTTCATGGTTATTAGAACTTATAAAACCTGAATATGGTCATCCAATTGACCACCAAACCTATAATAAAGTGATCACTTTATTTGAGAAAAACTTAAGAATTCTCCACCCGTTTATGCCTTTCTTAACTGAAGAACTTTGGCACTTTATTACCAATCGAAAATCAGATCAGGCACTTACAGTTTCTGCATGGCCTGAACCCCAAAAATTTAACGAAAAATACATTAATGATTTTGGATTGGTTCAACAAATTATTGGGGGTATAAGGAATTTTAGAAATGAAAAAAATATTTCACATAAAGAAAAGATAATCATTCATATTAATACAGATAAGAAAAAAATCAGCTTTGAATCTGCTATATTAAAATTGGGAGGAATATCAGAGATTAATTATTCCATTCCCCCTGAAGATTTTGTTGGGGGAAGTTTTAGAATTAATAATTTAGAATTTTTTATTCCAACCAATATAACAGAAGATCCGGAATCAGAGAAGCAAAAATTAATTCATGAACTCAATTATACTAGAGGATTTTTAGCCTCGGTTGAAAAGAAACTTTCAAATGAACGTTTCGTTGCAAATGCACCAAAAAAAGTTATTGATTTAGAGCAAAAAAAGGCGTCAGATGCCCGAGAGAAGATTTTCCTGATTGAAAAGAATCTTGAATCGTTTTAATCAAGATGAGCAATTTTTTGAACACCTCCTTTTACAGTATCATTCACTTTTACATCGATATTTGTTTCTAGAGGCAAAAAGAGGTCTACTCGAGATCCGAATTTAATGAACCCAGCATCTTCTCCTTGCACAACCTTTTTTCCTATCTCAGCATAATTAACTATTCTGCGTGCAACTGCCCCTGCTATTTGACGATATAATATTTCCCCGAATTTGTCATTTTCAATTACAACTGAAGTTCTCTCATTAAGTTCTGAAGATTTTGGATGCCAAGCCACTAAATATTTTCCAGGGTGGTATTTACTAAACTTAACAAAACCACTCATGGTATAACGAGTAACATGAACATTTAAAGGAGACATGAAAATCGATATTTGAAGACGCATATCTTTAAAATACTCTTTTTCAAAAACTTCTTTTACAATTACAACTTTTCCATCAACCGGTGCAATGAGGTGTTTATCATTTATTGGAGTAATTCGTTTTGGATTTCTAAAAAACTGTAGAATTAAAATTAATAAAATTACCATTGTGGCTTGAACTATCATTCTTAACCATTCTAAGGAAATTTTGTACTCAGCCAAAACTGCAATTACTGCAACAAGAATAAATGATGTAATAATAATTTGAGATCCTTCTTTATGAAACATAGGTGACTAACATTAAAAATAAATAAGTAAATGGAGCAGTAAATAGGACGCTATCCATACGATCATAAAAACCCCCGTGGCCTGGAATTAATGAACCACTATCTTTAACCTTTGCTTGGCGTTTAAATTTTGATTGGATTAAATCACCTACAGTAGAAGTTATAGTTGTAATCATTGCCAAAATAGGGAAAGTCCAATAGGGGTATGCTGGATGATGAGGTATTAAAATAAAGCTAATCAAGAAGCATATCAATGCACCTCCCCAAAATCCTTCCCAGGTTTTTTTGGGCGAGATAACTGGAAATAAAAGTCTTTTACCTAAACTTTTTCCGCATAGATATGCAAAACTATTATTAATCCAAATAAGAAGATACATGCTTATTGAAACACCATTTTTGAAAGATGAGTCAAGAGAGGAAGTAGCAATAATAAAATATCCAGATGCCACTATGTATAAAATTGTTAATCCACTTTTCTGTAAAGGTAAAGGATTTATTTTTTTCTTTTTAAACAAGAAATAGGTCAGCAAAAAATTTATTCCAATGCAAGCTATAATTAAGCTTAGGTGTAAATAAGAGTTTAAATTTTGATTGAAAAATTGATACACAATGACTCCAAATAAAATAAATGGAACTGGACTTTTATATTGTATTAATTTTTGGAATTCATAAAGAGCTAGAGAGGAAAAAGTAAACACAACTATGATAAAAAAAACATCTGAAATAAGAGCTGCTGAAATGATTAGAGCCGCGTAGAGAAATCCAGATATGCTCCTTATAATCAATTCTTTCATAGGTTTAATAATCTTCTAGCAACAAATATATGTTTTTTGAGCTAGTCTGCTGGGTTTGATTTTTTTTATCGTTTGCATCTTCTCTTTTAATGTTTAGTGTGGTTATGTTGGTTGGAATTGTATCAGAGTATTTATTTTTTAATTTCGTCATTCCTTGACTTACGTCTCTTGTGATCTGACGAATATGTGCTGATACAATAATAGTTTTGGGAAGTGCTTTTATTTTGAAGTGATCAATTTGATTATTACTTAACAATATTTTACCAGTATTACTTATTAAAAACTCACATTGAATTAAGATTGCTTTAAAATGACCTAATTTTCCTGTTGATTGATCAACACAATCAACATTAAATCGTTGTGCGAGTTTTTGGTTAAGAGATATTGTTTCGCTTTGTTCCCAATTATTTTCCTTAAGAATTTCTTTGAAATTTTTTAAAACTTGATCCGACGTGTCGTTATAAAGAAAAAAGCCCCCCTGAGCTGTAAATCTTTTTGCAAATGCTATGTCTAATGGGTCTTCAATCTCAGGAAGATAAGGGCTTTTTTCTGGCTTTGGTGTCTGTTTTTTTCCAAAAAGCTTATTCCATAGTCCCATGACCTGAATCATTTTTTATTTAGAGCTTTTGCTTCTTCAATTTTTTCGCTATTCGTTTTAAAAGGCCTTTTTCCTAAAATATTTTCTAAATCGTCTTTAAAAATAACTTCTTTTTCTAATAATCGCTCTGCGAGCTGTTTTAGTTTATCTTTTGAATTCTTAAGAAGGCTAATCGCTCGACTATACTGTTTTTCTATAATCTTAGAAATTTCTTTGTCAATCACTTGAGCTGTTTCTTCAGAATATGGTTTTGAAAAGCTATAATCGGATTGTCCAGAGGAATCATAATAAGTAATATTCCCAAGAGTGTCATTTAATCCGTAAACTGATACCATTGCTTTAGCTTGGCGGGTAACTTTTTCTAGATCACTCAGTGCTCCAGTAGAAATTTTATTAAAAATAACTTTCTCGGCTGCACGACCTCCTAATGCAGCACACATTTCGTCTAGCATTTGGTCAGTTCTAACAATTTGTCTTTCTTCAGGCAGATACCACGCCGCACCAAGCGATTGTCCTCTGGGTACAATAGTTACTTTTACTAACGGAGCAGCATGTTCAAGTAGCCAACTAATTATAGCATGACCGGCTTCATGATAAGCAATTGTTTCTTTTTCCTCTGGGGTTATAATTTTGTTTTTCTTTTCTAAACCACCCACAATTCGATCTACAGCATCAAGAAAATCTTGTTTTCCAACCGACTTTCTATTTTTACGAGCTGCGATCAAGGCAGATTCATTACACACATTAGCTATATCTGCACCAGAAAAACCAGGCGTCTGTTTTGATAAAAAATCAATGTCAAGATTTTTTATTGTTTTTATAGGTTTTAGATGCACTTTAAAAATTTCTTTTCGTTCATTTAAGTCTGGGAGATCGACATAAATTTGACGATCAAACCTTCCTGCACGCATTAGTGCTTTATCCAAAACATCTGCTCTATTAGTTGCAGCTATTACAATAACATTTGTGTTTGTTCCAAACCCATCCATCTCTGTTAGAAGTTGGTTTAAAGTATTTTCGCGTTCATCATTTGATCCCGTCATATTACTTTTGCCTCTTGCTCTTCCGATAGCATCAATTTCATCTATAAAAATTATTGAAGGAGATTTATCCTTTGCTTGTTTGAATAAGTCTCTTACTCTAGATGCACCAACGCCAACAAACATTTCAACAAAGTCTGATCCTGATAGTGAGAAAAACGGAACTTTAGCTTCTCCAGCGACAGCTTTAGCTAGTAATGTTTTTCCAGTACCTGGTAAGCCAACAAGTAATGCACCTTTTGGTATTTTTCCACCAAGGATTGTATATTTCTGTGGATTTTTAAGAAAGTCTACAATTTCTTGGATTTCTTCTTTAGCTCCTTCTAAACCTGCAACATCTTTAAAAGTGACTTTTACATCTGTATTTTTGTCAAAAAGTTTTGCTTTGGATTTACCAATGCTAAAGATCTGACCCCCAGGACCACCAGCTCCTCCGCCAGACATTCTTCTCATTAAAAAAATCCAGACTCCAATAATAATTATAATGGGTAAAAAACCAATTATAGTATCCATCCATTTGTTTTCAACTGTAATGAATTCTAGACGAAATGGAATTCCTTTAACTCTTGCTTTCTCGAGTTTTTCTTCAAAAAGCTCTAAACTACCAACCTCAAATTGGTAATGTGGTCCCTGAATATTTTCTTGTCCTAATATATTTTTTGATACTATGTCTCGATGGTCACTTTTATTGAGCGCTTCTGGGTTTAGTGTAACTCGAACACTACTCTTATTTCTAATAACTACAACCTTACTAACATCACCATTGTTTAAGAACTTTTCAAAACTTGAAATGTTAGTTTTACTTATTGTTTGCCAATCATTACCACCAAAAAGACTGAGTCCAAAAAGGACAAAAATAATTGCGCCATATATCCAATAGATATTAAATTTCTGTGACGTTGGTTTTTTTTCTTCTTTCATATTGTCTAATAATTTGATATAATTTGGGTGCTTATTGCATCACCCCAAAGCTCTTCAATGTTGTAAAATTCTCGAGTTTTTCTTTGAAATACGTGAACGACAACGTTCACATAATCAATTAAAACCCATTCAGCAATTTCTAGGCCTTCTGTATGAAGAGGTTTTTCACGTAATGTTTTACTCACCTTTTTTTTAATTGAATTAACAATTGCTGATACCTGTGTATTTGAGTTTCCACTACAAATTACAAAGAACTCACAAGGCGTATTTTCAATTTTTCTTAAATCCATCTTCTGGATGTCTTCTCCCTTAACATTTTCAATCCCATGGATAATTTTGTCTAAAAGTATTTCAGAGCTTTCTTTTTTATTTGGCATTAATTGTCAATCTTTTAAACAAATTTATTACATTTTCTACCGCTTTCGTGATCTTATATGAGCTATTTTAAAATAATCAAACTTGATGCCACCCCATCTACTAATAATTATTTAAAAAATAAATACAAAAGTCGTGATGCTAAAGATGGAGATTTAGTTTGGACAAAAAACCAAACTTCAGGTCGTGGACAACGCGAAAACACATGGTTTTCAAAACCTGAGGAAAGCTTAACTTTCAGTGTTTTCAGACAATACAAAGATAAAAATACATTAAACCCTTTCATTTTAAGTATTTTAGTTTCATTGGGAATCCATGAGGCACTTTCAACAATTCATTTGCCTAACCTTAAAATTAAATGGCCAAACGACATTTTGTCATGTAATAAAAAAGTTGGAGGAATTTTAATTGAAAATTTTTTTAATAAAGGAGAGTTAATCGCATCTGTAATTGGTATAGGATTAAATTTAAATCAGCTGTCATTCAATAATTTACCAAATGCAACTTCATTTAGATTAGTTTCAGGAAATTTTTGGCATCAAAAAGAACTTTTAAGCATACTAACGCAATATTTATATGAATATTTGTACATAAAAGATTTTCAGGACTTAAATAGATTAATCAACCAATATAATGAGAACCTTTGGCGAAGAAATCAAAGAGCACTTTTTAAATCAAATTCAAGAAATTTTGTAGCTATTCCAAAGGGTGTTTCATCCCAAGGAAATTTGATTATTGAGACCAGTGAAATGGGAGTAATAGAAATAAATACCAAACAAATCCGAATGTTATATAACACTAATGGATTTTAGGACTCCAAGCAGAAGGATCTTCCCTCCATGTTTTTAAGCTTTCTAATTGCATTTCAGATATTGTTCCTATATTGAGAGCTTCTGAAAGTAAATGTTGATAATCACATAAAGTTTGCAATTTAATTTTAGCCTTTCTAAACTCTTCTTCAGCAGTAGAAAATCCATAGGTGAATAGCCCCATCATACCCAAAATTTCAGCCCCTGAATCTTTTAAAGCATTAGCAGCATTCAAACTACTTTTTCCAGTACTAATTAAATCTTCAATAACTAGAACCCTGTCTCCGCTAGTGAATTTACCCTCAATCTGATTTTTTTTACCGTGTTTTTTGGGCTCTGGGCGAATATAAATAAATGGTAAATTGAGTTTTTGAGCGACAAGCATACCAATACCAATAGCACCAGTGGCTACCCCTGCGATTACTAGTGAACCATCAAAATTTTCTTGTATTTTTTCTGAAAGAACGTTGCTTAAAAAATCCCTCACTTTTGGATAAGAAAGAGCAATTCTATTATCACAATAAATAGGAGATTTCCATCCACTTGCCCATGTAAACGGATTTTTAGGATTCAATTTAATTGCATTAATTTGCAATAGATATGATGCTGTTTGTTGAGCAATATTTTTATTGAAAATCATACACAAATGTATAAAGTTTTTTACAATCAAAAGCAAATCAATTTTACAACTGTTCTAGGGAAGAACACAAAAAAAACCCCTTTATTTTTCATTAAATATGCTAATGCAAATTCAATAACAAAAGCACTTAAAGATAAAACTGTAACAGAAGTGTATCTGTATCATTCAAATCCAGATAAATTCGAAAAACATTTTTTCAGGATTTTCTCTTCTGTTGAAGCTGCGGGGGGGTTAGTTCAGCACCAGGATGGACGTTTTTTATTTATATATAGAAATAATAAATGGGATCTTCCGAAAGGGAAAATAGAAAAAAATGAAACTCTGATGAAAGCTGCAAAAAGGGAGGTTAGTGAAGAAACGGGTGTAACTGATTTAGAAGTAAAGAAACCTTTACCAATAACTTATCATATTTATAATGCTAATGGAAAATTCAAGGTTAAGAAAACGTATTGGTTTTTAATGAATTCGAAATTTAATGGTTCACTCCTCCCTCAATTCGAGGAAAATATAAAAATGGCTGTTTGGAAAGGAATTAACGAAATCCCAAAATTGATGGAAAATGCTTATGAGAATATAAAGATTGTTTTAAAAGAAATAGATTAAGACTATTTGCTATTTAATACTGCATCTGGAACAAGAGAAGAGTAATCTCCATTATTTTTTATAATTTCTCTCACAATACTGCTACTTATATATGAATAATCTGCTGCAGTAAGTAAAAAAAGTGTTTCAATACCTGACAATCTTCGGTTCATCTGAGCAATGCTTTTTTCGAACTCAAAGTCTGCCGGATTTCTCAGTCCTCTGATAATAGCCGTGGCTTCTACTGATTTACAAAAATCGATAGTTAAACCTTTAAATGATTTAACCTTGATTTTCACTTCTTTGCTATGAGTTTTATTAATAAAGTCTAATCTCTCTTTTATAGTGTACATATATTTTTTATCTAAGTTTTCACCCACAGCTATGATTAATTCGTCGCACATAGGTAAAGCCCTGTGAATTATATCTTGGTGTCCTAGTGTAATTGGATCAAAAGAACCTGGAAATACATATCGTTTCATATTTAATATTTTTTAAGAACGTTCAGTCTGTATTAAAATTTGGGTCAAAAATTCTGAAAAATCCATTCCTAGTGCACTTACTTGTTGCGGGATAATACTCTGTTTTGTCATTCCAG
>Ga0208277_1001654_pt1 | contig 12910 bp, 8 predicted proteins | sample ETNtaG_5_FD_185782 | JGI IMG/M metagenome (GOLD analysis project Ga0208277, IMG submission 185782) | Marine microbial and viral communities from oxygen minimum zone, Eastern Pacific Ocean - ETNP201406SV205 (SPAdes) (version 2) | ecosystem: Environmental > Aquatic > Marine > Oceanic ...
ATTACAAAACAAAAAATAAGTAGAGGAGATGATGCTGGAAGAAGTGTAATAGAAAATCAAGAGATTTATCCTGAAGGTGGAGATATGCAAATAATGCGGTATGCTGCTGAATTATGTAATGGTATTAATCCAGAAATTGGTAAAGTTTTAATTGCAACTAGAGATAGTGATTTCAAATTAATCTCAAGATCTCTGGAAGAAGAATATGGATTTGGAATAGTAGGGGATGCACAGGAATTGAATAGAAGAATATTGAGAAAAATATCTTGATAATATGATGGTCAATTGATTTGTTGTGAAAACCATTTTTCTAATATTTTTCTTCTTTCAATGGAGTCTACTGCTGATGTGTGTGGCATAGAATCTAAAACATGGATTTCAGAAATATCATGGTAGTGTTCTTTTAACAATTCAAAATGATCATTTCCGAGTGTTTCATCATTTCCTGCCTGAATTATTAATATTGGTACATTAGGAATTCCCCAAAAGGGAATTTGAGCATTGGCATATCCTACATTTAAATCGGGATGTATTCGTTGATATTCTCTTCTTAAAATATGTCTAACCCATGAATTTGCCATTACAGCCCTTCCAGGTAATTTTTTTTCGATAATGAGTGGGAAAGAAGTTGCTGGAGATTCTAAGACTATACCCCTGAGAACTTTGTCCCACCAGCCAGATGAATGTGATGAAAGTCTGATTGTGAGAAATCCTCCCATAGAATGGCCATAAATCCATAAATTATCCGGAATGAATCCTAAAATAGTAGGTATTTTTTCTAATAATAACTCAATATCGGCTATTACTTTTAATATAGTCCATTCATACTTTCCTTTTTGTTCACCGAATCCTCGTTGATCTAAACTAAAAATATTTGGCCCCATATTATTCATATGCTGGCATCTTGATTCTCCTCTACCTAAACTTGAATTGTAACCATGCAAATATAATATAACATCTTTACTATTATTGTTAGATTCTAAAAAATGTGCCTTTAAAGTTTCATTACCCCATCCTAAAAACATAAATGGTTGCCAACGGATATCAGTAATATTAGTTAATTCTCTAGAAGGAGTTATAAAAACTGAAGCATATATTCTCCATCTCATAAATAACCACCCTGCAATAGGAATTGATGCCCCCAATAGGACCCAAGAAATTCGATATGTTCTCCATAATGGTAATATTGTTAACATAATAAGTTGAATTAATATTAATGCAGTCAAAATCTTTGGTTTACTTGGTAAAAGTGGTTTTGGTGTTTTTTGATATACTGCTGCTTTCAAATGAGATATGCGGGATTGTTCATTTCTTTTTTTACTCAAAAAATAACCACCTTTCGTTATTTGGAGTTAGATTAATTACATAAATAAAACAGTGAAACTGATTACAACATGTTGTAATATGTACACTTGGTTTTAATTTTACACTAAGATTAAACTATGTAATATATAATTCAAATACCTTAGTATTGGGCGACCAGTATGGAAGGTGCCACAGATCCTGTTACCTTGGAAAATCGTCTTTATTTTAAAATGGGTATTTTTGTTTATGATAATGCGAAGGTCGTGCTCATATGCTCTTTACTACTTTGCGCCGGTCTAGGGTATATGATCACACTAGAGCCAAGATACATTGAGGGATATGGAGAAGGAGATTTGGAATCGGTTGATGGTTGGGAGGCAGCCGGAAAGGGTTTCTCTGACCCTAACGAGACGGATTTCGAGTCGTTCCACGTTCTATTCCATCACCCTGGCCATAATTATGATGATGATGATGTAATCTCTGCTATTCAGTCGGCCATCGAGATACTTTCTAAAAATAAGAACATCGATCTAGAAGTTCCTTGGGAGACGAATGAAGCCAACCGATCTACATTGGTAAGCGGCGTCGATCCTTCATGGTCTAGAGTGTACGTCAAGGTCAACATGAACAGAGAAGACTCTAAGGTCCTCCTGAAGGAGATTTATCAGGATATAGAACTACCAAGAAATGCGCCGGAAGGGATGGAAAAGTACCTCACAGACAATTTAGCGATTGATATCACCTTCGATCTAGTTCTCAAAGAAGAGCTTCTGAGAGCAGAGTTAATCTCTGCTCCTTTAACTATACTCATTCTCTTGTTTGTATTCGGTACTGCAGTCTCTGCAAGTCTCCCGGCATTGTCTGGAATCTATACTGTGATAGCTGCAGTTGGTATAATTCACGGCCTTACGTACATTGTCGATGACCTCACAGTTTATGCCGTGAATATCGTATCATTGCTGGGCATTGGACTGAGTGTAGATTATTCGCTGTTTATAGTAAACAGATTCAGAGAGGAGTTAGGTAGAGGGCATGACAAGCGGATCGCCATCGCAATGACTAGCGCGACTGCGGGAAGGGCGATTCTGTTTTCAGGCCTCACAGTAGTTGCAGGCCTGACTGGAATGTTGTTCTTCGATAATACTGGACTGCCATCACTGGGATGGGGTGGTATTTGTGCAACTTTGGTAGCGCTCACTTCCTCTGTCATTCTACTCCCATCTATACTAGCAATACTCGGAGATAGGATTAATTATGGAAGGGTTCCTTTGGGCCTCAGCACAGATATATCTGATGATGGGTTCTGGTCTAATTTGGCTAGAAGGGTTATGGACAAACCGTTCTCGTTTTTGATCCCCTCCGTTCTAATTCTTTTGATAGCAGGGGCTCCGTTTCTTCAAGCAGAGTGGGGCATCACCTCTTGGAAGACTTTGAGCCCGGATAATGAAGCTAGAAGCGGCATGGAGTTTACAGATGAAAATTGGCCCCAGGAAGTTTCGAACACCGCTCTAATTGTTTATGAAATTCAACCCGGCACAGATGTTTTTTCTGAAGAAAACATCCGAAGTCTTCACGCATTTTCTAAAGATATATTGTCTATCGAAGGTGCCAATTATGTCTTCACTTACGCACACTTTAACTCAAGCTGGACTGAAGACGAGGTCGTTGATTTCTGGGATGATTCAGTTTATAACGAATTATCGACAGATGAGGCGATGATCCTTGAAATGGAAAGAGGATTCTACGCTGATTCGTCTGTTGGAGATGGAGTAGTTCTCATACAAGTAGCCATCGAGGGAGATCAAAGTAGCGAGGCGTCGAGAAAGGTTGTTCAAGAAATAAGGGGTTTGAATGAGAAAGAAGGTCAGTTTGGGGGCGTTTCGGAGGTTAATGTTGCAGGTTTCGCAGCTTATAACCAAGATGTCTTAGATGCTGTTAAGGAGAATTTGCCAATTGCCATGATATTCATACTGACTTCTAGCTACCTGCTAATCTTCCTACAGGTAAGATCGGTAATTCTGCCTCTGAAAGCCCTCGTAATGAATATACTATCAGTAAGTGCCTCATTCGGAATACTGGTATGGATATTCCAAGAGGGTAACGGAGCGGAGCTACTCAATTTCACTCCTCAGCCCATAGATCCAACCACACCTGTGATGATTTTCGCTATTCTGTTTGGACTAAGCATGGATTACGAAGTACTGATGCTCTCTAGAATCCACGAAGAATGGGAGAGAATAGGAGACAACACGATGGCTGTAGCTACTGGGCTACAAAAGAGCGGTCGAATAATCACATCTGCCGCTCTAGTCATGGTCACCGTCTTCTCGGCCTTTGGATTCTCATCGGTTTCGCTTATGATGCAATTCGGCTTCATGCTGGCACTTGGAGTGGCTGTTGATGCGACTATTGTTCGTGCATTGGTTGTTCCTGCAACGATGAGATTAATGGGTAATTTGAACTGGTGGTCACCTAAATGGGTACAAAGAAATTCAGATTGACTTGAAAACAAAATCCATCGTTCTGAAGAATGATTTATTTTTACATGTGATTAATTATTGCTTCTCCGAATGAAGAGCAGGAGAGGAGTGTGGCATCATCCATCAATCTTTCAAAGTCATATGTTACTGTTTTTGCAGAAATTGCTCCCTCCATGCCTCTGACAATTAAATCTGCAGCTTCATGCCAACCCATATGACGTAACATCATTTCAGCAGACAATATTAATGATCCTGGATTAACTTTGTTTTGACCAGTATATTTTGGGGCTGTGCCGTGAGTTGCTTCAAATATTGAAATCCCAGTATCATAATTTATATTTGCACCAGGTGCAATTCCTATTCCGCCAACTTGGGCTGCTAATGCGTCTGATATATAGTCTCCATTAAGATTCATGGTAGTTAAAACGCCATATTCTCTTGGCCTTGTTAAAATTTGTTGGAGCATTGCATCTGCAATTACATCTTTGATAATAATTTGATTGGTGGTTTTTGGATTCTTAATAGTACACCACGGGCCACCATCTAGTTCAACCGCATCAAATTCATCTTTAGCTAACTGATAGCCCCAATCTCTAAACCCTCCTTCTGTAAACTTCATTATATTTCCTTTGTGCACTATGGTAACATTTTTTTTATCTTGTTCAATTGCATAATTAATCGCTGCCCTAACTATTCTATGAGTCCCTTCTTTACTAATCGGTTTGATCCCTATGCCGCTGGTTTCTGGAAACCTTATTTTGTCTACGCCCATTTCTTCTTGTAAAAAATCAATCATCCTTTTCACTTGTGGGCTACCTGCTTCCCACTCTATTCCGGCATATACATCCTCACTATTTTCACGAAAAATTATCATATCAACATCTTCTGGTGATTTGACCGGGCTTGGCGTTCCTTCATACCACCTAACTGGTCGAACGCACGCAAAAAGATCTAGTTTTTGACGAAGGGCGACATTGAGGCTCCTGATCCCTCCTCCGACGGGCGTTGTAAGTGGGCCTTTTATCGAAATTAAACCAGACCTCATTGCTTCCAATGTCTCTTCTGGTAGCCATTCTCCGGTTTTATCAAATGCTTTTTGCCCCGCTAAAACTTCATGCCAATAAATCTTCTTCGACTTAGAATATGCTTTTTTTACTGCTGCATTAACAACATCAATCATTACAGGAGTGATATCTATACCTATCCCATCACCTTCGATATAATGAATAATGGGGGTATCGGGAATAGATAATTTTCCATCTTGCATAGTAACTTTATGGCCCTCTGTCATATATCTCATATACGCCACAAGCCTGTCATTGAAGAAGCCAACCCTCATGACCTAGTTTATAGTGGCCATAATTATGAAGGGGACAGTTCGATGGGTCGAAGATAAAACAATGGAAGGTATTACTGAGGGAGGTAAGAAATTTGGAATCTATGGGAAAGATTACCCAAGTCCTATGGAAATGCTGTTACACGCACATGCTGCTTGTTCATTCATTGACGTTATAGGTGGATTAAAAGAACGCATGGAAAACGTAAATGAAGCATGGATAGAAATAGAAGGTATCAGAAAAGAAGTGGTTCCTAGGACGTTTGAATCTGTCCATATGAAATACATAATAAATGGAAATGTGCCAAAAGAATTAGTCAATAGAATAATAGAATATAGTCATGAAAAACTTTGTTCAGTAGGGATTATGTTAACAGGTTTTGGTATGAAATTAACATGGGAACTTGAAATTAATAAAATATGATTCGGCGCTCGTGGAAAAAGATGAAAAATAACAATAATGACATGATTTAGACCTAGTTCTTCCTCAATCATTAAACACCCTCCATCAGGAAGAGAAAATCCCGCACGTAGGGCAATGCAGAAATTGGACATTCAAATGATAGGAGGAGTATATAATGCAGTCAAAAATAAAAAAGGTCAATTCAGAATCAGAAGAAGAAAGTGGGATGATAATTGAAAGAAGATTTACTGCAGCTGGCGAAGACCCTTTTGGTTCATTTAATTGGATTGAAATGGATGTAGAAATTAGAAATCCTGATGGGTCGATGGCGGAATCTATCCAAGGAGTAAAACTCCCTTCAGGTTTTTCTGGAGTTCCCGGGAAAGTTCTAGCACAGAAATATTTACGTAAAGCAGGAGTTCCTCTCTATCTCCGAAAGGTGTCTGAAGATAATGTGCCTGTTTGGCTTCAAAGAAGCGAACCCGATCATGAAAAGCTTCAAACTGTTGAGAAAGAAAAAAGATGGGGGGGAGAAACCGATGGAAGGGATTTATTCAGAAGATTATCTGGAACATGGACCTATTGGGGTTGGAAGTATGGTTATTTTGCAAGTGAAGCCGATGCCTTAGCATATTTTGATGAAATGTGTTACCTGATAGCAAGTCAGAGATCTGCACCAAATAGCCCTCAATGGTTCAATACTGGGCTACATTGGGCATATGGCATAGAAGGCCCGGCCCAAGGCCACCACTATATTGACCCTACAACAGGAGAATTGAATTTGTCTTCCAATGCTTATGAGCATCCTCAACCTCATGCCTGTTTTATTCAATCAGTATCTGATGAATTAGTAGGAGGTACTGGTTCAATAATGGGATTATGGAATAGAGAGGCTTTATTATTCAAATATGGTTCAGGAACTGGTTCAAACTTTTCTAGTATTAGAGGGAAAGATGAACCTCTGTCTGGAGGTGGAAAATCATCTGGTTTGCTGTCTTTCTTAAAGATAGGAGATAGAGCGGCTGGTGCTATAAAATCTGGTGGAACAACACGTAGGGCTGCCAAAATGGTAACTCTTGATCTCGATCATCCAGATATCGAAGAATATATTGATTGGAAGGCTAGTGAAGAAGAAAAAGTATCTGCACTTGTAATTGGTAGTAACATACTACAAAAGCATGCCAATTCAATTATGGGAAAAATTTGGGAACATGATGATGATTCAACAAGATTTGATCAAGGTACGAATATACCACTAAGAAAGGCCATGGTACAGGCAATAAAAGATAGTGTTCCTCAGCCACACATTCAAAGGATCATTGACTTAGCAAAACAAGGATGGAAGGGTGTTGATTTCGATGTTCTAGATACTGATTGGCAAGGAGAGGCATATATGACGGTGTCTGGTCAAAATAGCAATAATTCTGTTAGAGTTCCTAATGAATTTATGGATGCAGTGAAAAATAAGGGAGATTGGAATCTTTATTACAGAACTGAATTAGACAAAGCAGAAGAAGAAGGACGTGCACCAGAGCCTTGCAAGGTACTAGATGCTGGTGAATTATGGGACAAAGTAGCATACACTGCGTGGGCATGTGCAGATCCTGGAGTACAATTTGATACAACGATTAATGAATGGCACACATGTCCAGAAGGAGGTAAAATAAATGGTTCAAATCCTTGTTCTGAATATATGTTCCTTGATGATACCGCATGTAATCTAGCGAGTATAAATCTTCTAAAATATTATGATATGGGGACGCAGTCATTCAATATAGAGGATTTTCGTCATAGTGTTCGTCTATGGACAACAACATTAGAAGTTAGTGTCTTAATGGCTCAATTCCCTTCAGCAGAAATTGCTCAAAGATCTTATGATTATAGAACATTAGGATTGGGTTACTGTAATATTGGATCTTTGTTGATGCATATGGGAATACCCTACGATGATGAACGGGGATACGCTATTTGTGGGGCTATGACTGCAATAATGTGTGGTGAATCGTATGCCACTAGTGCAGAAATAGCATCAATATTGGGTCCTTATCCAGATTATGAAAGGAATAAAGAACATATGCTCAAAGTTATGCGTAATCATCGGAGAGCTGCTTATGGCACAAAAGATGTAGAATATGAAGGATTAACGGTTACTCCAATGAGCATAGATTCGAAAAAATGTCCAAAGGATTTATTGGAAGCCGCTCGTAATGCGTGGGATGTTGCGTTAAGAGAAGGCGAGGAACACGGATATAGAAACGCACAAACAACGGTTATTGCTCCTACTGGTACAATAGGATTGGTAATGGGTGCAGATACAACCGGAGTAGAACCTCAGTTTTCTCTGGTACAATACAAAACATTGGCTGGAGGGGGTTCATTGAGGATTGTAAATAGTGGAGTTCCTAATGCACTGAAAAGACTTGGTTATAGTGATAATGAAACAATTGAAATTGAAGAGTATATCACGGGTACTAAAACTTTGAGTAATTGTCCGCATCTTTCTAGTGAAAGGTTAACCAGTCTCGGATTAGATGCAGTCACAATAAAGAAATTAGAAGATAGTTTTGGTGATGTATTTGATATCCGTTCTGCCTTTTCACCAACAATACTAGGTGAAGAGGTTTGTAAACAAACATTAGGCATGAGTCAAGAAGATTATGATAATCCATTCTTTGATGTTTTAACTCATATAGGATTATCATCTGATGAGATCGATACTGCCAATGATTATGTATTTGGATATAATATGATAGAAGGAGCTCCTGGTCTAAAAGAAGAGCATTTGGCTGTATTTGATTGTGCCACTCCTTGTGGTAAATATGGTAAAAGATCTATTGATTGGAAAGCTCATGTTATGATGATGGCTGCTGCGCAGCCATTTATTTCTGGTGCAATATCCAAAACGATTAATATGCCTTCAAATTCAACTGTTGAAGAAATTAGAGATGCATACAATCTAAGCCATTCAACAATGAATAAAGCCTGTGCAGTCTACAGAGATTGTTCTAAATTATCACAACCGTTAATGAATCAATTAGTTGATTCCAGTGCAATGGAAGAGGAAGAAGAGATTGAAGAATTAGTAGTTACAAAAATGGTTGAAGAAGTAGTAAAAGTTCTCCCCCTGCCTGAAGCTGAAGCAAAACCAGTGGCACAATCAATGGTGAATTATATTGCTACAAGGAGGCAGTTGCCCAATAAAAAGAAAGGTGATAATATAAAAGCAAGAATTGGCGGGCATAGTGTTCGTTTAATTACAGGAGAATATCCAGATGGTGCACTTGGAGAAATTATTTTAGTAACCTCAAAAGAAGGTGCTGCATGGAGAGCTATGTTAAATCAATTTGCAATAGCTGTTTCTATTGGATTGCAGCATGGTGTGCCTCTTGAGGCCTTTGTAAAGGTGTTTACTTTCCAAAAATTTGAACCAAGTGGGATGGTTGAAGGCGGTAGTGGACGAGTCAAAATGACTTCTAGTTTAGTGGATTGGATTTTTAGGGAGTTAGCAATTGAATATGCAGGTAGGGATGACTTGGCACATGTTGCAGTAGAAGAGTCGGATTTTGACCCTTATTCAATAAGCAAACCGGAAATGAGTGATTTAGGAATAGTAAGAAATCAGGGGGAGAAGAGAGAAATTCAGTATACTCTAGACTCAGTTTCAAATCTAGAAAATAAAGATATGAAAGAAAGAAGAATAGCAAGAGAAAGAGGATATACTGGAGATATTTGTGCATCTTGTGGCAGTAGTCAAATGCGTCGTAATGGAACCTGTCTAAAATGTGATGCCTGTGGTGAAACTACTGGTTGCTCTTGAGAAAAGATACCTGCTATCTAAATAAGATAGAATATGTACAGCCGCATATGCCCAGTGGTGTTGATGTGGTGATTCCAACATTTCGAAGACCAGAGGCATTAACAAGATGTTTGAAATCATTAAGTGAACAAACGATTGCCCCTAAATCAATTGAAGTTGTTGATGATTCAGAGACAGATTATGGCCCTGGTATATCAAGGAATAAAGGATGGAGGAAAGGGGCTTCAGATATTGTAGCGTTTCTAGATGATGATTGTGTTGCGCCCTCAAATTGGATAGAAACAATATTGAAATTATTTGAAAATAATGATGATATTGGAGGGATTGAGGGTGCAATGACAACCGAAGATGAAGAGGGTAATATAATCCCATATAATCCTCCTAATAGATTCAAATGGGATCGTTTCAAAACAGCCAATCTAATAATAAAAAGAAAGGCTTTAGAAAAAGTAAACGGCTTTGATGAAAGATATTATCTACATCGAGAGGATACAGATTTAGCGTGGAAAGTTATTGATGCAGGATTTCCAATAGTTTGGTCTTCAGAGTGCATAATGCACCATCCAGACCCGATTGGATCTCATGGCGGGATATATGGTGGATACCCTGGATCTGAGCAGCTACTTTACAGATGTAATCCAAAAAAATATGTTGAAAGTGCAGCGGGCCTTATTTCCATAACTAGTCTTAGGAGTGGAGATTTGTGGAAACTTCAGAGAAATTTGAGAATGAGTCATGAGCCAAATAATGTTAAGCCATTAAGTAGATTTGAGTCATGGAAATTATGGACTAAAGCTTGGTGTGTTGCTATGTTTTGGTTGGTACGAAAGAACACTGTCGGCGAACCAAAAAATGTTGGTAAGAATTTAAGATTATAATTAATTTATCAATACCGAAGGAGGTATAAAATCTTCAATATTGTCAAAAAAATCTATATCTTTATTAAAAAAATTTTTCATTTTATCTTCTATTTCGGGAGATATTTGTTCCTTTTCTTTAGGAACATATTTCCATCCCATTCTTCTTATTGGATCAAGAATTATTTTACGAATGTTTCTACTTGGTAAGAATATTCTCACAATAGTAAATACAAACTTAGGAGGTCTACGTAGAAATTTTCTTAGAGGATTATTGGATAATTTTCCTCCTTGATTCTTTATAGAAAGGTTATGTGGCATTTTTGTTGGATCTAAATCTAGCCATTCACATAAAGAATCTAATACTTTCTTGGGATTATTTGCAATAGAAGATAATTTGATTACTTTTACTCTTTCCACACCCAAGTTTTCTATCCATGAATTTACAAAGTTGGAATATTGAGGATATGTTAGAAATGGCCATGTATCTGGTTTTTCTATATTAGCTTCCCAATCTTCTTTTTCGATCATCTCTATTAATTCTTGAAAGGAAACATCATAATCAATACCTTTATTCATCTCTCCGTGCCAAGAAATCAATAAATCGACAGGGTTTCTTAAAGTTATTATAACTCTACTATCGGGAAGAAGATTTGTTACGGAATCTAGGGCTTTAGAAGAATATAAATGCTGAGGAGATTTATCTATTATCCATTTCTGATTTTTATAATTATCCATATTTATTTCATTTGGGAGTAACAATGTACCGATAGGTTTTGTTGGACTATAAGGATGGTCTGCAATTCCTCCCAGTAAAAAACCACTTTCAGAAGCAGAAATTGGCATATGAGCCCATGGATGGTATATTTCTGGGTGTTGCCGCATCCAGTATAATAGGGATGTTGTTCCACATTTAGGGGCTCCAACCAATAATAAATTTGGAATTTTGGTGATTGATTGCATGTTATCCTATGGAGTCCGATAACATGTGGATAATAAGAGGATATGTCATTATTGATTTATTTTATGATTTATTTGTTCTATCCAATGTTTGGTTGAAAAATTGGTTATTTTTTCAAATAATTTTAAATCTTCTATAACTATTTCAGAACAGATGACATAATTATTTTTTGTTATTTTGTTAATATTTTTCTTTTTACTTATTATAGAATTGGCATATATATTGATATCTTTTGCTTGTAATTTTTTAACTATTGGATTTTTAATTAAATCTGGTATTAAAGAAAATACTTTCTGAATTGTTTTACCAATAATTGAAAGTTCCCTCCTATTTTTTGCTGCATTGGCATGTTTAGACATATCAATATCATAATTATATGTGTCCATATCTAGAAATTTGTCAATTTCATGCAAAACTATTTTGGGTTCTGTTTTCATTCTGTTAGATTCGATAATAAGAAAATTCTCAAGTGGGAAATATTCTAACCACCTTTTCATTGATTTGCCATATAATGTATCCTCTCTAAGTCTTTCATCTTCCCATGCAAGGAGAAAATTTGACCAATCTGCGTTATTTTTGATATCTGATCTTGTGTCAATAACCATACTCCAATGACTAAATGTACGAGAAACTGGTTCTCTTACACAAAGTATAAATTTCAATTTGGGAATTTTGTCATATATTCTCTTTGGAGATAGAGGGCATGCGAAAGTATGTACTGAGGCATCTATACGAAATAAGTCATTTTTGAAATACTTATCATAATCTTCCCAGTTAGGTTCGACATTGATTCTGTCAAATGTTCCCTTATGTGAGGCTATGAGATTGGGTTCTTTTGGATTTGTTAATTCTATAGTAGGATTTTGATTTAATGTATTTGCTAACCAAGTAGTTCCTGCTTTGGGAACTCCAACAATAAGTGCATCAATTATACTCATATAATATCCCTCAAAAAATGCCCATAGGAGTTCCTACACTACATGCGAGTAGGACCGTCTGTATCAAAAGTATGTTGTCATGTGAGTGTTCATGGAGGATGTTAGCGGGTATCGTTTGATTTGGTTTCAACATCTTCACAAAGCCGCAGGAACATTAATTGTTAACATGGCTAAAGCAAATAACGAAGTTTTACATAATCCACACAATAATGGCAATCCATCTGACATCAAAGGCACTACTTTACCGCTTTGGGAATATGATGAATCAAGACTTTTGGATTTTATTAATAATTGTGAAGAAGAGGGGGTTACCTTTGTTGCTTCTGAATTTGGCGCACCTAATTTTAAGACACTGTCCAGCGATCCAAGAGTTAAGTTAATGACATGTTTTAGAGACCCTTGTAAGAGAATAATCTCAAATCATAATTATGACTATTATTCAGGTTATACTGAAAATCATGAATTGGGGGGTTTTTTAAAAAAAATAAATATATTTACATCGGATAATTATTATGTTAGAATTTTTTCTAGAATGGATGGTTTTCCAGATAAAAAATTAACTAAAGAAGATTATACTAATGCTATCGAAAATATTTCTAAATTTGATATATTAATTAATGCAGAAAGTGAAAATATAGGAGAAAGATTAGAAAAGGAATTAAATTGGAAAAAAATTAAAGTTGACAAACATGGAACATTTGGGAATAAATGGAAAATGATTAGTATGATTAAAAAGTTTCAAATTAGTAAATTGATAAAATATATTAGAAAAGAAAGGCTGGATTCAAGCCTAGTAAATATAGAGAATAAATA
>Ga0208277_1001655_pt1 | contig 12907 bp, 6 predicted proteins | sample ETNtaG_5_FD_185782 | JGI IMG/M metagenome (GOLD analysis project Ga0208277, IMG submission 185782) | Marine microbial and viral communities from oxygen minimum zone, Eastern Pacific Ocean - ETNP201406SV205 (SPAdes) (version 2) | ecosystem: Environmental > Aquatic > Marine > Oceanic ...
AATTTTAAAAAAAATTAATTTTATTAAAATGTTACATATGTATTGTTTTTGTATAGTTTTAAAATTATATTAATAATAAAAATAGACCTTTGTCTGCAATCTATAATCAAAATTTTTTTGTGGAAATTTTATTTAAAAAACTAGTTTTCATAATACTGGTTTTAAGTATAAATTTAATATACTCTCAAACAAGAATTTTAAATGGTAAAGTCTCAGATTCTGATAATTTTCCTGTAGCGGGTGCGTCAATTATTGAAGAGTTAGATAAGACAAATGGGACTATTACAGATTTTGATGGTTACTTTTCGATTAAATTAAAAAACAACAATTCTAAATTGCTGATTAGTTATTTGGGGTTTAAGGATAAAATAATTTCAACAGTTGGAATGGACAATCTTTCTATAGTTTTAGAAGAAAATCTCGAAAATCTTGATGAGGTCACTGTTGTTGCATATGGTAAACAGAAAAAATCAAGCGTAATTGCAGCTGTTACATCAATTAGCCCTAAAGAACTTAGGGTCCCGACAAGTAACTTGACCACTTCAATAGCTGGGAGAATAGCTGGTGTGATAGCATATCAAAGAAGTGGTGAGCCAGGTCGAGACAATTCAGAGTTTTTTATTAGAGGGGTTAGTACTTTTGGGTATGCAAGATCTCCACTTATTTTAATAGATGGAATAGAAACTACTTCAAGAGATCTTGCTAGATTACAGCCTGATGACATTTCAAGTTTTTCAATCATGAAAGACGCTACTGCAACTGCTTTATATGGGGCTAGAGGTGCCAATGGTGTAATTTTAGTTACAACTAAAGAAGGTATTGAAGGAGAGGTGAATATTAATGTTAGGTATGAAAGCTCATATTCTGAACCCACAAAATCATTAAAAATTGCTGATCCAATTACATACATGAGATTACATAATGAAGCATTGACTACTAGAAATGTACTTGGTGGTAGAATTTATTCATTAGAAAAAATATTAATTTCTCAAGACCCAAATAGAAACTTGATGGCTTATCCAACTGTAAATTGGTTTGATGAATTACTTGAGGAGTATACAATGAACTCTAGGTTTAATTTTAACTTAAGTGGCGGAGGAAAGATTGCAAGATATTATTTAGCAAGTACTATTAATACCGATAATGGAAATTTGAAGATTGATCCAAGAAATAACTTTAACAACAATATAAAGTTTAATCGAATTTCATTAAGATCAAATATTAATGTAAACTTGACAAAGACCACGCAAGTTGCACTTAAGTTTAATGGAAATTTTGATGATTATACAGGTCCTTTGGATGGAGGTGAACTTGTTTATCAAAAAGCAATGAAAGCTAATCCAGTGCTTTACCCTAAAGAATATGAACCGGATTTTCAATTTCAAAATACAACGCATCCGCTATACGGAAATTATGGGCAGTTTGGGGATTATTTAAACCCATATGCAGATTTAATGAGGGGTTATAAAGATGAGAGTTACAATAACTTTTTAGCAACTGTTGAAATAAAGCAAAATTTAGATTTTATAACTAACGGTTTAAATATGAGATTTTTAGGAAATACTTCTAGATACTCATTTTATAATCTGGAAAGAAAATATAATCCATTTTATTATTCCCTTGGAAACTATGATTTTCAAAGTGATACTTATAGTTTGATAGCGCTGAATCCGAACCAAGGAACTGAATATCTTGAATATAGCGAGGGTAATAAAATAATAACAAATTCAACCTATTTTGAATCTGCTATCGATTATAATAAAACTATCAAAGAAAAGCATGAAATATCTGGAATGCTTATAGGTATAATGAGAGAGCTTAAGTATGCAAATGCTGGAAACCTTCAAAGCTCATTACCGTTTAGAAATCTAGGCCTATCTGGAAGGTTTACATATGCCTTTGATGGAAAATATTTTTCTGAGTTTAATTTTGGGTATAATGGCTCTGAAAGGTTTGCAAAAAATGAAAGGTTTGGTTTTTTCCCTTCTTTTGGACTTGGGTGGTACACTTCAAAGGAAAACTTTTTTAAACCACTCACTAGTGTTTTTTCAAAATTAAAATTCAAAGCTACTTATGGCTTAGTAGGAAATGATCAAATCGGAAGCTCCGATGATAGATTCTTTTATATTTCTCAAGTCAATTTGAATAATGGATCTATGGGTGCTCCATTTGGTCAAGAATTTGGAAATTACATTAATGGTGTTAGTATAAATAGATATGCTAATGATCAAATTACTTGGGAAAAAGCTGAGATGTTAAACTTAGGAGTTGAGATTGGAATTATTGATCGAATTGAAATTCAAGCTGATTACTTTACTGAAACCCGTACAAATATTTTGATGGATCGAGCACAGATTCCATCATCAATGGGATTACAAGCTCCAACCAGAGCAAATGTAGGAAAAGCATCTTCAAACGGTTTCGAAGTCACTTTAGATTATAATCAAGATTTTTCTAATGACTTATTTATTGGTGCACGTGCCAACTTTTCGTTTGCTGATAGTAAATATGACCTCTATGAAGAACTAGATTATGTCAATGCTGGCTTACCGTGGCGATCAAGAATTGGCCTTAACCTATCTCAGCCTTTTGGTTATATCGCTGAACGTTTATTTATTGATGAAGCAGATGTCGCAAATTCACCGCTACAAACATTTGGTGAATATATGGCAGGGGATATTAAATATAAAGATATAAATGGCGATGGAATAATTGATATTAATGATGAGGTTCCAATTGGTTATCCAACTACTCCTAAGATCATATACGGATTTGGAATGTCATCATCATACAAAAGTTTCGATTTATCTTTTTTCTTTCAAGGATCTGCTCAATCATCATTTTTCATTGATGCTTATAACTCATCCCCATTTATTGATACATACGGAGGTGCTATTGGTAATAATGCTCTTTTAACAGCATGGGCAAATGATTATTGGTCTGAAAATAATAGAAATCTATATGCCTCATGGCCTAGGCTATCTGACCAAGTCATTGATAATAATAATAGAAATAGTACATGGTGGCTTCGCGATGGTACTTTTTTGAGGTTAAAATCTCTTGAAATAGGTTATACTTTCAATACTAATATTTTGAATAAAGTTAAGCTCAAAAATGCTAGAATTTATTTGACAGGAACCAACCTATTGACAATTAGTAGATTTAAAATTTGGGATATTGAGATGGGTGGAAACGGATTGGGTTATCCAATTCAGCAAACAACTAATATTGGTTTAAATTTAAATTTTTAAGATGAAAAATTTTTATTGGTTTTGGGTTTTACTATTTACCTCTTGCGATAAGGACTACTTAGATATTGTCCCAGATAATCTTGCCACTTTAGACCTTGCTTTTAATACAAGATCAACAGCAGAAAACTTTCTTGCAACATGTTACACTTATATTCCTGAGCATGCTCACGTAGAACAAAACTTTTCAATGATAGCAGGTGATGAAGTCTGGTATTATGCTGAAAATGATTTTTATATGAATAACGAAACAAGCTTCAGAATTGCCAAAGGAATGCAAAATCAATCTGATCCATATCTTAATTATTGGGATGGCGGTAGAGGAGCTCCACATAGTTTATTTACAGCCCTGAGAGATTGTAACATTTTTATAGCAAATTTAAAAGACGTGCCTGGCCTGGATGAAGAGGAGAGGTTGAGATGGATAGATGAGGTTAAAGTACTAAAAGCTTTCTATCATTTTTGGTTAATGAAAATGTATGGGCCTATTCCGATAATAGCTGAAAATATTAGTGTTGGAGCTGAAACTGAAGCTACATATGTTAGAAGAGAGTCAATTGACTCAGTAGTAAATTATTTGACAAGCCTTTTGGATGAAGTAATTGATAATGATTATTTGCCAGGTGTAATTAATTATATATATACCGAACAAGGTAGAATAACTATGCCTGCTGCAATGGCACTTAAAGCAAAAATTTTAGTTTATGCTGCAAGTCCAATGTTCAATGGAAATACAGATTTTAGTGAATTAGTAGATTCTGATGGAAATTATCTTGTCAATCAAAATTATGATCCTAATAAATGGATTCTTGCCAAAGAAGCACTTTTTTCAGCTATAGAGAATGCAGAGCTCAATGGACACAAACTTTATAATTTTAATAAGCAAATTCCAATACTTGGAGGTTTAAGTGAAGATGTAGAAAGAGAACTAAGTCTTAGGGCTGCAATCACAGAGCCTTTCAATACTGAAATTATATGGGCTTATGCCCCGGAATGGACTGGGGATTTACAAAACTGGTGTCAGCCAAGATGGAGTGCAGATCATTCAGCATTATTTAATTATACAAAAAAATCACATGCTCCAACACTTAATATGGTTGAAACATTTTACTCTAAAAATGGAGTCCCAATTAGCGAAGATGTAAATTGGGATTACGATAGTAGATATGAAGTTGTTCAGACCCCATTGCTAGATAATAACGGAAATAATTATCATAATTATTACATTGAAGACAATTACTCAACTTCAAAACTTCACACATTTAGAGAACCGAGATTTTATTCAACCCTAGGTTTTGATGGTGGGAAGTGGTTTTCATTGGAAACTGAAAACATAAACTTTATTCCCCATTTAGATGCTAAAGCCGGAGCGCCATCTGGAAAACAAGGGTTTGAAATATATTCAATAACTGGATACTTTGCTAAAAAACTAGTTCATTATGAAAATATAATTTCTCTTCAAGGATCAACAATTAAAGGATATTCATTTCCAATTATCCGCCTTTCTGATTTATACCTAATGTATTCTGAAGCACTTAATGAGACGAAAGAAGTTCCAGATAATGAGGTATATGAACATATTCAAAAGGTTAGAAACAGAGCAGGACTCGATATTGACAGTGATTTAGTTTCAACTTGGAGTTCATATTCTAATAATCCAAATAAGCCCCTAACTAAAAACGGGATGAGAAGCATAATCCACCAGGAAAGAATGATAGAATTGGCATTAGAAGGGCACAGATATTGGGACATTAAAAGATGGAAAAAAGCAGATGATTATTTTAATAGGCCAATCAAAGGTTGGAATATTTTTAAATCCGATGTTGAAAGTTTTTACGAAGCAAAAAATATATTTAACAGAAAGTATCTAAAAAGAGATTATTTATGGCCAATTAGTCAAAATGAACTTTTAAGAAATCCAAACTTAGTTCAAAATCCTGGCTGGTAAAAGAGTAATTATGAAAAAAATATTTTATGTATTGATAATTTTGGTATATGGATGTTCTGAGGAATCCCACCAAGCATTTGGTTCGGATAACGACCCCCCAGGAAAAGTTATTATTACCTCAATTGAGAATGTTGCAGGGGGTGCAATAATTAAATTTACTCCTCCATTAGATGAAGATTTACTTTATATCAGTGGTAAATATCAAAATGAAAAAGGCGAGCAAAAACAAGTAATTGTTTCAGCATATATTGATAGTTTAAATATTAATGGATTTGGAAAAATTGGGACTTTTGATGTTCAAGTTTCTGCATTTGATTTAGGAAATAACCAATCTGAGCTAGAAATAGTTGAAATTTCCCCTTTAGAAGCTCCAATACATGAAATATTAAGATCGATTGATGGAAGACAAGACTTTGGAGGTATTAATATTTCATATGAAAATCCTTCAGGTGCAAATGTTTCGCTAAATATGTCTGTTTTAAATGATTCTGGGGAACTTGAATTCAAAGAATCATTTTACACTAGTCAAAAAAATAGCTCATATAGCTTCAGAGGTTATGATTCTGTTGCGACAAACTTTGTTATTTATGTAGAAGACCAATGGGGCAATCAAACTGAAACGAAAAGTTTTGAAATTACCCCACTTGAGGATATTTTTATTGATAAGTCGTTTTGGTCAGTTGTATCAATGCCAGGAGATGAAAGTTTTAGCGAGTACGGATTTTCAGCTAATCAAATTTGGGACGGTTCATGGAGTAATCAATGGAATTGTGGGCATACAAACTTTTTATCTCTTCCACACCAATTAACTCTTGATCTAGGGCAAACGGTAAAACTCAACAGGTTTAAATTATATCAAAGGGGTGGAAGTGAACTATACAAACATGGAAACCCTAAAGTCTTCGAAATTTATGGGAGAGAAAATTTAGATAACTTACCAATTTATGATCCGGACAATCCCGGTGACGGTTGGACACTTTTAGGAAAGTTTGAATCATTCAAACCATCTGGACTGCCTCCAGGTTCAAACACTGAAGAGGACTATCTATTTCAGGACAATGGAGAAGATTTTGTGTTTGAATTTGAATCTCAAAACAGAGTTATTAGATACATTAGATTTATAAATATTGAGTCATGGAATAATCAAATGGTTACAGTAATCGGAGAATTGTCATTTTGGGGTGGAATAATTGATTAAAAATGAAACATAAAATTATTTTATTAATATTAAGTTTTTTGGTTATTCATTCATGTTCTGATATGGATTCAATTCATGAACGTTACCTAGATGGTGAATTTATTTACTCAGGAAAATTAGATTCTCTGCAGGTCAGATCAGGATATTATAGGGTTCAGATTGACGGCCAAACGAGATTTTTAGGAAACTCCAAAAAAGTTTATGTAGAATTTGAAGATAGAACAGAATCATATCAAATTGATGAAAATCTTGAAGAGGTTTTTTCCTTTATTGTTGAAAACCTTGACGAACAAACATATGAATTCAATATTCAAACTGAGGACAATTATCAAAACCTTTCTATAGCCCAAATTGTAGCTGGTAAATCAATTGGTGATAATTTTGTAAATAATCAAGAACATAGGAAGCTTTCAGATTACATCATTAAAAGTGATGGATATACTTACGCCGATTTTGCTGGAAATTCTGAATCTCCAAATGTTTTGTTTACAACTTTAAATTATCAAATTGATAGTGAACAATTTAAAAATGACACTATTTTTTCAAATGAAAAAGATATAATGCTTGAAGAGTTTATACCAAATTCAAAAATAAAAACAATATCCTACGTTCAATCTGATGATTATGGGATTGATACAATTGCTCTAAATCAAGTTGAATATGACCTTCCTAATTTGCCTTATGATGAATTGGATAAACGATTTATTTCACTAGTAGAAATGCCTAGCGACATAAGTGGAGAGTCCAATGGAGCAAAACCATCGATATATTTATTTGATGGAGATAATACTTGGGAAGATAATGATGAAAAAACATTTCTCTCTATCCCAGGTACATTTCCCCACCACTTTACAATTGACCTTGGAGTTAGAACAACCCTAAGGAAAGTAAAACTTGACATGCCCAATCATTTGGATTTCAATCAAAATAATGTAACAAGTCTACAAATTTGGGGAAGAGAAAATTTAGAAGGTGCTGAAACTCTTTCAAATACAGATGAAAGTTTTATTAACTCAGGATGGAAACTATTAAAGGAAAAAGAAATAGATGGGGAAAATATAAGTAGTGATAGCTTCATGATTGATCCAAACCTTGGTTCCTTCCGATATATTAGATATCGAGTGATTTCTACCGTGACTAATAACAGTTCACAGCTTACAGAGCTTACTTTTTTTGGACAAAATACTGAGTCAATTTCTCTTGATAAATCTCTTTTTTCAATGCCAATTATGCAAAGTGACAACCCAGGTAATTTTTACTCTGCTGAACCTTCAAAATATTTATATGATGATAATTCCGCATGGGCATATAGTGACAAATATGGCTATCATTCAGGTGAAAATGCTGTACCTGGACATTTCACATTAGACCTAGGGGTTTATACTCAACTTAGAAATGTAGAGTTAAATTTTAGATCAACCCTTGATTATTCTGGAAATAACCCTACAAAACTAGAAATATGGGGACGAAATGACTTAAATAATGCCGAAATACTTCCTGTCTTTAGTTCTTCAGGGAATTCAGTGACTTCATCACCAACTAGCTCGGAAAGTCTACAAAATGCAAATTGGATTTTACTATCATCAAATAGTATAAATGGTGCATATTTGAATTCATATGAATTTGAAGTCGAACCTAATGAAATGGTTAGGTATTTAAAAATTAGGTATGTTGAGACAGTAAATGGAAGTGGATGTCAATTAATCGAAGTAACTCTTAAGGGTTATGGCGAAATTAAACCTTAAATAACCTATTTTGAAAAATATTTTAATTTATTTGTTATTAAATATTTTGCTTTTAGAAAATGTTGCAAGTCAAGATTTTACAAGTTATGTAGATACCCGAATTGGAACTAAAGATAATGGGCTTGAAAGCGGATACACTTTTTTAGGCGCAACATACCCATTTGGTATGATTCAGTTTACTCCAAGTTTTTTTTCTCCTCACAAAGGTTTTGTTATTAACCAGCTAAGTGGAGCTGGGTGTCCAAATATGGGGAATTTCCCTGTTGTTCCTTTTTCAGGTGAAATTGATAAATCTCCAGGTGATATGAATGGGACAAATACCATTGATTCAATAATTGTATCCAAGGCTGGTTTTTTAAAAGCAATAGTGAATAAAAAAGTTAATGTTAGTTTAACTGCTTCTGAAAGAACTGGTTTTGCGAAATTTTTATTTAATAAATCAAATAAAGGTTCAGTTGCAATAGGAAGTGGGGTTAATTCAACTAATGTTTCCGAAGCTTATGTAAATGTTACATCAAATAGAAGTTGTGAAGGATTTGCTAGTGGATCTAATTTTTGTGGCACAGATATAGATTATAAAGTATATTTTGCTGTTGAATTTGATAGGCCATCTGTTAGCCATAAGGTGTGGAGAGATTCAGAGATTTTTGACTCAAATGAAGTTACTGGAAAGAATTCAGGAGTGTTATTTTCTTTTGATACCGCTGAAGATAATATAGTAAACTATAAAATATCGATTTCATATGTTTCTTCTGAAAATGCAAAACTTAATTTAAATTCTGAAAACTTAGGCTTTTCTTTTGATAGTTACCGTGAGTATAATAGAAAATCTTGGAATAAACATTTAAATAAAATCAAAGTTGAATCTAATGATAATGACAGATTAATTCAATTTTACACAAGCTTTTATAGATCGTTAATACACCCAAATATTGTTAGTGATACAAATGGAGAATACATGGGTGCCGATTTCAAAGTTCATAAAGTTCATTATGGAAAAAATCAGTATAGTTCATTTAGCGTTTGGGATACATATAGAACACAAGCTCAACTTCTAGCATTTCTTTTTCCAAACCAAAGTAGTAGTATGGTTCAGTCAATGATAGATTTTGCTGATCAAGCCGGTGGTTATGGGAGATGGATTTTAGCAAATATTGAAACTGGTGTTATGCAAGGAGATCCAACTCCAATACTTATATCTAACTCTTATGCTTTTGGAGCAAAAGATTTTGATATAAACAGAGCATATTATCATATGAAAAGAGGGGCAACAATCCCTAGATTGAAATCTCAAAAGCAAGAAATCAGACCTTATTTAAGTGAGTTTATTAGAGATGGGCACACATTTGCATCAATGCTTTTAGAATATATTTCATCAGATTATGCCATTGGACAATTTGCAAAAAATGCATTACAATTAAATGAAGATTCAAACTTTTTTGTCGACAGATCTAAAAGCTGGAAAAACATCTATAATCATAAGATTAAATGGCTGAATTCAAGGTATCCAAATGGTGAATGGAAAGACATTAAATCGGATTGGCGAGAGGGAACATATAAAAATTACTTTTGGATGGTCCCACATGATCTTGAAAATCTGATAGACACTATTGGCGGAAAAGATTTTGCTGAAAAAAGACTTGATAAATTATTCGAAAGATTGGATGCGAGATATGAAGATGATTGGTTTGCTAGTGGCAATGAGCCTGATTTTCATGTTCCTTGGGTTTATAACTGGACAAATAGTCCTGAAAAAACATCTTTAACTATTAATAGAATACATGAGGAAATGTATAATACTACTTCATCAGGACTTCCGGGTAATGATGATTTAGGGACTATGGGAGCGTGGTATGTTTTATCCTCAATTGGATTATACCCCGTGATTCCAGGCACTGCTGGCTTTTCGTTAAATCTTCCACAATTCACCAAAATTATAATTGATTTACCAACTGATGAGTTAATAATTAAAAATGAAAATAAAGAACTTAAGTCAATAAAAACAGTTCATCTAAATAGTAAAGAGCATAATGGCTTATGGTTAGAACTTAGTAGCATTGAAAATGGAGGGATTATTAAATTCAATAAATTAAAATAGATTTTAAATGGAAAAAAGTAAAATTATAAATAAGTTTTTAGGTTTGATTTCGATAAAATCTTTTGGATTATTTCTATTAACAATTTTATTCTTATTAAGTTTTAAAGGACAATTTAATAATGACTATGTGAAATATGTAGACCCATTTATTGGTTCAGGTGGTCATGGTCATGTTTTTGTTGGAGCAACAGTTCCCTTTGGAGGAGTTCAAGTAGGTCCAACAAATTTTAATAAGGGCTGGGATTGGTCATCATCATACCACTACTCAGATAGTATAGTTAAAGGGTTTTGTCATTTAAATGTTAGTGGAACTGGAATGTCGGATTTAGGTGAGTTAACTGTAATGCCAGCGATAGGAGAATTGAAAGTAAATGCGGGTAACCAGGAAAATCATATGAGTGGATATTCATCTTTATATTCAAAAGAAAATGAAGTTTCTAAAGCAGGATACTACAGCGTAGTGCTCGATAGATATGACATAAAAGTCGAGTTAACAGCTTCAGAAAGAGCGGGTTTTCATAGATACACATTCCCAGAATCAAAAAAATCTCGCATAATTATAGATTTAGGAGAGGGAAGTGCAGATAGACCCACAGAAACTTTTCTAAGAAAAGTTAATGATACACTGTTTGAGGGCTATAGGTTTTCTAGTGGTTGGGCTAATGATCAAAGAGAATTCTTCTCTCTAATTGTTTCAAAACCTATTAAAAACTTTTTTATTTATGAGGGGGACAAAAAACAAAAATCTTCTATTAAAAAAGGCAAATATGTTAAAGGATTTTTAGAGTTTTCAACTGAAAATAATGAAGAAATATTTCTAAAACTTGGCGTATCAACCGTAAGTATGGAAAACGGTTTAAATAATTTAATGCATGAAATCCCACATTGGAATTTCAATAAAACCTATGATGAGGCAAAAAATAAATGGAATAAAGAGCTTTCAAAAGTTAAAATTAAATCCAAACAGAAAGACGTACAAAAGATTTTCTACACAGCAATGTACCACTCAATGATAGCTCCAAATTTATACCATGACGTTAACGGAGAATATAGAGGAACTGATAAAGAAGTATACTTAGAAAAATCTTTTACCAATTACACATTGTTTTCACTTTGGGATACATATAGAGCTGCACATCCGCTCTACACTATTTTACAACCAAAAAAAGTATCAGATTTTGTGAATTCAATGATCAAAATATTCGAACACCAAGGTAAACTTCCAGTCTGGCATCTTAGGGGTAATGAAACTAACACAATGCCAGGGTACAGTGCAATTCCAGTTGTTGTCGATGCAGTTTTTAAAGGCATAGAAAATATTGATCAATATAAGATTTATGATGCTGTAAAAGAAAGTGCTACAGGATATCATGAACCTGGAGTAAAAGAACTTATGAAATATGGATATATCCCATCAGATTTGATGGTTGAATCTATTGCAAGTTCCATGGAATATGCAATTAGTGATTGGGGAATTGCTATGCTTGCAAAAAAACTTGGAAAATCAGATGATTTCAAATACTTTCTTGATCGTTCAAAAGCCTATAGGTCGTATTTTGATGAAAAAACCGGATTTATGCGTGGTAAATTTCTTGACGGCAGCTGGAGAACTCCCTTTGATCCTGTATCTGCACAACATAGAATTAATGATTATTGTGAGGGAAATGCATGGCAATACTTATGGCTTACTCCTCAAGACCCAGAGGGTCTGATTGATTTACTAGGAGGAGAAAAAAAGTTCATAACAAAACTTGACGAATTATTTAGCATGTCATCCGATTTAGAGAAAGGGTCATCTATGGATATTACTGGTATGATTGGTCAATATGCTCATGGAAATGAACCTAGTCATCACACTGCATACATGTATGCCTATGCTGGCGAACAATATAAAATTGCAAACAATGTAAGACATATTTTGACAGAATTTTATACTGCTCAACCAGATGGATTAATTGGAAATGAGGACTGTGGGCAAATGTCAGCTTGGTACATTTTTTCTTCTCTTGGATTTTACCCAGTAAACCCACAAAATGGAGCATATGTTTTCGGAAGTCCAATTATTGATGAGGCAATAATTGAATTGGGTAATGGTAAGACTTTAGAAATTTTAGCTATAAATAATTCGAAAAAAAATAAGTTTATTAACGAAGTTTACTTAAACGGAAAGAAACATGAAAATTCATTTATTACTCACAAACAAATTGTTTCGGGTGGTAAACTTAAGTTTGTAATGGGACCAAATCCAAATTATAATTTTGGTAAATTGAAAAAAAACAGACCAAAATCAAAAATTTACTGAGCATTAGTAGTGGGAAATAAAAGTGAAAATCTTTAATTTCAATACTTAATGATTTTAAACAAATCCTTAACAAAATTGTTTGACCTTTTTTTTTGTAGAATTCAATTTTGTCTGAGAAAGTCGAACTAATTAGGTTTTGTATTTATTAAAGAGATTTTAATATTAAAAAACACAACTATTGGCACTGACTATTATGATAAAAAATAAGATTTGTTTACTTTTCTCATTAATCTTACCAGTTATATATATTTCTGCACAAATCATACCTTCAGATTTGATTTGGAATGATGACGAAACAGGGTATTATGAAATAAAGGATAACAATATTGTACTCGTCAATTTTGAAACAGCTAATCAGCAAATTATTT
>Ga0208277_1001657_pt1 | contig 12890 bp, 14 predicted proteins | sample ETNtaG_5_FD_185782 | JGI IMG/M metagenome (GOLD analysis project Ga0208277, IMG submission 185782) | Marine microbial and viral communities from oxygen minimum zone, Eastern Pacific Ocean - ETNP201406SV205 (SPAdes) (version 2) | ecosystem: Environmental > Aquatic > Marine > Oceanic ...
GGTTTCTTTGATACAGGAAACAATTTTATCGTAGAAGTGGCTGAAGCGATCATCTCATCGTTTTGTTTCATAGTCGCATAAGCAAAAACGATGCTCTTCCCCATCTTTAAGATCTTTGATTTGGCTATCAAAGTGCCCGGATGTGCTGGAGCAATAAAACTGACATTGATGTCCAATGAAACAGGGTTGGATTGAAATTTTTCTAGCGCAATCACTAAATGTGCCATTGTAGAATCCAGCATGCCTGTGACAAATCCACCTTGAACAATCTCTGATTCTGAATGACAAAACTCAGGTATTGCATCATATTCCATCGTCATAACTCTCTCGGCTTCATCAAATTCCAAAAGGTTCCCACGTAAAGTCTCCAAACACGGTGGTTTATTATTTTGTAGCAGTTTTATTATTTCTTTTTTATCCATAATTTAGTTGCTTGAATAGATTAAAGTGACCGTTTTTTGTTCGTCTGATGATATTAAACTCAGCTCAATGAGATTGAATGCAAAACTGGAATGCATGGATTCAATAAACTTTATGATCTGATCCAAAGATTCGATGCCAAGGTCTATAACCATCCCTTCTTCATTGAGCCTGATATCCATAAGCAAAATACTTTGCTCTGATGACAATGAACGAATCGAATCAAATACTTCATTGGGGTTATTTTGTAAGAGGTCTTCACTTGTTCGGCCCAAGATAAGAAGAGCCCCTTCGTAAACATATTCATAATCAGTTTTCGCTGAGACAAGTTTTGATTTCGAGCTTGTTGTTTGTGAAATAATCCAATGAGATGCAGAGATAAAAAAAAGAAGCAGGATCAAAGCCAAAGAAATGACAATTAGGTTTCTTTCTCTATCGGAACGTAGCTTCCAGTATTGATTGAGATTATTCAAATGAATACCTCAACTGAATCACTCCACTGACACTGGAATCGGTCTTCACCAGCTCATCGCTTATGATCATCATTCCAGATTCTTCAATCAATCTCTCGATCAGTGCATATTTTATTTGAGGAAGATCATTCAACTCAAGCAACATTGTCGTTGTTTCAAAATCAATCGATGTTCTGGTGATGTTTTCCAAATCCAATGCCCTCAGATAGGCAAATGCATTCAAATCAATTCTTCCGGTTTGCGGTGAAGGTTGGTTTCTGAGCAATTCATCCATCTGAGCCCTGGGATTAATGACTCTTCTGAAATTGGGATTGATTGAAAGAAATGTCTGATTGATTTTTTGTCGATACTGTCTTTCATAGGAATCCATGAGCGAAATATTAGTCATCGGTAAGGCAATCAGTAAAGCCAACAAAATGGCCGATAATCCAACTTGATTCCTTGTTAAATCAAGCTTTCTGAAAATCGACTTAATTGAGAAATACCCTCGAAAGAAGTTTGGAAATACCGGCTGAGATTCACTCATTAAATGCCCATGAAGATCAAACAAAGAAGCATTGTCCTCCACTGAATCCGAAAAGGCATTCTGGAGAATCTTATTCTTGCTCAATAAATGAGGTTTATAATCTGGATATTTTCGATTGAGAACTGTCAGATAACTTTCTAGATTGGCCTCATTGGTGCAAAAGCCAGATCCATCTGAAAATGAGAGAACAAAGTGTTCTCGATGCTCAATGCAAGCATTGTCCGCAATGGAATGTAGCAAGAAATGTTCGGGTATGATCCTTGCGTCTGAAGCTAGGTGATTCAATAAATCATTGATGGGACGAATGACATCTGTTGCAGCAAGAGCAACGAGTCCCATCTCATCGGAGTAGGCAAATGAATTATTAGAGACATCATCGATTAACTCGTGCTCATGCTCCATTAAAAATCGTGCTTTAAATACTTCCTCGGTTTCTGATTCATTCTTTTTTCCGTTCAAAACAATGCATCGGTCAGAGGGCAATAAGTAATTCACTATGGAATTTGGCTCAATGGCCTGAAGCAACTGATCAGAATCAATCTCTGAAGTGTCTAATAATTGACCATTGAGATACTCATATACCTCAATATTTTCATTGTTCTTACAAGAATGTATAAAGTAAGTCTTCATCTATTTATCTGATTGTCACTCATCATTATAAAATCTATTCAATGTGATCGTTTCACTATTTTTAATCTGAAAAAGTGTTTTAGCACTCACGGATGATTTTTCATGAGACACAATTGAATTTATCCAAATCAGATCCGTGTTTAAACGAATCGGTAAATAAGATTGATTAAATTCTATTCCTGGAAAAGCAAGATAAAGCTCGCTTGCTGTTCTAAAGCCATCGACTGGGATATTCAAGATCATTGACTCTGCCTCTGGGATATCTATATCCGAGAGAATGGATGCCAACAAAGGGGCGTCTTTAATTTTGAGGTGGTTGATGTTTACTCCACTGCTATCGATCAATGGGTGAGCGCAAAGATACTGTTTTATTTGACCCCAATTAAAGTGAATCATTGAAGGAAGGTTCATCAGTTCGCTCAAATGGTAAAACAATCTTTGAGAAGAATATTGTTTTACCTGACTGGCAGGTCCTGTATAGAAATAATCCTCCAAGCCATTGGCTCTAGATTCATTATCAAGATCCACCCAATCCAGTATTTGATCGATCAATGAATCAACGTGATCTTCATTGTATTGAAGAAGCAAGAGTAATCTTTCCAGTCCTGCGATGCTTCGCTCATTTGGGATAAATGCCTTGTTCTCATAAAGGAATAGACTGTTTATATTGAAACAATTCGAGGCGTCGGTTGCAGTTGCTGTAATCGTGCCATAATCAGACTGAATGGAGATTGGCTGACTGAAGAATGGCATGCTCAAAGAAGTATAGGATCTTTTTGGAGCAAATTGTTTTCTAATCTCTCTTTCAGATAAAACCTCTAAGGTTCTGATGTATTGGAAAGCATTGCTCTCAAAATTAATATAACCCTCTCTTTTTAAAGCTAGGAAATACCCCTGACCAATCGATACACTGATCGCCGATAATATCAATACGATCATTAGAACTGAGATCAGAATTACCCCTTTAGTATTGGTAGGCATGTTTATTCCTAGGGGCGATAAGCCATTCTATGTTTTGGTCATTGATGATCAACTTTAGTTCAATCAGATGCGGCATCTTTTTGCTTGTCATCTCATCTTTGGGCCATTTTGAGAACCATTGATTGCCATCTGAAAACCTAAAAGAGAGGCTTTCAATATCCCTAATGAGCTTTGCTTCAAAATAGTCCTCTTCTAGATAAGGGTTGACTGAATAGTACTGCCTTCTGATCAGCGTGTCTTTGATTACAAGGTATTCCACCCTTCTCAATTTTGTCGTCAGTGCATTTGAGTGATTGACCATTGTGGTAAAGATCAAACGATCGGATTGATCGGCAGAATAAAATGTTGCATTCATTGGGAGACCAAAGGTGTCCCTCATGGGAATATTCATTGCTTGCCTGAAATCCCTTCTCAAAGTATTGGATACCAAATTGAACTCTTTCACATCGTCCAATAGATTTAATGTCTGATTTCGAGAAGTGATCGATGATTCAAGAATATTTGTTGAAATGATCAAGATGAGACTCACAATGACAATGGATATCATCACTTCGATTAAGGTAAAGCCATCATTGGCCTTCTTTGAGCTATTTTCTTTCAAAATAGCCCTCTCTGATAAAAATGACTTGCCCGGATTCTTTCTGAGAAATACTGATGGAAAACTTATTTAGATACTTAGAAGTGCTCATCGTTTCTTCTGTCCAAATCCATTCTTGACCAGCCATTTTTATGGTTCCAATACGAGTACCCAGAGCAATGGGGTAATCAATGGTTTCTAGTGCTGCGTATCGATTATTGGCGATCTCTCTTGCGATAACCATTTCTTTCATAGACTGTGAAGAGACTTGCGCTGAAACAATGAGTTGATAAATTGTAACGACGCTTATGCTGAATATCAGTAATGCAACCGCTACTTCTAATAGGCTAAACCCGTCGTATCTTCTATTCTTCAACACGATCGACCTCGCCATTGGTTCTCACTAAAACCCTGTATGTTCCATTGGGATGATTTACTGCAATAATTGCACCCGATGTTTCCCCGGAGGGATAAAATGAGATCATGGGAATCGGAGTCAGATCCTGATTTATCCGATATTCTGTGCCATTCCCTGTCTTAATGGTTACCTCAGAATTGAATGGGATAATTTCTAAGAAATTGAGATCATCGGAATGAAGCATGGAAGCTTCAGTGAAAAAATCATCCAAATAAATGCGCTCCCCTTCATTGGATAGAAACCAATGCAAAGTCCGGCCTCTTAAGATGCTTTCATTGGTCATTCTTTCAAAGTAATCTTCTGCTGTATCACTGGAAGACTCGAATGAACCGATCAGATCGGTGTTGAGCATGATATAGCTTGAACTGACACCAATCAAAATCAGCACAAGCAATAGCTCAATTAATGTGAAGCCAGAATTATTCTTGCCAATTCCCGATGTCGGCATCTTCTCCTTCTCCTCCAGGGGTTCCGTCTGCTCCAAGCGAGTAAACGTCATACTTAGTGTACTGACCAGGAAATAAATATAGGTACTCGTTGCCCCACGGATCTTGAGGTAGGCTAGAAAGGTACCCGTCGGAGGGATACAAATTTTTATTTCTAAGCCCATCGGGAGGAGTTATCAGAGACTCTAAGCCTTGATTGGTTGAAGGATAGGCATAATGTTGAAAGCGATACGTTTCAAGAGCTTTTTCAACCTGAGCGATGTCCGCTCTCGCTTTCTCGAAGTTGGCTCGATTAAGAAATGGAGAGACATTGATTGCAACTATGGTCGTCAAAATTCCAAGTATGACAATCACAGCCATCAGCTCAATGAGAGTAAAGCCTTTTTGATGGTTGGGCACGGTTAACTTAAAGAAATTGTATTCATTTGCATTATGGGTATCAGTATCGCTAAAACAATGAGCAAAATAAATGCTCCCATGAAAATAATTACCATCGGTTCAAGCAAAGAAAGCAAAATGCTTCGCCTGGCTTCAATCTCAGATTTCATGAATATTGAAACCTTTTGAAACATATCGGATAAGTTTCCAGCGATGAATCCGCTTGATATTAGCTGAAGAAATATCTCGGGAAAGACAGATTCCTTTTGCAATGACGCCATGAAATCTTTGCCTTCTTTTAAGTCCTGATTTGACTGATTCATGAGGCTCTCCAAATACTTATTCGAAAAAACTTTTGATGCTTCTTGCATGGCTAAGTCCAGGTTAATGCCAGAGCTGAGTAACAAATGCATGGTGCTTGAGAACCTTTCTAACTCTGAATTCAGAATGAATTCCCCAATCAGTGGAAATGACAAAATTCGCTTATGCCATGCAATCATTTTTCGAGGATGAGAGGAGGCATTCTTATAAAAAAAGTATAGAGCAAAGCTCAAAGAGGAAATAGCAAAACCGATCAACGGCAACTGTTTTGAGAAGCCAAGCAAAATTCTCGTCAGAATTGGAAGCTCCATTCCAGCTCGAATGAATTGATCAACCACTTGTGGCATCACAAAAAGAAGCAAGGCAGCAATGACCATAAAAGAAAAAAGAATCAATATGAGTGGGTAGGCTAGCGCAGAGGTAACTTTTTGTTTAATCGATTCAGCTTCCTCTAGATAATCTGATAGTTTTGAAAACATGGCATCAAGATTGCCCGAAGTATCGCCGGCAGAAATCATCGAGAGGTAGGTATTGTCAAAAATATCAGGATACTTGCTCATTGCATCACCGAGTCTTTGCCCTTGAATGAGATCTTCTCGAATCGAAAAGAATACATTTGATAAATGCTTGTCGTCGCTATTGCCTGCGATAATTCGCAAAGAGTCATCCAGCGTTATCGACGATCCCAGCAGAGTGGCCATTTGTCTTGTCGCAAGCACCAGTGACTTTTTTTTAACTCGAAGAATGCCGCTTTTGATAGAAAATGATGCCGAAACATCTAAGGGAATAAGATTAAGATCCTTGATGAGTCGTCTGGCATCTCTTTCTGAGATAGCGCTCACATTACCAGAGAGTTTTTTTCCTTCTGCATCAAATGCAGTGTAACTATATGCTGGCATCTTCGGCCTGATTATTGAGTCTGATGATTTCATTTACAGACGTCACGCCTTTTCTGATGAGGTCTGCTCCGATTTCATGAATGGAATCTCTGTTTTTAAAAGCGAATTCCTGAAGTTCCTGCTCAGAAGCTTCTCCGTGAATAAGATTTCTCATCTCTGTATCTATTGCAACAGACTCAGCGATGGCGATTCGTCCTTGATACCCATTTCCGTCACATTCTGAACACCCATTGGGAAGAAAAACCATTTCTGAAGCATCTAAACCAAGTAGGATAGAATCGGCTTCAGATATTTTTCCAGATGCTTTGCAGCTCTCACATAATCGCCTCACCAATCTCTGTGCGATTATGGTCTTAATACTGGATGCCAGTAAGTATGATTCAATGCCCATGTCTCTGAGTCGAGTGATTGCACCCACTGCACTGTTGGTATGGACAGTTGAAAGCACCAAATGACCGGTTAAACTTGCTTGAATGGCAATCCTTGCAGTCTCTTCGTCGCGAATCTCACCCAACATAACGATGTCTGGATCTTGTCTTAAAATTGATCTTAAGCCTGTTGTGAAATCATAGCCCGATTTGGAATTGACCTGAGTTTGACCAATGCCCTTGAGTGTATATTCAATTGGATCCTCAACGGTCAAAATATTTTGGGATTGATCATTGATGTGACGAATGCTTGCATAAAGCGTGGTGGTTTTACCGGAACCCGTTGGTCCTGTAACCAATATCATTCCCTCGGTTGCTTTCAATGTCTTTTTGAGATCAGAGAGTGTGGATTGATTCAAACCTAACTCATCAATATTGATTTGGGAGGACTGCTTATCTAATAGCCTTAAAACTATCCTTTCACCATAAGATGAGGGCAAAGTAGAGACCCTTACATCCACATTCTTCTTACCCAAAGACAGAGAAACCCTTCCGTCTTGTGGCAATCTTCTCTCTGAGATATCTAGTCTGGACAGTATCTTGATTCGAGAGATTACAATGGGTGCAATTCTGGCGTCCTGAGACAAGACTATTTTAAGTATTCCATCGATACGAAATCGGATGATGAACGAGTCCTCATATGGCTCAAAGTGAATGTCAGATGCCCTCTGTTTGATGGCCTGACTTATGATGCCATTGATCAATTTAATAATTGGAGCATCATTGCTCCCGCTCAAAAGATCCTCAGTTGGCGCAATTGAATTTGCGAAAGACTTAAGGTCGAATGCATCTCCTAACTCTTCAGACAAAATGCTCGACTCATTCTCTCCCGAGAATACTTGGGTAATCAGTTGATCAAAAGCTTCAGGGTCGCAATCTTCCAATTTTAGATCTTGACCGATGTATCTTGATAATTCGTGATAGGTATTGAGATTGATAGGAGACGTGCTTAGAACCAAACAATGTCCATTTTCTTGAAAGGCAATAATCTGTCTTGATTTTACAAATTCATATGGAAGCAGGCTTTCCTTGATCTCACTTTTGATTGCATCACTCATAATGGAGACACTCTTGTTATTGGTTTTCAGGTGTGAGATCGATGATTTTTTCTCGATCCTCATTCAATAAACCTTCTGCTTTGATGAAATTATATTTTTCTAGAGAAACCTGGTTGATGCTCTGAGAATCGGCAAGTATTTTTGGTCTTAGGAAAACGGTTAAATTTCTTCGCACAACTGAACTGGAAGAACTCCTGAACAATCTACCCAAGAGAGGGATTTTCCCTAATAAGGGCACACTGCTAACTGTTTCCTCGATGTCATCATCTATAAGTCCACCAAGAACTATCACTTGATTATTGTCTACCAGCACTGTTGTTTCGATCATTCTTTTATTTGTGATTACGTCTGTGCCAGCAATCAATGCTCCCGCGACCCCTGAAACCTCTTGTTGAATCTCTAGAATGACAGAATTGCCTTCGTTGATTTGAGGCTTAATCGAAAGCTTTATACCCACTTCCTGCCTAGATGTTGTTCTAAATGGATTGGCATTATTTGCCCCAAGGCTCTCACCGATCGTAATGGGAATTTCTTGGCCAATCACGAGACTGGCTGTTTCATTGTCCATAGCAATGATCGAGGGAGTGGACAAAATATTGGAATTCTGATCTTTTGCAATCGCATTGATTATTCCAACAAAGCTGTCACCAGATTCATTAATGTTTCCAAAGCCGGCAATCAACCCTTGCGTGTTTAAAAGTGAGTTGGTAGCCGTTGCACTCAGAGCTGCGCTTCCTCCTCCTTCGATGGCATTTCCAGTTATGGCCAGTAAGTCAGGTGTCTCATTACTGGGGAATCGAGTGATGCCTATGGGCAGATCGGAATCTTTAAATATTGTCTCAATTCCGAGGTTCGTTGCTGCAGTCTCAGATAACTCTACAATGATTGCTTCCACTAAAACTTGTGCTCTTCTGATATCAATCTTTGCAACAAGGTTTCTAATCAAATCTAGATTTGAGTCCTCGGAAGAAACAATAAGAGAATTTGTTTTTTGATGAAAAGTAATAACCGGTTTTTGTGTATCAGATTCTGATGCAAATCGCGATGAAACGGTGCTGATAATTGATGCAACCTCCTCGGCTTTAGCATATTTCAAATAAATCACAGCAACTGTTCCATCGTTTTGTACGTCCTCATCCAATGCTTGAAGCGTTTTCTCTACATTCTTGGTTACAGCTTTGTTTGCAGACAGGATGACGCTGTTGGATTGAGTGAATGGTATGGCGGTGAAATTATTAATTGTTGGATTGCTCTGAGCCTTCAACTTATCGAGTATTCTGACTGCCTCAACCGATGAAAGGTTTTCTAACTTGATGATGCTAATTTTTGAGGAATCATTCATATCGAGTTCATTTATCAATAGCTGAATGCGATCAACATTGCTCTTTCTATCAACCAATATGATCGAATTAATAGAAGGTATGCTCGATAAGTGGGCCTGTCTCCCAGTAATTGGTTTCAGCATTGGCAACAACTCCGCAGCTGTGCGGTTCTCGAGAAGAAATATTTTCGTTACAAAATCGCCTCCTTGGTCGCTTAGGTTGCTGTCACGAGTGGCTTCATTTTCAGGAACGATTCGCACAATGCTTCCCTCGTTAATTGTGCTGAAACCATTGACTTGAGCAGTTCTAAGATAGACCTGCCAAACCTGCTCTTCATCTAAAAGCGTATCGGAGAAAATTGTGACTTTGCCTTTGACTCTAGGATCCAAAATGATGGTCTTCTTTGCAAACCTTGCAATGTCTTGTGTTACTTTCCTGATGTCAACATCGTCATAATTAAGCAAGTAACTTTCCTGACTGATCACTATTTGTGCAAAAAATGTGGCCAACAATAATGGGATAAATATAACTTTTTTGATGCCGCTCATCGCTCCCCTACTGTGTTCTTAATCTCAAACACTCTTCCCGATGAAGTAAAGGTTATTTTATCTTTATTTACTGTTTTCAAAGTATATTGATTATCGAGAATTTCACCTTCTTGCACAACATACTCTTTGTTGTTTTTCTTTACTATGACTGAGGATCTGTTTCCACTTGATGCCCTGTAACCGATGATTTCATATTCAAAATCTTCGTCTGTTTGCATTTGAGCAGATCGATTGCTGTCTAATGTCTGATTGACGATTAAATTCTGATTCTTTGGGAACTTAAGATCATTTAATTTTGGTCTATTCTCCCAGACGCCATAACTGATAAATAAATTAACGGCTAAAAGGCCTATCAGGACTGAAATAATCGTTTGTTTTATGTGTATGATTTTCATGAAAAAAATGAGCCTTATTTTTTAGGCTCAAAGAAATTACTACTTACTTATTATTACATAAATGTTTCGGTATTAGACAACTGATATTTTTATCAAAATGATCAACAAAGCAGACAATGCCAAACCACTCCCGAATGGAACCCTGTTCTCAAAATTGGATCTTTTCAATAGGTATATCAAGAGACTAAAAAGAGATCCCAGCAGAACAACAAAGCTCAGCATTTGGTATCCCAATAGAGCACCGATTGATGCAAGTAAAATAAAGTCGCCTCCCCCAATGCCCTCTTTCTTTCTGAAGCAATAAAATACTTTATTAATGAGAAATAAAGAGAGATATCCTGCCATGAACCCGAGAATGGCAGATTGAATGTCTGTAAAGAATCCTGAGTAGTTTATGATCAATCCGAGAACGAGGATTTTTATGCTTAAATAAACAGACAATAATAGGTGTTTCAAATCGAGAATAAATTGAGCATAAAGCGATGAGATCACCAAAAAGATGATTAGCAATTCTATGAGTGATGAAAATAAATTTGCCCAAAGCATCAATGCCATTAACATCAGATGCAACAGTTCATTAAATAAATAAAAGGTCCCGATTGACTTTCTGCAGTACAAGCATTTGCCTTGTTGGACCAAGTAGCTTAAGAGTGGAATCAGCATATGGATTTTAAGTGTTTTCCCGCATGATTCACATCTCGATCTAGGAGAAGACATTGTAATATTCGATTCAGGGTCAATTATTCTAGGGAAACGAACGATGTAACTGCCAACAAAACTTCCGTAGCAAATCCCGAGGAAGCAAAGAAGCAAATTCAGCGTGAACATCAAATCGTGTTAATACTGATATTAGTCTTCAATATTTGGCAGCTTGTAATCTTTAAATTGTTGACGTAACTCAAACTTTTGAATCTTTCCGGTCGCCGTATGTGGCAATGAATCAACAAAAACCACATCATCGGGAATCCACCACTTGGCGACTTTTCCTTCAAACCATGCAAGGATTTCTTCTTTTGTGACGGTCTCGCCTTCTTTGGCTTGCACCAAAAGCAATGGTCTTTCTGACCACTGTGGATGATAAACTCCAATCACAGCAGATTCAGCGACTTTTGGATGATCAGTAGCTGTGTTTTCAAGATCAATGGAACTGATCCACTCACCGCCGGATTTGATGACATCTTTTGTGCGGTCTGTGATCGCCATGAATCCATTTGGATCAATGGTTGCCACATCACCGGTTTCAAACCAACCATCTTCTTCCAATGTTGTACCGGGTTCTGCTTTGAAATAATCACTGAGGATCCATGCGCCTCTCACTTTTAAACTTCCAAAAGCAACGCCATCCCATGGAAGTTCATTGTTGTCATCGTCTGTGATTTTCATTTCAGCCCCATAGACACCTCGTCCTGCTTTTAGTTTCATTTCGAGCAATTCATCGCCTTCAAGATCGTCCATTCCGTCCTTGAATGTGTTGTATGTTCCCAATGGGCTCATCTCGGTCATGCCCCATGCAATATGAACATACACTCCATGTTTCTCTTGCATCTCTGTCATGATTGAGGCCGGGCATGCAGCTCCGCCAACCACCACTCTCTTCAATGTGGTTACCGATTTTCCAGACTCATCCAAATACTGCAATAAATTCAACCAAACCGTGGGCACGCCCATTGAAATTGTCACATTTTCTGCTTCAATGAGTTGTTGCAGTGTCTCGCCATCACCCATTTTTGGTCCCGGGAGAACGATCTTACTCCCAACCATTGGACCGACATAAATGGATCCCCAAGAATTGACATGAAACATTGGAACAATCGGCAAAATAATGTCTTTTGCTGATACTCCAAATACATCGGGCAGTCCGGCAGCATAGGCATGAAGCACAGTGGCACGATGATTATAAAGCACGCCTTTTGGGTCACCCGTTGTCCCTGATGTATAACACATCCCACTCGCAGTGGTCTCATCAAACTCAGGCCAGTCTATCTCGTTTGATTGTTCTGCCAGAATTGATTCGTAACACAGCAATCCCTTCAGCGATGATTCAGGCATTGAATCTTCAGAAGTCAAAACAATGAAATGCTCAATGGTAGTGAGTTGATCTTGAATGCTTTCCAAGAGCGGTACAAACATTGGATCACAGAAAACGACTTTGTCCTCCGCGTGATTCATGATGTAAATCAGTTGTTCTGGAAACAACCGAGGGTTAACCGTATGACAAATCGCACCGGATGAGGATATTGCGTAGTAGAGTTCAAAATGCCTATGATCATTCCACGCCAAAGTGCCGACTCGATCACCAATATCAATGCCAAGAGATTTAAGAGCATTGCCCAGTTGCCTTGTTCTTTGGAATGCGTCTTTGAATGTGTATCTGAAATCCGGCTGATCGGCCACAACAGAAACTATTTCTTGATCAGGAAAATTCCTTTCGGCATGATCCATTATTGAGCCGATCATTAATGGAGTATCCATCATCAATCCCTTCATCTTTTTTTCTCCATACTGAATTTCATTAGAATAATTTATCCGCCTATGTAATACATTTCTACTTTTTCGTTCGTTTTATCGCTCTTTTTGTTGTATCTCAATTCGCTGTAACGGTCTTTTCTCTGTTTCCAAATCGATGCAATTTCATCCCTAATGAATTCGTCTGACTTGCCGCCACGAACCCAACTTCGAATGTCCTTGCCTTCAGATGCAAACAAACAATTATAGAGCTTTCCATCCGATGACAATCTGGCTCTCGAACAAGACCCGCAAAATGGCTTGGTGACAGAAGAAATCAAACCAATTTCAGTCTCACTGCCTTTTATTCGAAACCTTTCAGCGGTCTCACCTTCATAATTTTTATCAAGCGGCTCCAATGTCCATTGCTCAGAAAGTTTTTTTATGATTTCATCGTCTAAACTAATATTAATTATTCGTTTTGATTTTTCATGCTCATGTATTTCAAGACCAGCTGTATTTTGCATAACAAATTTTAAGTTAAGTTTATAAATAAATCAATTTTATTTAAAAATAATTGCTTAAAATTGCCATACTGACAGCAGAAAAAATAGTTGGATATACA
>Ga0208277_1001658_pt1 | contig 12884 bp, 9 predicted proteins | sample ETNtaG_5_FD_185782 | JGI IMG/M metagenome (GOLD analysis project Ga0208277, IMG submission 185782) | Marine microbial and viral communities from oxygen minimum zone, Eastern Pacific Ocean - ETNP201406SV205 (SPAdes) (version 2) | ecosystem: Environmental > Aquatic > Marine > Oceanic ...
TTGAAAGCCTTGCAGACCGAATCCCTTTACAACGCGTCGGAACACCCATGGACATAGCCGCAGCAGTCCTCTATCTCGTTTCTGATGCCGGAAGCTGGGTAACAGGACAAAATCTTGTTGTTGATGGCGGAGTAACGTAACCCCTTAACGCAACTTTGATCGTAAAGAATCCAACCAACTCTGTGCTTTATCCAAAGCATCATTAGATTCCTTACGAACCTCTTCAGCTTGATCTCCAGCAGCAGGATACGAACCGAGAAACTTCACCCGAACATCTTTCGCCTGCAATGTCTTTAAACAGTCAGCCATCATTGAATCAGCGATATGACCTTCTAAATCTAAGAAGAAACAGTAATTACCTAACGCCTCCCGAGTTGGACGAGACTCTAGTTTTGTCAGATTAATAGAGCGAGCAGCAAATTCTTGAAGGATCGCAAGTAACGAACCTGGCTTATCCGACTGTTGAAACACGACGACACTTGTTTTGTCATGTCCTGTAGGAGCTGGAATACCATCTCTAGCTATAAGAACAAATCGTGTCTGATTTCCTGTATGGTCCTCAATGCTTTCTGCAGCTATCTCCAAGCCGTATCTTTCTGCGGCAAGAGTCGTTCCAACAGCGGCAATATCCCTACTCGAACTATCAGCAAGCATTTGCGCTGCGTGCGCTGTTGAATTAGCGGCTTCAAGTTCAGCATCTGGCAAAGTATCTCGAAGGAATGAACGGACTTGTGCCAACGCATGCGGGTACGAAATAACTTTCTGAATTTCTTGAAGCGAAGTACCTGACTTTACGAGAAGATTCATTGTTATTGGGATCACAACTTCCCGCTGAATCATCAATTCACTATCAAAAGCCAAAGTATCCTGTACAACGTTCACGGTTCCCTCTATGGCGTTCTCAATAGCGCAAAACCCAAAATCAACAATTCCAGCAGAAGTATTATGTAAAACATCTGAGTGACTGCGAAACAAAACATGCTCAGCTTCAGCTAGATCAGTCTGAGTCAGCAAGGCTGATTCAGTAAAAGTCCCCGCAGGGCCAAGATACCCGATCTTCAGTGATGTAAGTTCGTCCACACCTGAAGGATAGAGCAGGAAGCACAAGACACCTCCTTAATTTAGAGAGAACCCCCGAAACACCAGTGAACACGCCTAAAGTTTTCACATGTCAAACGATCAATTCTATTTTCGTCAACTTTTATCCGGTAGGGATATTGGTACCGAAGATCAAATCGCCCGCCAAATGGTCAACTTCATCTATGTCATAGGTGATCGGTTAACAGGAGAAGCCGTTGTGATCGATCCCGCATATGACCCGAAAGGACTTGTTGACATCGTGGAAGAAGATGGTATGAAATTAACCGGAGTTCTCGCTACCCATTACCATCCAGACCACATCGGTGGGGACATGATGGGATTCAGCATTTCAGGAATAACCGAACTCCTAGAACTAACTTCTGTTCCAATCCACGTACAAAAAGAAGAAGCCGAACTCGTAGATAAAGTCACCGGTGTCGGACAAGAGAACCTTGTAACCCATGAAAGCGGAGACAAACTTAAAGTCGGTTCAATAGAAATTGAGCTTATTCACACACCGGGACATACTCCAGGAAGCCAATGTTTTCTCGTAGATGACAAACTCGTTGCAGGAGACACCCTTTTTCTTGATGGGTGTGGAAGAACTGATCTCCCAGGAGGAGACCCACGGCAAATGTATGAAAGCCTCACGAAGCGTCTAGCGAAAGTACCCGACCAGACAACATTATTTCCAGGACACCTCTATTCACCAAAACCATCCCAATCAATGGGAGAAACCCGCCAACACAACTACGTGTTCGCCCCAAACTCACCAGAACAATGGATGGCGATGTTCGGTGGGTAGGAATAAGCACCAGAACAATGAAGAATAAATCATGGAAGTAATTGAATTAACCCCTGAAATGCAAAAATTCGTAACTGAACGACACTTAGCGTCATTAACCATTGTCACTACAACTGGTCGACCCCATGTCACCCCTGTCGGATTCACATGGGACCAAGAAAACCAGCTAATCCGTGTGATCACATGGGCTGGAAGCACAAAAGCTAAAATTCTAAAACGTTCCGAACACCCACTTAAAGCAGCAATTTGCCAGGTTGATGGAGGTCGTTGGGTCACTTTAGAAGGAACAGCTGTTGTTAGCGCTGATGAACTCCGTTGTAGCGAAGGCACGAAACGCTATGCGAAAAGGTACTCGGAACCCAAAGACAGAGGAGAAGACAGACGAGTAATTGAAATTACTGTTAACCGCATACTCGGAAGGGCATGAAACGCAAACATCATGGTTATGCAAGCAGTAATTGATTTACCTAGAGCAACAGGATGCACGGTACGCTTCATAGGTACTCGCGCGAGTGGCGGAATTGGCAGACGCGCAGGCTTCAGGTGCCTGTGTCCTTCGGGATGTGAGGGTTCAAGTCCCTCCTCGCGCACAAATCGCGTCTCGCGGTATGAGATAAAAAAACAACGAAGCTTTCAAAGTAGAGAATCTCATGTCACGTTTTAAATTCGTACTCGCAATCATCACCCTTATTATTCCTACACACATCACTTTGTTAGGAAATACCGCATCAGCTAACCAAACACATAATCCCAGAACACCTGCAGGGATAGGAAACTTCTTTATCTCTACTGGGCCAGATTTTAATGGAGATGGTTACGAAGATATTCCCGTCGGTTCATCAGGGAAACTTCACGGGGGAGTTTTCGGAGCAGGGGCAGTATCTATTCTCTATGGGCCTGACCCTAGATTTTCAACACCTGATTATTTTCATCAGGGAACATCAGGCATCGTTGGTAGTAATGAAAGAAATGATCATTGGGGTCACGAAACTCATCATGGTGACTTTAATGGTGATGGCTATGATGACCTTGCGATTTCTGCTCCTGATGAAGATATTAGGTCTGTAACCAACGCAGGAGGATTGTGGGTGCTCTATGGAAGTTCATCAGGACTTACTGCCTCAGATTCCTGGGCTTTTAATCAAGGAACTTCAAAGATACCAGGGATAAATGAGATAGGTGATAGATGGGGGGAGTCGTTAACAAGCGGGGACTTTGATGGTGACGGTTTTGATGACCTTATTATCGGAGTACCGCAAGAAGATGTAGGAAATATAGAAGATGCAGGTGTGATCGTGATTCTATATGGAAGCTTAAATGGTTTAGGACACTTACGCTCACGCGGGTTCAGTCAAGGTTCACTAGGAATCCCAGGTAGTAATGAAGTTGGGGATGAGTGGGGGAAAGTCTTAGCCAGTAACGACTTTAACGGAGATCAATATGATGATCTAATAATCGGAACTCCAAACGAATCAATAGGTTCAATTGATAATGCAGGCGCATTCACTGTAATTTATGGATCATCAGAAGGTTTAACATCAAATAATTCAAAGTTATTTCATCAAGGAACCCCAAATATTCCCAGCGGTTCAGAGATAGGAGATAGATGGGGCAAAGTAATAACCACAGGTGACTTTAACCATGATGGGTTTGCTGATATCGCTGTAGGTAGTCCATATGAAGATATAGGTCCGAAAACAAATGCAGGATCTATCACGTTGTTATATGGAACATCTAATGGAATATCTGCTACGAATTCAAAACTTCTTCATCAAGGTAGTTCACGTATGGCAGGAGCAAATGAACCACATGACAGATGGGGAGAAGTCTTATCTAGTGGCGATTTCAATGGCGACAATTTTGATGACCTAGCTATAGGGGCTCCGAATGAAAGCATAGGTTCAATCAAAGAAGCAGGATCAGTAACAATTGCTTTTGGATCCTCAGAAGGTATATCTGGAGCTAGCTCGGTTCTGTATCATCAAAATCGCCAAGGAATACCAGACACAGCTGAAACTGCAGACCATTGGGCAGACGCATTACTAGCACTTGACATCAATAATGACGGAAAATCAGAACTAGTTATTTCAAGCACTGGTGAATCAATTGATTCCGACTTTGATACCGGGCACCTTACAATTTTGAAAGGAACCTCTAACGGACTATCAACATCCTCTGCTATTGGCCTTCATCAAGACAGCCCAAATATGCCAGGGACGAACCGTAATGGAGATTACTGGGGAAGGCTAACAACTTCATCTTCTGAGGAAACTATAAGACCAGCAAAAGGACTAATAACCCCAACAGGAATTCACGTCACGATACTCTCCGAACTATCTGATGGTTTTATTGTTAGAACACCTTGCGGGAACACGACCACGGTATCGACAGGACAAATAATTGAAGACATACAAATAGTTGTTGATCCAGGACATGGAGGCAGCGTTGACCCAGGGGCAGTGCAAAATGGAATAATAGAGAGGGAAATTAATCAGGAAGTCGCAGACGAGTTAATTAATGAATTAACGACGAGGGAGATATCTGCCTTTAATCTTCGATCAGGGAACTATCACATTCCGCTCGCTGTCCGTAGCGCATACGCTGATCAACTCCAAGCAGAAGCGATGGTTTCTATTCATCACAACTCACCATCAGCGTCGTCGTCTGGGACACCTGGGACGGAAAGTTATGTTCAAAGCAATTCAAGTGCATCCCTTCGCCTTGGTGAATATGTGCAGGATGCTGTTTTCAATAGATTGAGCGAAAACACAGGTGTGAGTTGGGTAAGTAGAAGTGATGCAGGAGTTCTCAGAGTCTTAAATTCATCAGGCACCGATACATATGGGATGCTCTCGCGTCCCAAAATCCCAACCACTCTTATAGAACTTGCATATATTTCAAACTCCTCTGAAGCGAATCTGGTGAAGACAGCTGATTACAAAACAGATATGGCAGAAGCAATAAGCGATGCTTTAGAAAATTTCTTAACACCTCCTTCCGGCGAGGAAGATTTCTCAAGTGGGGTTCGTTCGTTTACTGCTGGGCTAGCCCCAGGAGCAAGTCTTTGCAGCGACCCATCCCTTGAATAGGCTATAAACGACCCTGAAAAGGTACGATTTCATCAATGGGATTTAAGAACCGGACTTTACTGATTACTGTTATAACAGTTGTATTTCTATTAATGGGATTGACCATACCTGCTTCAGCGCAAACGCCGTCACCCCAAAAAGGTAAGATTACAAACCTCAACCCGCATTTAAACCCAGATTTCAATGCTGATGGATACCAGGACCTTGTCATCGCTGCAACGGGAGAGGAAATCAATGACGCAACCGGAGCAGGGGCAGTCACAATCCTTTATGGAAACCAGACAGGGACTATCAATCTTTCATCGTTTCTTCACCAAGATACTCTCGGTGTCCCCAGCGAAAGCCAAAGAGGAGACCAGTTTGGTTTCGCAACGGCTCATACAGACTTTAACCAAGATGGATATTCAGACTTAATCATTGGAGCTCCTTCAAAAAATGCTGAGAATATTGAAGATAGTGGCGGAATCTGGATCTTCTTTGGAGGAGATGGAGGAATAGATTCCCAACTAGACAATGTCATATTTGCCCATCAGGGGTTAGAAAAGATTTCAACTACATCCCAAGAATCAGACCACTGGGGATTCAATCTTCAAACGGGAGATTTTGATGCAGATGGTTTTGGAGACATCGTCATTTCAGCGCCAGGAAAAAATATCAACGGTAAGGATAACGCCGGTGAGATAACGATTCTGTACGGAAACGATTCAGAAAACTCTATTAGCAGAGTCCAAACCTTTAACCAGATGAACCGTTACATACCTGATGCCCCGGAACCAGAAGACCGGTGGGGCTCATCACTCACAAGTGCAGATTTTAATGGTGATGGCTTTTCTGATCTAGCTGTTGGAGCACCTGGTGAACGATGGGGAAATTACGAAGAGGCCGGTGCCGTCACGATACTCTATGGAAGCCAAAATGGACTTCAAAGCAAGAAGTCAGTCCGATTACATCAAGGCACACCAGGAATACCTGATAGAAATGAACCCCACGACCAATGGGGATCGAACCTTATAAGTGGAGACTTCAACAACGATGGATATGAAGACTTAGCTATAGGAACACCTAATGAAAGTAGCGGAGATAAAGATAAAACCGGAACTATTACCATCCTCCAAGGTTCCTCCAAAGGAATAACTACACAAAAATCAAAATTCATCCACAAAGGAAGTTTTAATATCCCTGGAAATATCACTCCATATGATAGATGGGGATCAGTGCTCATAGCATCAGATTTTAATAACGACGGATACATAGACATTGTTGTTGGAACACCAGACGAAACTGTAGGACCTGCTCAGAAATCAGGTTCAATTACTGTCCTAAACGGAAGCGTTCTAGGACCAATTGGTAGAAATTCGTTCACACTTAATCAAACAAGCCCTGGAATTAATGGGGTATCAGAAAATGCCGACCTATGGGCAGATAGTCTCGCTGCGCTAGATCTAAATGGCGACGGACACACTGACTTAGCCGTTTCTTCGATGACAGAATCAATAGGAACACACTTTGACACAGGGGCCGTAACTTTCATATGGGGGACCAAAGAAGGCATTAGCCAAGAGCAATCCCTGACAATTACTCAAGATAGTCCAAACGTACCAAGTCAAAATAAGTCAAACGACTACTGGGGAAGGCTTGGAACCTCAGGAACTCTCTCCCCGCAAAGACCGCAAACAGCATTAAAAACACCATCCGGCGTAAACGTTTCTCTATTAGCAAAAAATGGTGACGATTATATTGTCAGAACCCCATGTGGCCATCCTGTAGTTGTGTCTGGAGGTGATGAACTTGAAAATATTCAAATAGTGATTGACCCAGGACATGGAGGGGTAGACGTGGGAGCTGCACATCACGGACTCATAGAACGCAAACTTAATCTGATGATCGCCGAGGAACTTGTTAACGAATTAAATCTCCGAGGAGTGAAAGCAATACTAACAAGAACAGGAAATTATCATATGCCCCTATCTTCCCGGGGCCAGTTCGCAGATCACGTCAATGCAGCAGCCATGATATCCATCCATCACAATGCCCCAGCGGGAGCTCAATCTTATGAACCGGGAGTAGAAACATTTGTCCAAACAGATTCACCGTTATCCGAATATCTAGGGTCACTCGTTTATAGAAATACCTTTACTTCTCTTAAACAATTCACCTGGGTCTCTTGGACCAGTGCGGCCGATGCTGGTGTAATTCGAGTTCTCAATAGTCAAGGTACAGATACCTATGGGATGATGTCCCGTCCCAAAACACCAACTACGCTCGTTGAACTTGCCTACATAGCGAACCCATCAGAAGCAACTCTTGTGAAAACAAATGAATATTTGACTGCGGTTGTTAACGCTCTTGCCGATGCATCTCAAACATTTTTAGAGAATAGTCATCTTTCCCATAACACGGTCAGCACAGTGAGACGTTACACCGCAGGTGAAGCACCCGGATATAACGTCTGTTTTGACCCCGTCCTTCAATCATGGGATGAAATCATTTCTAAAGCTATTCAACAAGCTATTGATGATGGGATCCTCTCCGAAGAGTAAAAATAAAGCCTTTTGACCACTAAAATACAAAATGTGTCAATACAAAAATTTGAACAAAGACTCGAATCCCTCATAGAAGGACTATTCACAAGGTTATTTAGAAGCTCAGTGAAACCTGTTGAACTTGGACGCAGAATCGTTAGAGAAATGGATATGGGAATTACCCTAGGAGTCTCCGGCCAAACCCTTGCACCTAATCAATACACCATTTCACTGTCACCTGATGATTATTCACAACTTGGAACAGTTAGAGAATCCCTTATCCGAGAGTTAAGTGAGACATTACGTAAACACGCAATTGAAGAAAGTTACTCATTCCTTGGAACATTGCATATACGCATAGAATCAAACTCAGAATACAGAAATGGACTCTTTCAGATTCTAAGTGACTTTGCTGAAAACAAGAATGGGTTACCTCCAGGAGCAGTAGTGACCAATGAAGGTGAAAGAGTCCTACTTAAAGAATTTAATGTAATTCTTGGTCGCGCTGAAGAAGCATTCATACAAATTGATGATCCTGAAGCAAGCCGAAACCATGCAGAAATTAGGTTAATAGGACCAAATTTTGTAATTTCTGACCTGGGCTCAACCAATGGGACAATTGTCAATGGAAATCGAATCTCAGAACATGTTCTTCACGACTATGACACGATAACAATAGGGAAAACATCCTTAAGATTTGAGGCTAGCTAAATGATAGAATTATGAGTGAAAGAACCGTTTTATACGAACAAGAAAAAAATATAGTCACCATCACATACAACAGGCCTGACAACCTGAATACCATCAATGGCCAGATGAGAGAAGAACTCAATCAAGCATGGACTAGATTCCTAGAAGACGAAACTGCCTGGGTGGCTATCGTGACAGGAAAGGGATCGGTTTTCTGCGCTGGTGCCGACCTTAAAGACGGAGAAGGAAGTGCAGGAAATTTTGCTGGCACATTTTGGGAGAAACCAACAATCAATAGCTTTGAAAGCGGCCAGGAAATATACAAACCAGTTATTGCTGCAGTAAACGGTCCTTGTATCGGTTATGGACTGACTGCTGTAACTTTCTGTGATTTTGTTATCGCGAGCGAATCCGCGACTTTTAGTTACCCCGAAGTACGAATCGGGATTCCAACAATAGTTGGAGCAATTCGTCTTCCCCAAAAACTTAATTGGGCTGATGCTATGGAATTGCTCCTTCTTGGAGAACCAATATCATCCAAGCGAGCGAAAGAAATGGGTCTCGTTTGGGAAGTATGTAATGATGACCAATTAATGTCTAGAGCTAAAGAATTAGCAGGCGAATTATGTAAATCAGCTCCATTAGCTTCACGGGCAACGAAAGAAGTAGCTGTCCGAACCCAAAACATGGGATGGATAGAATCAGTGCGCTTTGGAGAGACAATGCGAATAGTAGCTAATCAGACAAAAGATGCTTCTGAAGGTAGGACCGCATTCAGAGAAAAGCGAGATCCAGAATGGAAAGGGAAATAGTAAATAGAAGAATTTCTCTCCCTAATCCCTATCCGATACATATTGATCGCTTATACGTGGGAGAATTTAGAAGTTGACCCAAATTGACGAAATTAAGGGACCATGTTCCATTAGTAGAACATTGCTAAATAAGAAACGAAGCGTAACCCGTGTGCCGTTACAACGGCATAATCTGGTGGGAGAAAATATCATGGATTTTAAATGAATGAGGAAAGATCTTTCCATCAAATTTCAGACTCGGACACGTTCTTTATCTGGGGTGCATCAACACATGTTGGAAATATTAGAACCCAGAATCAAGATTACTTTGGTACAACTAACACGTTTATAGCTGTGGCTGATGGAATGGGTGGTCACAATGGAGGTGAAGTAGCGTCAGAAACCGCTATTAAAGAACTTCTGCAAAAACATAGATTCAATACGGTTAAAGAAGTAGCAGATCAGGTCATCCTTGCTAATCGTGCAGTAAACGTAAGAGCTCAAGAAAACCCGAATCTTATTGGGATGGGAACTACTTTATGCGCAATTTCATATATGGAATTACCCTCAGACCCTCCTAAATTAGTCGTAGTAAATGTTGGAGATTCAAGAGTATTTGTTCTCGCTGAAGGAAAACTTCAACAAATAACACAGGACCATAGTCTTGTGGAGGAAATGTATCGTGAAGGAAAAATAACAAAGAGTGAAGCTGAAAATCACCCTAGAAGAAATGTGATAACACGCTCCTTGGGAACCAACATAAATGTGGATGTTGACTGTTGGGAGATCACAGCTAGGAAAGGTGACAGGTACCTTCTTTGCACTGATGGATTAACAAACGAAGTATCTAATGAAACAATTTTCGAGATTCTCCAAAGATGCGAAGACCCTCAGAAAGCATCAGAGGCTTTAATTGAAACTGCAGTAAATGCGGAAGGGTTAGACAACGTAACTGCTGTAGTCGTTGATATCAAAGAGGGAGAAGACGGATCAAAACCAATACAGATTCCTAATACCCCAACTACCTATGGGGATTTGTTCTTAGACTCGGGAACCCAAGAACTAAAGAAACCTGAAAAAATAACATCACCTGACATATGGAAGGGAAATCTATCGCTTTCTCAACTTCTGAAGTTGTTTATTGGTTTGATAATGGCTGCTATTGCCATTGGTAGTTTGGTCGGACATTACGCTAGAGAGGGATTCTTCGTAGCATTTGAATTGGATGACGATACGAAGATCACAGAATCACAGGTTGTCATTTATAAAGGAACGAAAGGTGGAGTTCTCTGGTTTGAACCCACAATAGAAAAACGAACAGTTTTGTTGGGTCTTGACTTAAATAATACAGAACTAGATGAGATTAGCGACGGCGTATCTTTTGATACCTTCCAGAAAGCACAAGCCTATATTGACGAAATCACGTCTAAAGATAAACCCTCAAAACCCACTGGCTGAAACCGGTAAATGAAGTCCCATAAACGTAACGTCGAAGCCTGTCTTCTATTCGTAAGCTCTACAATTATCGTTGTAGCTTATGTTCTGGCGAGCATAGGTAGATACTCATCGCTACCGGCGAATATCGTCCCTTTCTTTATCATAGTTGTTTTGCTTTTTGTTGCTGCTCACATAGCGATGAGAAGATTCGCACCACATGCAAATCCGACTCTCCTTCCTGTAGCTGGGACTCTTAACGGCATAGGCTATGTCGTCATAGCGCGGTTACAAGACGAATTAGCTGGACTACAAGCATTATGGATACTCATTAGCATTCTTGCTTTCATCATTATTTTGGCTAAAGGCTCGCCAGTAAGACAATATCAACGGTATAAATATTCGTTTCTTCTTCTCGGATTTTTACTCCTCATTCTGCCCCTTTTCCCTTTGGTAGGACAAGAAATTAACGGAGCAAGAATCTGGGTTTCTATCGGCCCATTAAATTTCCAACCTGCAGAATTTGCGAAAATATCGTTAGCGATTTTTTTCGCAGGTTATCTCGTCGAAAGAAGAGAAATCTTATCAATCACCAATTCAAAGATTATGGGAATTTCAACCCCTGACCCACGCCATGTCGGACCATTAGTTTTCGCATGGATTATTTCCTTGGTCATTATGGTGATGGAAAAAGACCTAGGCTCTTCTCTTCTTTTCTTCATACTTTTTCTATCTTTACTCTGGGTAGCAACCCAAAGAAATATATATCTCCTCATCGGATCAACCTTATTTCTGAGTGGATCTATTTTCGCTTGGGGCCAATTCTCTCATGTTCAAAAGAGAGTAGATATTTGGCTCCACCCATTTAGTGACCCCACAGGAGATGGGTATCAAATCGTACAAAGTTCATTTGCTTTAGCAGAAGGTGGATTAACCGGAACAGGACTTGGTTTAGGAACTCCCGAAAGAATCCCAGCTGCAGAAACCGACTTTATATTTTCCGCGATCGGAGAAGAACTTGGGCTAATCGGAACGACTTCAATATTAATTGCATTCATCCTTATTATTCATAATGGTTTCCGTATTGCTCTTAATGTAGAAAAACCATTTGAAAAACTCCTCACAGTTGGACTTACCGCTCTGCTCGGGTTTCAAGCTTTCATTATTATCGCTGGAGTTATTCGCGTTCTGCCGTTAACAGGAGTAACTCTTCCATTTGTAAGTTACGGGGGGAGTTCTCTTTTGTCGAACTGGATTATCCTCGCAATTCTCCTTCTTATCTCTAACGAAAGAAACCAAAAACAGGTTGAACGGGAAAGAACATGAATAGGAACGTACGAACTCTTACGATCTTAATGTCACTGTGTTTCTTAGTGCTATTTGCGCAACTAACACGGTTACACCTCATCCAAAGAGAAGATCTTCAAGCAAATCCTAATAATACAAGATCAATTGTCAGCGAATTCAGTCAAGAAAGGGGATTAATAAAAACTGCTGATGGTTTTGTTATTGCAGAATCCCAAGAAGTCCAAAACGAACTGCAATACGAACGCCACTATGCTTACGAAGATCTGTATGCCCATATCACAGGGTACTTCTCTTTTCTATATGGATCAGTAGGGCTGGAACGCTCATACGATGATCTACTTTCCAACCACAACAAAGAAAATCCCTTAGAAATTAAGACAACAATTAACCATTCCATACAGCAAAAAACAAAAGAAGCATTAGGAAATCGAAATGGCTCTGTTGTGGTATTAAACCCTCAGACTGGTGAAATTCTAGCAATGTGGAGTTACCCATCCTATAACCCAAACTCTCTTAGCTCATCAGATTTGGATGCAGTACAAGATGCTTGGAGTGAATTATCACAAATTCCAGTGTTGAATGACCCAAGACTTGAACGAACATATCGAGAAATCTATTTCCCTGGCTCAACGTTTAAGATCGTGACCGCCGCCGCCGCACTTCTTTCGGATAAAGTAACGCTAACTCAACCTGAGTTTGATGACCGGAACGAGTATTTACCTCCACTAACAGACCTTCCATTACAGAACTACGGCGGGGGAATCTGTGGGGGAAATATCCTCGAAGGATTACGAGTTTCTTGTAACTCTATATTTGCTGAGTTAGCTGCTGAAATAATTGGGGCTATAGGAATGATTGAAACATCTGAAAGATTTGGATTCAATCAAACAATACCCATTGACCTACCGTTTTCAATTCCTTCTGTTTTCCCATCAAACTTCGGTGACCCTACTGGAGAAATCACTTCATTTTCTATTCCGGTCCTTGAGAATACACCAGGGTTAGCCCAAGCTGGGATAGGGCAATTTGATGTGAAAGCAACACCTTTACAAATGGCTTTAGTAGCTGCCGCAGTATCCAATGATGGTCTAATCATGAAACCGTACATCGTAGATTCTTACAAAACAGAAACAACGGAAGCTACGAAAGTTAACAAACCAGAAGT
>Ga0208277_1001659_pt1 | contig 12882 bp, 12 predicted proteins | sample ETNtaG_5_FD_185782 | JGI IMG/M metagenome (GOLD analysis project Ga0208277, IMG submission 185782) | Marine microbial and viral communities from oxygen minimum zone, Eastern Pacific Ocean - ETNP201406SV205 (SPAdes) (version 2) | ecosystem: Environmental > Aquatic > Marine > Oceanic ...
TTTGCAAAGAACAAATGTATTCTCAAACCATCGACTCAACATAAAGTTACCAAAAGAGCTTGATATTATCGCATTAGGTGGGTTTTTGGTTCTAACATGGGGCGCATGGTCAGCATCAATAACTCTTCTGATTATCTCTTCGATTGATGTTCTTATGCGAACACAATGGAAATGGATAACACTAGAGAAATATAATTTGACAAATCCTAAACCATTTATCGCTGCTGCAGTATTACCTTTAGTAATGTGGATACTTTGGTGGACAATGTTGGGCCAAGTAAACGGTTTAGAAGCATGGGCACTCCCTCATCCTAGAGAACTTGATCCTGGTAGAATAATTGTAAAGGGAGGTTATGTGGGTGCTAGAGACAATCCACCGACAGAATGGATGACATTGCTTATTGCCTTGCCACTACTATTGTCATCTACAGCTATTGTTTCCAAACTAAGACAGAGAAATCTTTCTCTTCGTCCATATGCACTAGCCCTTTCATTACAACTAGTTGGATGTTTTGCAACTTTAGCTTTTGCACCTCCATTCCCTCGTTTAGTATTCAGTTTAACTTGGAATATTGTATTCTCAATATTCCAGATACTTGCGGTTTTATTATCTCTTAGTTTAGAATCATTATACAAAAAAATAAATCAAATGAATATTAAAATAGTTATTTCAGATTGATACCATAGAAAAGCATCTAAGTCAAACAACATCTGACGAAATATGGAATTAGCCGTAGCATCTCAGTGGGCAGAAATTATTGGGTTAGTTACAATATTAAGTGCAGCAGTATATTCATGGATTCAAATTAGAGAATTAAAAAGGGTAAGGCAAAGTACTGCTGCATTATCTTTAGCAGAATTATTTCAATCTCCCGATTTTTCTTCCGGATTAATACAACTAACACACCAACCTAGTAATATAGATTCATGGGATAAGTTCATTGAATACCATGGTGAAAAATGGCCCCAGGCTCTCTCAGTAATGACAACATGGGAAAGTTTGGGTGCGTTGGTTCATCGTGGAGATTTACAGTTTCAACTAGTATATGATTTATTTTCTGGGTTAATCATGTCTCATCATGAAACATGCCAACCGATTATTATAGAAGACAGAAAAAGTGGAGGAGATACACGATTTGAGTGGTTCACATGGCTATCAGAAAGAATAGAGGAATATGAAAATTCACAAACTATAGTTAGAGCAGCACATATAGAATATAAAGATTGGAATCCGAAAACAAAATAATTTGTTTTATAATCTAAAGGTTAGAATATGCTAGATAATAATAAGAATTCATTATCTGCCTCTAAGCAATTAATTTTTTGGATATCACTTTTTTCTTGGATTGTTATTTGCTTATTTACTATGGGATTATTAAATTCGCTTTTACAACCAGAATCAGATCAAGTATTGGGACATGTAGAGGAAGGTACTGAATGGTTTGAAGAATATAGAGAGATATCATCCAAAGTAAATGGGAGAACTAATTATAGGGACGAATATCGATGTTTTGCATATCTAAATTATACATATTCTGTAAATGACGAGACGTACTTTGGAAGTAATGGACAACCTGTAGAATATACTCTCTATAAGTCTAGTAAAAGTTGTATTGATAATGCATACGAACATCATTCCTCATCATTTAATATTTCAGTTTGGTATTATCCAGATGATCCCGCCAATAGCCGTTTAACTGAAGATGTTGAAGAAATAACTGACGCATTAACATGCTGTTGCTGTTTCCAATTTTTTATTGGACTATTCTTTATTTATTTAGGAATGTATAGGATAAATAATAATGATGCCAATAAAACTTCACTTAACCATGACTCTTCAACTACTCAATCAATAACTGTACCGGCATCAAACCAGGGAGAAAGTAATAAGAATTTAGTGTTAGTATTTTTTAAGAAAATTACCGGTTTATTTTTGATATTATTCAGTATATTACCACTCTACATTGTATATGAAGCAAATACAAAGCCTACTGTGAATGCTGGAGGAGATCTCTCTATCCCTTTCACTTGTTGTGGCATAATTGGCATAATAGTTGGTATCATATTACTAATTCCTTCAAGGAATAATTCTCATAAATACGAAGAAATCTCTATTATTTTGGTTGATCAGAATTTAGATAACAGAGATTCAGAAATAGAAAAAACTTCTTCTAATGATGGTGATTGGTGGGATATTTCATCAGAGGAAGAACAATAGTTGGCCCATAATCTTTCAATAACCGTTCCTTTTCAAATCCTTAACTAGCAATTTTACGTATATTTGAAGTTCAGAAGGGAGTCTCGTCAAACGTAGAACAATGAGTGAGGAGACATCTGATGCTAGCGACTCTTGGCAAACCACTGCTGGTGAGCAGTTTAGCAATTTGAAAGAGAAAATGATTGCTGCAACTGGATATACTGGCAAGAAAGTCAAGGAAGTAAGTAAGACCACATCTAGGGAATTGGATAAGGCAATAGCACGATGGACACCACTTCCTCTTTCATCAGAAGAAATTGAACGTTTAACTAATCTAAGAGAGTCTTTACCCCCTGCTCCTGATGTCCCCTCTCTTGAAAATCTTGTACAATCGATGGGAAATGTAATGATCCCAATAGGTGAATATGAGAAACTATTGGAATCATTTGCAACCAATGAAGAGATAAGGAAGGAGCAGGAAGGAATGTTGATAGAATCATTAGCCATCACTCAGAAGTTATTAGAAACTGAAGAATCACTGGATAAACTTAAGATTTTAACATCAGATCTTAAGACAAGAAAGGATAAAAAACCCGTTCAAGAACAAGGTCTGAGGGAAAGTTTAGGCACTTCTCTGAGTGAAATTGTAATGTTGCTAGGATTTTCGGTAATTTGGCTCTCATTACTCATTGGGACCACAGTTTATATAGAGCCCATGGATCTTGTTTTAGGCGATTATTCTGTAGATTTATTCATCTGGTCAATTGGTACCGTGATTTGGTCTTTGGTACTTCTCCAACGTCTTGAGGCTTTCAGAACAATTTTAGCTATGCCACTTGGTATGAGAATTCAAACATCTTTGGGAATCGGTTTGGTGACTGCCATGGCTCTTCTCTTAACTAAGGAAGAGTTTGCTGCTATTGGTAATGTTTGGGGTTGGACCTCCACAATCGCACTATCTGTTCTTCTTCTATCCGGATTTCTAAGAGGGCTATTTAATTCATCCAAGTATATGTTTAAATTTAATAAAATAAAAGAAATAAAACCAATTACTAAAAAATAATATTTGTTTTTATTCAAAAAACATATTAGGTCATAACTTATGCGATTATCATGAAAATTCAAGTATATGTGGTTATCATAATGCTATGCTTTTCATCCGGATGCCTACAAATGGATAATGCCGATTCATCCAAAGAGAGTACAAATAATGAATACATCTTGCCATTCGGAGATTTAGACTACATAGAATGTATGTTGCATGAAGATATGGAAAGATGTTGGAATGTTTTCGTTCCAAGAACTGTTAACTTATCAGGGGCGCCAATGGTAATTGATCTTCATGGAAACACACTAACTATGCAAGATCAAAGAAATCTGTCAGATTTTGATGATATTGCCTCTGAAAATGGTGCTATTGCAGTATGGCCTCAAGGGTTTGACAACTCGTGGAATTCAGGTTATTGCTGTAGTACGGCAGGAGAATTAGGATTAAATGATACTGGACTAATAATGGAGATAGTAGATAAAATTATTTTCAATCATTCTGTAGATGAGAGTAGGATATATCTTACTGGCTGGTCAAATGGTTGCTCCCTAAGTCAAAAATTAGCAAATGAGTATAGTGATCGATTTGCAGCCATCGCTTGTATGTCATATTATTTACTTGACGACCCTGAACCAAACTATTCTCCTATTCCAATAATGGAGATACATGGACTCCTTGATCAAATAATCCTCTATTCTAATGATGCAATCCATCTTCCAAATATAGAAGCACAGGAGCATGGAGCTATACAGAATTTGCTAATGTGGGCAGATATGAACGGTTGTGCAGACACAACTCCTGATTCAAACGAACCATCAATATTTTACTCTCAACAGACTTTTACAGATTGTGAAAATGGTACTATGGTTTCTTTAGTAACTCTATATGCTGCTGATCATAATCCATATGAGAACTCATTTGATCCAGATGGACCTATCATTTTCATAGGTAATGGCGGAACTGTAGATACAAATGGAATAGCTTGGAATTGGCTAAGTAGTTGGTCTAAATTGCAGGATGATGTAAGGATTAGGTCTTAATTTGACAGTTCAAGATACTATATCTGCAGCAGTATTTGCTGGATTCGTGGCAATTGCAGTTACATTACTTATAGAGAAATATGGTGGTGCTATTGGTGGTATTTTGGGAACAATCCCTACTACCATAGTTCCTGCAGCAGCAGGTATCGCCTTGGCAAGTAATAATTCAGACCTTAATACAAGTTTAGCAATTGTTCCAGCAGGGATGTTAATTAATGGATTATTTTTAGTTAATTGGAGAATTTTACCCACTTATTTTAATAATACTGAGAAGATATATACCACATTAATTATAATAACTTTAATTTCCCTATCACTTTGGTCTTTGTGTGGATTGATAATTCTCAAAATTATACAAATTAGCTACGATTCATCATTATCTTCTTTTCAAATAGGACTAATCGGACAGATCTTCTTGACCATTCTTGGAGTTATCATGTCTTGGCGTATTGGTTCAACCCCAAGAGGAAAGAATAAAGTGAATAAATATGTATTATTATCCAGAGGAATTATGGCAGCAATTGCAATAGGAGTTGCGGTTTGGATATCTGGCCTAGGATATCCTCTTCTCGCTGGACTAGCATCTGTTTTTCCGGCTATTTTTCTTACTAGCATGGTTGCGCTATGGATTTCCCAAGGACCATCAGTTCCAATGGGTGCAGCCGGGCCAATGATATTAGGGGGCGCATCAGTTGGAGTTTATGCGATTATAGCCATGTGGTCATTGCCTAATTTTGGTATTTTCTTAGGTTCAATGATAGCTTGGTTATTAGCAGTTATTTTATGGTCTATTCCATGTTTCAAATTTGTTAAATGGAGGCAAGAAGTCTCAAAAATCAATACTTAATATACTATTCATGTAATTTTTGCCCATAAGTCATCTAATTCACTATTCAAATTTTCTACCGAACCATCATTAAATATTTGGAAATCAGACATTTCTGCTGTTGCATCCAAATCTTGACCTGCAGCATCCTTAGCCCTCAATTCTTTATTTTCTTGTTCTAAAAAGACATTCTTTTCAGTAGGATCTCCAGGTCTGGCCCTACTTTGTAATCTAGCCCAACGTATTTCTTCACTAGCTTTTACTTCTATAAGAAAGAAATCTCCTCTAGACCTTAATGCAGAAACTTCTGCTGGAGTTCTTATTGAATCTATAACTGCATCATCTCCATCTAACATTTCAATTAACATCTCAGCTAGAATTCCGCCTCCGCCTTGTCTCCTAAGCTCTCTCCCTCCTTCGATTAATGCATCTCTAGTAATTTCCTTATTTTGTTCTCTTAACCACGCTCTTATTGAATCAGAGCAAGAAAAACTCTTCATTCCCTTTTTACTAAACCACTCCACTAGAGTAGATTTTCCAGATGCATTTCTACCTGTCAGGCCAATCAACATGATTGGACTGGGAAGGAGGAGGGAGATATTGATTTCGTTAACCCCAATATCTTCTGGTACTCGCATATTTTAATTCTGCTTCGTGAATTGATCGTAGAAGAGAGGCACGATCTCCAGGTATTTTTCCTCGTAATATTCTTGTTGCAGTTTCTTCACCAACACCTCTTCCCATTAGACAAATGATGGCATCTAAACCATGATTTTTAATCAATTCAGCATTTTTTGTGACTTTTTCTCTAATTTTAAAATCCTTACTTTCAATCATTTCAATAAGTCTTTTTTCCATTCTTTCAGGAGAACATGCAAGCATAGTACCTCCACAAAATGTACATGAATCTAATATTTTATTAATTCGTTCTACTCTTTTCCTTCTTTTATCATGACAATTAATACATACTAATACTACTCTTTCATTCAATAGTCTTAATTCCAAACGTTCTCGTAATTCTTTATCTGACCAAGATGGTAGTAATAGGTCTCTTTCTGCCTTAGGAGATATTCCTAATTTTCCTGGAGGAGTATGGATCAATTTTATCGATTCATTCTGTATCGATTTTAATACATCCATCGTTCCTTCTATATCCATCCTTTCGTGGAATAATTTGTCTAACGCTTCTTCTATCACAGGTGTTCCTTTGTATCTCTTCATCAAACCTCTAAGATTTACCTTTCTAGGATCTACTCCTTTTTTCAAAACACCCATCTTTTTGGCCACTTGTACTACTCTCCATCTCACAGTTCGACTATTTGGCACCGTCATTCTTAGGATCGAAGGAAGTGCAATTGCAGGAGTTTCTGTCAACCACCCCATAATGTCTGAGACTGTTGTACTGGGTATCTGAAACGATATTCTGTAAGGATCTATCAAAACTCGCCCCATTTTACCTTCACGCATTGAACCCATCGATTGAATAAAATGCGCTAGAGTTTCATTTATCCTTGATCCTTTACAAGTATTCATTGTTATTGTACCCTGTCTTTCTTCTATCGTTATAGTTTGCCCATCAGGGATTTCTCCAGTTGCTTCTAAGTGCTCCATAACGGCAGAAATTAGAACATCTCGAGCCGATTCACTGAGCGGATAATCATCTAACTTACCTTTCACTTCTTCATCTATTGCTCCTAGAGAATGTGCAGTAATTTTCCTTAAAAGACCGACTTCTTCGGCTATTTTTCTAGGTACAGGTGGCAATTCACCAGCCCATACTGGTGCAGAACCACTTTCTCTTACTGGACCAACCAACAATTCTTCTTGTTCAGGGTCAGCATCAACTATTTCCCATGTTCTTCCAGCCATTACAAATCTTCTAGTGTTGTTTATCGAATCTTCGTTATTATCATCTAATGATAATACAAAAGCCTCATCTACCGAGCCCAATATTTTCCTAGTAACTGCATCTCTAACTCTATATGAGGTCTCATCAGGTATCATTGAAAGATGATCCATTCTTGTTTTACCTAATCTTCCCGCAGGAGAGAACCAACCATTTTCAAGAGATTTTGGAAGAACTTTAAGGAGTTTATCTAACCATTTCTTCTTCTCTAAATCGGTATACTCTCCTTCCCAATGAGGTCTTTCTATTGGAAAATCTCCTCCAATCCTTTCTGCTAATTCCTTCCATAATTTAGTTGTCCATTTTGTTGGGTCAGAGATTTTAGGATCTTCTATTAAACGAATCAACCATCTATCATCAAGTACTCTTAGAACTGCTAAAGTAGATTCATGCTCCCAATCTTTGAAAATTGAGACTTTTTCTAATATTTTTGTTGGTTTATCTAGAGGCACTACTCCTCTTTCTATTGCCATTTGCAAGAATTGGTTTGCTGCAACAATACGTGGATTAGTGCGCCAACCAACTCCTCCAATTTCACCATTCATTGCTCTTCGTGCTATTACGCTACATTCTGAAATACCATCAATTTCCCATGCAAGAATTTCTCCTGCACCAGTTCCGCCTAAGTAATGTTCAGCCCTCCCTACTCGTTGCAGCAAACTATCTACAGATCTTGGACTCTGTAATTGATGAACTTTTTTTATCGAACCAACATCGATTCCCAATTCAAGGCTACTTGTACATATTAGCCCATTCAACTCACCATCCAATAATGCCTTTTCCACTTCTCTCCTAGTTTCTGCTGCAAGACTGCCATGATGAACTCCTATATTCAAATCTGGCATAATTTTCTTCAATCTTTGCGATACCGTTTCTGCTGTACTTCTTGAATTAACAAATACTAAAGCTGGAAATTCTTCTTTCAGTGTCTTGGATAGTCTTCTAAATGCTGCTATAGAATCTGGAGAAATGTGCCACTCTGTAGAAAGTATCTCATCTTCAGTACTAGGTAGTTCTTTATGCACTATGACATCAGTTTTTCTTGGCGCTGGACCTATAATTGGCACAGCATCTTCAGAAAACCATTTGGCTACTTCTTCTGGATTACCTACTGTTGCCGATAGTCCAATAATTTGTAGTTTTTCTGGACAATATTCTTGGATTCTTTGCAAACCAACTAATAATTGCGAACCTCTCTCAGAACCTGCCATATCATGTACTTCATCTAGAATAATCGCCTTTACTCCTGCTAGATGTTTTCTAAGGCGACTTCCTAAGAGCATTATTTGAGCAGTTTCTGGAGTTGTGATGAGTAGATTGGGAGGCTTTTTTGATTGCCTTGTTCTTTCTTTCTGTGAAGTATCTCCATGTCTAAGGCCTACTGATAACCCAACAGGCTCTAACATTTTTGATAACCTTCTATCTATATCTCTATTCAAGGCTCTTAACGGAGTAATATACAATATTGAAAGACCACTCCACTCTTCAGTTAGACATTTAGAAATTATTGGTAAAATTGCAGACTCGGTTTTACCACTCCCAGTTGGCGCCACAAGTAATCTATCATTTCCATTCACTATATCTGGTATTGATGCTTCTTGTATAGGAGTCAAAGTCCATCCTAAGCCTTGAATTAGGACATTCACACTCGAATGTAAGTGCTCGTTGTCTCCTGACATAACCTCTCCTCTAAGGCCTAATAAGAAAACCCTATGTTCTATAATTTACTGCATATTAATGAGTTTTTCTTAAACTTATTATGAAAGGAACTATCTCTAGTGATTCATTCGGCGTAATGATTGCCATGGCACGTTCAAGAAGAAATCAAGTCGGTCCGCTTAGAAAATGGTGGAATTCACAGAGCGAAAATCACTTTCAGATTATAGGAATAATTTCTTTCTTATCAATCGCAACTTTCCTTTGGACAATGGCATTTTTATTTATTCTCGGTGGAACGACTGATCCAGAAAGAGATCATTTGGTACCGCATCACTGGTTAGGACTAATAATATCAATTGCCATATCATTCTTTGTTCTACCCGAATTTCTCTATTTTTTGGATCAAAGGCAAACCTTACAGGATATTTTGAACTTAGATTCTAGATCAGAAGTTTTGAAAAGAAGAAAAGAAGCAGAAAATGCGGCCGATTTGTTAGGCCACAAATATCTCGCTAGATTAAAGGGCCTGTATGAAGAATTGGGAATTAAAGTAAAAGGTAAAAAGTTTGCAATTAAATCATTACCGCCAAGAAGAAATAAATCTACTGATTCGGGAGTTTCTGAAGAGGAGGAATGAGGTGTCAACTTCAAAAACTTCAGATAAAATAGACCTATCTAGAAATAATCCGGTTAATGATTTTCTCCGAGAGGCATTTCTAGCAATAGGTTTAGTTTTACTAATTCTAGGATCTTTATGGATTGCAACCGGACAATTTCCTCCAATGGTTGTGGTTGAGTCTGGATCTATGATGCATGATACAGAGGATGGATCATTAGGTGCCATAGACCCCGGTGATCTTGTCTTAGTCATGAATCCAGATAGAGTGGATATAGTGACATATGTTGAAGCGATGGAAGAAGACAATCCAAATTTTGGGTATACTAGCCATGGAATGGAAGGAGATGTCATAATATATAGCAAAAATGGAGGCAGCGATACTCCAGTAATTCATCGTGCAATCCTAAAAGTTATCTCAAATAATACCCAAGAGGGTGAGAAAACATGGGATGTGTTAGGTACTCCTTTGACAAATGTAAAAAGTATTAATTTAGTGATTAATTATCCTTGTGAATATCATAGCGGTACTTACAATTTAGAAATAAGCAATTGGGTCCCAAATCATCCTGGATTTATTACTACTGGCGATAATCCTGATAGTAATGGATGTAAAATAGATCAATTGGCAGCTACAGGTCAAGATGGCAGAAATGGCCTAAAAGATGATCAAGGGAATCCAGTAACTGCCGTCAAAGATGAATGGGTTATTGGTGTTGCATCTTCAGAAATACCTTGGATAGGGGCTATCAAATTATTCACCTCAAATACTCATCATTTTGTAACCGAAGAAACTTGGACAAATCTATCATTCACAATTCTTATTGTGATTTGTTCTCCAATGATATATGACTCAATATTTAGAAAGAATGAGCCAAAACTGAATTCCGAGGAAGAGTAATCACAAGTATGACATGATTACCGGGATTATGAGTATAAATAAGAATATAAAACTACTATTATTACTTATTTTATTTGCTAAAGACTCTATTTTTATTGGATGAATTCCTCTATTAAAAACATCATTATAGAAAGTCAGAGAAGAATGCACTCCATCTTTTACAATATGCCCTCCATCAAATGGCACCATTGGAATAAGATTGGCAAAACCAAGTAAAAAGTTAATCCAAGCTAGCCAAAATAAGAATGTGAATAACATAACCATCCCTGTTGTACCAAGTATTGATGCAATCACTCCATCTCCAGCTGATAGCATTGCTTGCTCTCTTAAGTTCATCACTTGCCCATCTCCTGCTATGGGTACACCAAGCATCAAAAGTGGCATTATTGCAGTAATTATCACTGCACCTAGGATATTACCATCATTCACTGCATTCAATATTGATCCATAATTACTAACTCCTACTTCACCATCACTCAAGCCACTAACTCCGAGGAATGGGATATTAGAATCAGGTCCTACTCCAATTTCCTCAAGATATTCCTTTGTTGCTTCTAAATCACAACTCTCATCTTGTTCACATAACCCTATGTACCAATCATGACGATCCATCAGTGTTACAGTAATATCTCTTTGACTCTCTTCAGTTTTTTTATCAAAATCAGCTGCACTCCATGGGCCTGAAAGTACTGTTAGTTCTATTTTATCTCCGGGATAGAATTTATCCATTTCTTCACTGAAACTATCATATTCAGGAACTTCGACACCATTCATATGAGTAATTATCTCATATGGTAAAAGTCCAGATTCTTCAGCTCCTGTATCTTCAATTATTTGTACTGCGTGTACACCTGGATTCGTTGCTACAAAACCATTAGCAGTTGATGATAGTAGAATTATGACAATGTATGTTGCAATTAGATTGATCGATGGCCCAGCGGCAAATAACCTCATCCTATCTCGACGAGGCGCTCTGTACATTTCTTCTTGTTCCGGCTCTGCAAAAGCACCCATAGGTAGGGGGCCAACCAAAAGTAATCCAAAACTACGAATCTTCATTCCATGCGCTCTGGCTTGGATTCCATGGCTATATTCATGGATTATTATGGCTACTATTAATGCTAAAACTGGCCACCAAAAAGGAACGAAACTAGTAACTCCTGGTATTAGTAACAAATCTTGAGCAGGAATCGGCTCGCTAGGAGGACTAGTAACACTACTTCCAAAACTCAAAAGAAGTAATAATATCACTCCTGACATTACAAAAAGACAAATCCAAATTGATATCTCACCATATATTCTCCAGAATTTCCTATTACTAGAAACAGTATCTAATATTTTTTGCCCCTGCCTCGTTCTTAACATCAAAATTATTCCAAGAACTCTTGTAGCGTCCCATTTGTCTAAAATCCCGTTTTCTTCTAACATTATTAAACCGAAGTACCAAATTGCAATTACCGCTACAACAAGTATCGAGTTACTAATTTCATAAATCAGAAACAAAAAAATTAACGGAAGTAGAAAACTTCTACTTCGCCTTTCTTGTTCTCTCATGTATATGGGTTACTCTTTACCTTCTTCAACCCGTTGCCCGCATTAACACAAATAACATTACTAATATCGTCATCCGAAGGGCATGGAAGATACTTCTTCGAGTATTGATAAAATAGATCAGAAATCTATTAATTCTTTAATTCGGAAATCTGCAGGGCTCAATAAAATACTCAAACAAGCTGAATTCAAAGAAATCAAAGAAAAATTAACCAATCTAGACAATAAATTTGATGAAATTGAGAGTAGAATGGCAGATCCATTATCGAATAATTAACTTTTTTCGGTTTTTGATAGATCATAATATTCCGTAACCGTTGTTCTGAAATACAGCGTATTCGCTAGGGAAGATGCCGGATACGTCATAGAGGGACGTCCTTGCTGACAGACATGGTGGAGGAAGACGTCGTGAAGGTTTTGTGGAAGCCAGATTGGAAAATTGTTAGATTGAGGTTTATTTTCGATTTGTTATTGGTTTCTATCGTGGCAGTCATTGGAATAACAATCGGGCTGTAGGTAGGGCCCAAGGTTACGCTACATGATGTATCAAAAATAATGTTGATAGCTTAATACATAAATTGTATTTCAGATGCTGAACTTAACTCAATAACACCTGGAGGGCCACTCCATTTGATTTTTTCATCAGGAACTATTAGCGCCCCATCCCCTTCACTGTGTCCGAGTGTTGCTTTTACAGAGGCAAATGAACAGTAGAGGGTAGCCTTAGATGTGATAACTCCCATCCATTCTGTTACTGCTTCTGAATCAGGGTCGATTTCTTTATCTAACTCTTTGATAAAGTCGGGGTCTAGCAATCTAGTCCCAGAAGCTGCGAAGAAAACACTTACCTCATGGCCTTCAGTAATTGCTCTAGCAGTACATCCTATTCCCACAATAGTTTTCAAAATATCATTCTTAGGTTCTGATACAAAATTCACGAAGTACTTCTTGCTCATGAAAAGGCCAGAAGAATTTGCTATTTGAATATGCCATTATGACGGCCTTTGTCATTCAGGGTCGCTCAGTAGACCCTCGATGATGCCGGTGGAATTCACGTTACCCATTAGATGCATCACAAATGCCGGGGGAAACAATACAAGGCCATCACCTTCTGATGGTGTTAGGTGACGAGGGATGG
>Ga0208277_1001660_pt1 | contig 12882 bp, 9 predicted proteins | sample ETNtaG_5_FD_185782 | JGI IMG/M metagenome (GOLD analysis project Ga0208277, IMG submission 185782) | Marine microbial and viral communities from oxygen minimum zone, Eastern Pacific Ocean - ETNP201406SV205 (SPAdes) (version 2) | ecosystem: Environmental > Aquatic > Marine > Oceanic ...
TTACCCGCCGGCGCGGCGTCGGACGAGGACGATCGAGGCGACGACGACGACGACGACGACGATGATGATGACGATGATGACGCTCGATGTCCGTGGTGTTGTTGGCCGTTCGGTGGGACGAGGAAACGCGCGATGACGCCCGAGGAACGCGCGAGGGCGAGCGAGGCGAGACGCGGGGCGAGCGAGGCGGCGAGGCGTCGGGCGGAGGCGTTCGAGCGTTCGAGCGGTGGACGCGCGGCGCGCGCCGCCGAGGCGGAGGCGAGACGCGCGGCGACGAAGACGAAGACGAGCGGGGATCATTACGAGCGCATGGCGAGGGATTGGGCGTCGTGATCGAAGGGGAATGATGTCGTCGTCGTGTGTCGGGGCGTATCATCGCGCGCGAGCGCGCCGTGTTCCGCATAGCGCGCGCGCGAACGACGAATGAATGAATGAATGCACGAAGCGCGCGCAATCAAATCATCACAATCCCGCGCTCGTTCGACGCCTCGCGCGCGCGCGTTCGTCGAATGGGCGGGCACGGTGGGTTGAACATTCTCCCGCAAAAGTCCTGGAACGTGTACGGGACGAAACAGCGCGCGCGAGTGCGGAGGGACGAGGAGAATGCGCGTCTGGAGGCGGAGGCGAACGCGGCCGAGGCGCGAGACGAGGCGCGAGACGAGCGATGGCGCGCGCTTCGCGAGTCTGGATCGAGGCCGAGGGAGGAGCGCGTTCATCTGTTCGAGGCGGAGGAGCGCGCGGCGATGCGCGCCGAGGAGAGGACGCGCCGAGGGGAGGACGCGGGGACGCGGGAGGATGCAGGCGACGCGTTCGGGGGCCGAGGCGTCGGGAGGAACGCGGTGAAGCCTTGGTACGCGCGCGCGCGGGGTGAGGAGGTCGTGGAGGAGCAAAGTACATCGCTTCCCGCGCGCGCGCGTCGACGGCGGGAGGAGGAGGAGGCGCTTCGCGAGAAGACGAGACGCGAGCGGTTGGCGAGCGCCAACGGCGGCTCGTCCGTCGGCGTCTCGCGAGGGACCGATAGGCGCGAAAAGAAGGCGAGAAAGCGCGAAAAACGAGAGAAAAGACGACGAGACGCAAAAGATGACGATGGTGACGAGATCTATCGGCTGCGGCGAGAGCGATTGGAGCGCGAGGGAAAGGAGGCAGAACGCGAACGCGCGCTTCTGGCGCGAGACGAACGCGTCGTCGATAGGTATCACCGGAGCGCGCGCGGGCGGCGGTGAGCGCGTGCGCTTCGGCGGATTAGTCTAATGTAGATTATATAGTTACAGGTTTGTTTTAGACGCCACGGAAGACGGGATTTTGTCGCACGACGCTCGCGCCGTGTTCCTCGTAATCCGCCTTGGTGACGCAACTCGAATAAAAGCCCGGAGTGGACGCGAGGACGCTCCCACCGAACCACACCGCTGTTCGTTGGAAACTGTGCGTCACGACCTCGACGTCGACCTCCTTCGACGTCAGCTTCGCTCCTTTCGTCGTCGCCGCGATTCGAGTATCAACGAGTCGCTTCACGTCGCGCTTGATGCGTTTACCGAACCCCTTGAACATCGTGCTTCCTCCGGAGAGCACGATATTGCCGTATAAATTGCGCCTGGTGTCGATGGGACTCGATGCGATCGCCTGATGCACCAACTCTGGGAGCGGAGTCAAGTAATCCGACGTGTATATCTCGGGCTGGAAGAAAACTTCGGGCGCGAGGAATCTCTCGTAACCGACATCCGCCGTCCACGCGTCGCCCGTCTTCCCTCGCACGCCGTTGATCTTCACCACGTGCTCCCCCGGCATGCGCTCGTGCAGTAAAAACTCCTTCACGATGTCCTTACACACGTAACAGTGCTCTTCCTTCACCTTTCGAGCCACTTCCATGGCGTCCTCTGGCGGCACGCGTTCGCCTCGCTCTCGCATTAAACATTGCACAAACGTCGTCAAATCCCTCCCCGCCAGCGGTACGCTCTTGATCGAGCTCCCCAACACGTACCCATCACTCACCGGAATCACGTGTGTCACTCCATCCCCTATATCGATCACCGTCCCCGTCAACGCCGACGCGTACTGACTCTGTTTCTTACTCGCGATGCTCGCCGCGAGCGCCATCACCGCCTGCACGCCGATGTACATTCCCGGCGCGTTGAACGACTCAAACATGATCTCCGCCGTGTACTCTCGATTCTCCGGCGGATTCAACGGCGGTTCGGTGAGCAAAAAGTAATGATCCTCGGGATCACATCGCAGATATTGACAGATGCTCGCCTCCCAAAATTTCTCCATCGCCTCCCAATTCTCCACCGTCCCGTGTCTGATCGGCCATCGCACGTCTCTCGACGCGCTCAGCCCCACGGCCTCGTCCCCGATGACGAAATCTAAATCACGCATCGCCCTCGCGCCCTTACGCGTCACGTTCGTCGACGTCGACGACGCGTTCTCGGCGACGCACGTCGGGATGACGTGCTGCGGGTCGACATTTTTCGCGAATCCCATCTTCGTGTACCCGGTGCCGTTATCGATCACCACGGGCGGACGATCCATGGCGACGAACGCGCGAGACGCGAGGTGATGCGACGCGCGCGCGCGTGGGCGATTCTCGGCGTCGTGGACGGCGTCGCGCGTCGCGCGTCGCGGTGTGTCGTCGAGAAGATTGAATGCACAAATGAATTCTTCAGACTGCGACGACGGGAGAGCGTCGTCATGGCGTCGATGACGACGCGACTCGCGCGCGCGTCGATCGACGCGCGCGAGTGGCGTCGTCTCGCGCGGTGTCGGTCGACGCGGCGACGCGCGCGCGCGGTGTCGGGCGCGAGCGCGTCGACGTCGTCCTCCTCGGACTGGACGCGCGAGCGCGCGGACGTGGACGACGCCAAGCGCGAGGCGGCGCGCACGACGGAGGCGCACGCGAAATCGTTTCACCTTGCGTCGATGTTCATGAGCGCGAGGGCGAGGGAGGAGGCGTACGCGCTGTACGCGTGGTGTCGAGAGTGCGACCAGCTCGTCGACGCGGCGGGCGAGGAGACGTCGAGGACGCGGGAGGAGGCGGCGCGAGCGTTGGACGGGGTGGAGAGGCGATTGAGTGCGATTTTTGATGCATCGAGCGATTCGTCGCCGCCGGAGGGGGCGACGTACGCGGAGGTGGCGCTCTGGGACGCCGCGCGGGACGGGGAGTTGCGCGTCGAACCGTTTCGGGACATGATTCGAGGCATGCGTCGAGATTTAGAGGACGAGGCGTTTAAAACGTACGCGGAGGTCGAGACGTACGCGTACCAAGTGGCGGGGGTCGTGGCGCTGATGATTTTACCCGTGCTCACGCGTGGGTTGAGGAACGACGACGAGACGACGAAGACGCGTCGAGACGAACTCGGCGTGGCGTTGGGCGTGGCGTTGCAGCTCACGAACATCGTGCGAGACGTCGGCGAGGACGCGCGACTGCGTGGTCGGGTGTACATCGCCGACGAAGATCTCGAATTGTTCGGTCTGACGCGAGATGACGTGTTGAAGATGGACTCGCCGACGCCGGCGTACGCCGCGTTGATCGAGTATCAGATACAGAGAGCGCTCGGATATTACGCGCGCGCCGCGCGCGGATTAGAGCTCCTGCCGACGACCTCGCGACCGGTCACGAATTGCATCGCCGGTCTGTACAAGAAAATCATGCTCTCCGTCCGAGACAACGCGTACGACAACCTCAACAAACGCGCCTTTGCGAGCAAGTATCAAAAATTGTTCGTCCTGCCGTCGCTCGTCGTCGACTCCCTTCGAGGAGTCTCAAACGACGACGCGTCTCGAAAACGAGACGGCGATCTGCGTCTCGATTTCACAGACGACTCCATCGCCGCCAAGCGATATCGCGCGGCGATGTGCGCCCTCTTCGTCGCCGCGAGAGCGTCCGACGCCGCCGCCGTCGCCGAACGCCTCGCCGCGCTTCGTCTTCTCGACGCGGCGCCTCCGTCCTCCTCCACCGACGTCGCTCGAGGCGACCCGATCCTTCTGTACCGATCACCGCGTTCGCTCGATCCGTACGAGGACGACGCCATCGTCGTTCGGAGCGACGGTGGCGTCTTTCTCAGGTAGTCGGGTAGTCTATCGCGTTTGTTCACGGCGCGCGCGTCCCGCGCGTCCCGACCCGTTCGCGCGCGCGTCGCGTCACCTCACGTCTCGACGCGCCGAGCGCGCGCGCGAGCGACGAGCGCGAACCGTCGACGTCCTCTCGCGCCGTCCGAACATGTTCCGTAATCTCGAGAAACTGCGCGCGGCGCTCGCGAAGATGCCGGACGCCGCGCGCGCGAGGGTCGACCCGAACACGGGACGGTTTCGCGCGCCCGAGTTTAGCGGACGCGTCGTCGGTGAACTGCGCAAGGCGGTGATCGCGAACGGAATGGAGTGGACGCACGACGCGCCGAAAGGGGTGCAGAAGACGGTGGAGCGACCGCCCAAGGGACACAAGTTTGATCGAGAAAAGCCTCTGCGAGAGGCGCGCCGCGCCGAGGCGTTGGCCAAGCAACCGGAGCTCATCGCGGCGTACAGGGCGAGGATGCGAAGTAAAGCGAAGGGTAAGGAGAAGATTTGGGACGAGTTTATCTTGACGAAGAGGGAGAAGACGCTCAAGGTGCGCATGCAGGATGTCCAGGGCGGGAAGAAGTAAAACCGACCTCGCGAGGTCGGCGGCTCGCGAGGTCGGTAGAAGAAGAACTAAGGTCGACGAAGAGCACCGTAGTAAACTAAAATAGATTGTAGTACAGTACAGAGGCTAAAAATTCATTCTTTCCGCGGACTTGATCGTCCAAACGCTTCCTTTCGACGTGCACAGATCCGAGAGCACCTTGGTGTACGTGTGCTGACTCGGCGCGCCCGCTCCGAGGGCTTCCATGATGTCGGCGCGCTTGACGACGCCGTTCTGTTTGTAGAGCAAACCTAAGATTTTTCGTCGAAGCGTGTCGATGGTGGGATCACCCACGGAGACCAACACGCACACTCCCTCGATGCACGCCAATTCTCCGTCAAACATGCCGAGAAGTTCGGATTGTCGGAAATATGCGCACGCCGCGATGTCCGAGGCTTGCGTCAATAAGAATTGACGAATGTCCTCCAAGCTCAGGTGCGTCTTTTTCTCAAACTTTGCGCGCACAAGCGATCGAACGGTGGTGAGGCGCACCTGGGACACGTGCGGCGGAACGCTCGGAGTCACCAATTCGGTGCCGATGAGCGTCACGTCCAGCGACGGCGCCAACGCGAGCCAAGACTCCATCTCTCGCGACGCCACCTCAGGGAACTCTTCGAGGAATTCTTCATCCGTGATTTCGTTGAACTCAAACCCATCCGAGGCGCTTCCGTACCCTCGAGGCGACGAAAACTCGGCGAGCACCTCGCGTCGCATCTTTGCCAAAGTCGGATCGGGTTTGGAACTGTTTCTCTTCAAGCAGTTGGACACGAGTTCCGGCCTGATGGTTCTCGAGCGAGCGAATTGAAAGAGCGCCGCGTCGCGCATGTTTTCCCACGTCACATTGCCTCCGCATCGCAGCGTTGACTTTGCGATCCAGTTACCTTGCACCAAGTGCGCATTGTCTTGAATCATCGAGATCAACCGTTCGGGATCTATGTCCTCCGTCACGAATTGGCAAACTCGGCTAAACTTCATGATGGATTTTTGACCCTTGGAGAAGAGCGCGCGAATGCGTCGTTCGAGCGGTAACGACGCGAGTTCTGTCTTACTCAGACCACTCCCATCACCGAGCGTGTTCGCATCTTCATCCTCCGGCGCAATGCGCTTGCTCACACTCACAGGACACATCGCATCGAGGTATTCTCTCGTCGTCACCGGGCGCCCGCACGGCTCGGCTCTCGGCGTGGCGACGAGATCCTTCGCCGCGCGCGCCTCGTCGTCGTCCGGCATAAACGGCGCCAAATCGACCCACATCTCGTCTTGTTCCCTCTGACGCAGGTACGCGTGCGATTTCACGCGAATCTCCGTCTGTCTCGCCGTCTCCCGTCGCCGCACTTGCACCTGCAGCGGCAACATGTGCTCCTCTTGCATCTCTCGCTCCTCTCTCGAGGGCTCCTGCGCGGGTTTATTCGCGCTGTCCGCCGCGTCCAAATGATGCAAACTCGGTCGCAACTGATACACCGAACTTACGGGCGTCAAATAAAACGCCCCATCGCGAATCATCCCCACCAACACGCCGTCACCGTGCGATTCCGCCCTCGCGCTCGCGCTCGTCAGCCGCAACGAAGAAATTTGCGTGTGCTCGGGCGCCAACGCGTTACGATTCTGAATCCGATCATCCAGCGGCAACGTCATCTCGAGTTTCGCAGCCTCGGACTTATATCGCACGCTTTCCACGTTTTCCACGTCATACGGTCGATCGGGCGGTCGCAACGGGTACTATCGCGCGTCCAACGTCCCCGGTCGGTCAGTCGGCTCGCCTCGAGCTCGGAAATCGGTCGATCGCTCCTTTGATGCGTTCGCGCGCCTCTGTTCTCTCCCTCACGCGTCCGACGCCCTCACACGCGCGCACCTGAAGTAAAACACTCTCTCCGCTCGCGCTCTCGACGCGATTAAAGTACACGGGTATCGTCTCGACGACGCTGCGGGCGGTCGAGGCGACGTCAGTCACTTTTTCGAGAACCGGCGGCGGCGGTCGCGTTCGTCGACGCGCGCGCGCGAGACGACGACGCTCGCGCGCGAGACGGCGACGGCTGAGACGTACGGATTATCGTCGTCGAGCTCGGGCTTGACCTCGCCTCGATCGGTGCGCATCGCTCGAGCGCGAGGCGCGGATTGAGGCGAGAGGGCGCGCGGTCGGTGGGTCGGCGCTGGAGCGTTTTCATTCGCGCGTCGCCGAGTCGACGCGTCGGTGCATCGTGCGAGCGCGCGCGTCGAGAGAGAGGTCGTCAGAGAGGACACACGAGTCGCGATGATGATGATGCGTCGATGTATACGAGAGATGCGTCAGTGATGCGCGGTGGCGACGTCGGGAACGGCGGTCGGCGCGGCGGACGCAGAGGCGCCGACGGCGGCGGCGGCGAACTGGTCCGCCGCGACGGTGTCGGCGATGCCGGCGTCGGCGAGCGATCTGAGGGCGGAAGCTCTGAACTGAGACGCCACAGCCGTTCGTTCGAGGTCTCCACAGAGCGTGCGGCGGAGTTGGGGATCGGCGGCGATTTCTTCGGCGAACGGACGACGCGCGCCGGCGGCGGAGAGGAAGCGATAGACCGCCACGCGAAGGTTGAGGAAATGATCGCTCTTCGCGGCGATGGCGTCGTGGATCACCTTTGCGAACGGCTTGGATCCGCATGCGGCGAAACAGACGTCGGCGAGAACGCGCTCGGCGTCGTCGTCTAACGTCGCGTCTCTCGAACGCTCGGCGCCGAAGACATTGGCTAACGCGTGCAGCGCCACTATTTGGGATTCTCCCGTCCCTCGGAACGATTTGTGCGCCGCGTCGGCGACGACGGACTTTGCTCGAAGGACGACCGCACTCGCGACTCGCGAGCGCGCGACAGAGACAGCGCCGAGAGCGTCGATCGCCGCGTCGCTCAGTTCTCGCCCGCATTCGCTTCTCGACGCCTCGTCGATAACTCTCGTCATTTCAACGACGAACGCGTCGTCACCGCTCGACACCGTCGCTGCGATTCGTCCACCGACGACGAGCGCTCGCGTGCGCAGCGCGACGTCCGCGTTCTCATCGAGCACGACGCGAACGAGCGTCGCGCTCAGCGCGTCGATGCTCTTCAATCCGTTCGCCGCCGCCTCGGACGTCTCCGCGACTTCCGCCAAAATCTCCAGCGACGCCAAGGACGCCAACAAATCCGCGCCATCGATCTCTCTCACGCACTCGTCGAGCGCCCCCGAGCGCACGACAGCCGCCGCCGCGTCCGCGTTCGCGCCCGCGACGCTCGCCGCGAAGGCTACGCCGCGCACCTTGGACTCGCTCGTCGCTCCCTCGCGAGACGTCGTCGCCAAAACCTCGCGCAACTCGCGCGGCACCTCGTTCGGAAAGCGAGCGCACATCGCCACCAACGCCTCGCTCGCCGCGCTCGCGACCGAGGTATCGTCCATCGCCAGTCTCTCGCGCAACCGCGCGCGCGTCGCCTCCGCCGTCGTCCCCGCGAGCGCGTCCGAGCTCGCGCGTTCAAACACCCCTCGCGCGAGCGCGCACGCCGTCCCTCGCACGCGCGCGTCGGAAGAATCAAATCCGAGCGCCAATCGACCGTCCGCGGCCGTCGCCGTCGCGAGCGCATCCGTCCCGACGCTCGTCAGCGACAGTTTTTCCATCAATGCGAGCATCCGCCCGGCGTCTTCATCCACCTCCCCCTCGACCGCGCGCGCGAGTTCATCGAACATCGCGGGCCACGACCATCTCGAGAGAATCTCCGCGCACGCCTCCTCGCTCGGCGTTCCCGGAACGTCGCTCGCGTCGCGCGCGAGGGCCCACAGGTGGTCCATCGCGGCGTCAGTCTGTGACGCACCGTCCGTCCGAATGCCTTCGCGACGTCGACCGCGCGCGTCCGCGACTTTCGCGACGGTCGCGTGCGCGCTTCTCTTCGTCGCGAGCGCGTCTCGAGCGCGCGCGTACGACGACGCGTGGCTCGACGCGCTCGATGACGACGCCGCGGAGCCGCGGGATGATTTCGGGATTTTTGAATTCGACGACGACGACGCGCGCGATGCGACGGGTGACGTCCGTCTCGCGCGCGACGACGACGTCGAGGACGACGCGTTCGACGCGTTCGACGCGTTCGACGCGGACGAGGCGGCGGTGATGGCGGAATTGCGAGAGGCGATGGCGATGAAGGAGGACGCCGCGTCGGGCGTCGAAGACGCCGACGCCGACGCCGAGGCGGAGGCGGAGGCGAAGGAGACGGCGTCGATGGAGGAGGCGGTGGAGGCGCCGGTGGAGATGGAACCGGCGGAGGTATCGGATGACGCCGATTTCTTCGACGAGTCGTGGGTCGCCGCGGCGCCCGCGGCGGCGGTGGAGGTGAACGCGGAGGAGGCGGCGGTCGCCGTCGACGCGTCGCCGCCGTCGACGGAGCGGAGCGAAGAGACGAGCGATGCGGTGGATGTGCGCGCGGAGGAGGAAGAAAACGTCGCGTCCGAGGCGTCTATGACGACGGATGATGCGCCAGAGGAGGACGAACCGGTGGTGCAAACGAGCGAGATCGTCGAGGAGACGGCTTTAGAAGTCGTCGACGAAGACGAGGAGGAGACCGAACCCGCCGAGAAGAGCGGTTTCATGAGTAGTTTCTTCAACCGTCTCGTGAAGGACGAACCGCGAGAAATTTTGGACGAAAGTGATGAAGATGAATCTACGCAATCGGACGTCGACGCCTCCGTCGCCGAGGTCACGGAGCTCGCGCCAGATTCCGATCCGGTCGAGTCGCTTCCGGAACCCGAATCGACACCCGAGCCCGTGGGAGAGCCCGTTCGAGCGGACGCCGCGGCGGTTGAACCCGCGGCGGTGCCCGAGGCGATCGACGAAGTCCCGAAGATTGTCGAGGAACAGCACGGCGAGCGACGTAAGCTGCTCGAAGCGCCGAACCAGCATGAACCTTACATCGAGCCTCCTCCGAGAAGACAAAAGACTGTGTACGTCGGCGGGTACTACAAGAGAAGTAACCCGTGGGCGAAAGGTCCTCGCGTGAAGTCTGTTGACTAGCTTGTTATTGTACTGTAATGAATAAATGAATGAATGAATGAATGAATGAATGAAGAGAATGTTTACTCTCAAATTACATGACCATACCGCCATCGCAATGAATCGTTTGACCAGTGATGTACTTGGAGGCGTCGTCCAACGCCAAGAATTTCACCAAGCCGGCAATTTCTTCCGGCTGGCCGTATCGACCGGCCGGAATGGTGGTGAGAATCTTCTTTTCCAACTCTTCACCCAGAACCGCCGTCATGTCGGAGGCGATGAAGCCCGGGGCGATGGCGTTGCACTGAATGTTACGACCGGCGTACTCGCGCGCAATCGTCTTCGTCAAACCGATCACGCCCGCCTTCGCCGCGGAGTAGTTGGCTTGACCAGCGTTACCGGTGACACCGACGACGGAGGTGATATTGATGATACGGCCAGAGACCGGCTTCTTCTTACCCATCAACTTGGTCGCCGCTTGCGAGCACAAGAAGACGCCGGTGAGGTTGAGGTCGATAACCTCTTGCCACTGTTTCAACTTCATGCGCATCATGAGCGTGTCTCTCGTGATCCCCGCGTTGTTCACGAGCACGTTCACTTCACCGAACTTGTCCATCGTCGCCTTGAAGAGCGCGTCGACCTCCCCCGGCTCGGCGACGTTCGCCTTGACGGCGATCGCGTCCCCGCCCGCAGCTTTGATCTTTTCGCAAACCTCGTTCGCCGGACCCTCGCTCGCGGCGTAGTTGACGACGACGCGCGCGCCCGCGGAACCGAGCGCGAGCGCGATCGCCGCACCGATCCCGCGGGACGCACCGGTGACGACGCAGACCGGGCCCGAGGCTTCGGCGCGCGGGACCGCGACCGCACCGCGCACGGCGCGCGCCGCGCGACGCGCGGAGAGCGCGCGCGGGGCGAACTTGGCGACGGCGGTTCGGGAGGCGAGGGCACGAGCGGCGACGGATGACATCTCGACTTTTGCGCGTACGCGTATGACGTCCGCGGGCGACGACGGCGGCGATGAGTGCGCGATGATTATCGCGTTATCCATTTTCTCGGAGGAGTCCCTTTTTCGCGCGCGAGGCGCGAGAAGACGCGCAAAGGAAGGGTCGGCGAGGCGGTCGAGCTTTTAATGGTCCTTCGTTTACATATGATTGCTCCAAAAAGGCATCGTTTGTCCTACGCTAGCCGTAGGTTTCTAGATTGCGCGGTGGTTCGAGGTGTACGCGCGGCGCGCGGTCGCCTTTGTGTGTTTTTTGAAAACGGGAGCGCGCGGCGCGACTCCATCCGCCCACTTAATACGCGTCCTCATCTTCCTCATAATCGGCATCATCGTCCACAGTGGCGTCTTGGTACTGTTGGTACTCAGATACCAAATCATTCATGTTGGATTCAGCCTCGGTGAATTCCATCTCGTCCATACCCTCTCCAGTGTACCAGTGCAAGAAAGCCTTGCGTCGGAACATCGACGTGAAAGCCTCGCTCACACGCTTGAACATCTCTTGAATAGCCGTCGTGTTACCGACGAAGGTGGCGGACATCTTAAGACCTCTGGGCGGGATGTCACAGACCGAGCTCTTCACATTGTTCGGAATCCATTCGACAAAGTAGGAGGAGTTTTTGTTTTGGACGTTGAGGAGTTGTTCGTCAACCTCCTTGGTGGACATGCGGCCTCGGTAGAGAGCCGAGGCAGTCAAATAGCGACCGTGACGAGGGTCAGCGGCGCACATCATGTTCTTCGCATCCCACATCTGCGCCGTGATTTCAGGAACGGAGAGCGCGCGATACTGTTGAGCACCTCTGGAGGTGAGCGGCGCGAAGCCGACCATGAAGAAGTGCAAGCGCGGGAACGGAACCAAGTTAACCGCAAGCTTGCGCAAATCAGCGTTGAGCTGACCCGGGAATCGCAAGCAGCACGTGATACCGGACATGACGGCCGAGATCAAGTGGTTCAAGTCTCCGAAAGTCGGGTTCGTGAGCTTCAAGGTGCGGAAGCAAATATCGTAGAGCGCCTCGTTGTCGAGCACGACGCACTCATCCGCGTTTTCGACGAGCTGGTGCACGGAAAGCGTGGCGTTGTACGGCTCAACGACGGTGTCGGACACCTTCGGGGACGGCACGACGGAGAACGTGAGCATCATGCGATCCGGGTATTCCTCGCGAATCTTGGAAATGAGAAGCGTACCCATACCGGAGCCCGTACCACCGCCGAGGGAGTGGCACACTTGGAAACCTTGCAAGCAGTCACACGACTCAGCCTCCTTGCGCACGACGTCCAAGACGGAATCAATCAACTCTGCACCTTCGGTGTAGTGGCCCTTCGCCCAGTTGTTACCCGCGCCCGTTTGACCGAACACAAAGTTGTCCGGACGGAAGATTTGTCCGTACGGTCCCGAGCGCACGGAATCCATCGTCCCTGGCTCGAGATCCATGAGCACGGAGCGCGGCACATAGCGTCCTGCGGGGTTAAAACGCACACACACACGTCAGCACTCGTTCTCGACGCACATACGTCTCGCGCGACGCGTTCGACGACGAAAATCACGCGAAATATCACACGAATCACACGGCTCATATTGTAGCCGTTAAATCAACCCCGCGAGCGAACGAGTGCATCGCGCCCACGCACCTCCGGTCGCCTCGTTAAAGTACACGTTCACGCGCTCGAGCTGCAGATCGGAATCACCGATGTACGTGCCGTCCGCGCCGATCCCGTGTTCGTCGCAAATCACCTGCGCGCGGTGCGAAAGACGGATCCGTCAGCGCGCGATCCAATCGCGATGGTGCGTAATCGCTGCGCACATTTCGAGTCATTTCGAGCGTTCGCGACGCGCGCGCGAGCTCGTAAACGTCGCGCGTACCTCCCAGAACTTTGCGCCGATTTGGTTACCGCATTGTCCACCTTGGATGTGTACGATTTCCCTGTGAACGTCGAGCGAACGCGGGCGTCAGGCTGGATCATCTTCAAACGTCGCGCGAGCGGGTGAGCGTCGGGTAATCGCCTTCGCGAGACCACGGCGACGGCCGCACGAACGCGCGGCCGCGCGGAGAGCGGGATGGAAAAGTGTACGCACCGCATGTCGGCCGAACGGACGGTGGCGCAGGAGTGGCGCACCCGTCGTCGGACGGAAACTGGCGCAACGTTCGATCACGCGCGCGAAAATTTCCGTTCCCCCATATTGCGCGCGAAAGAATGTTAGGCTTGTTGGAGGTACAATGTGATAAGAATCAAATGGGTTTCGCTATATTTTACTATGGA
>Ga0208277_1001662_pt1 | contig 12877 bp, 15 predicted proteins | sample ETNtaG_5_FD_185782 | JGI IMG/M metagenome (GOLD analysis project Ga0208277, IMG submission 185782) | Marine microbial and viral communities from oxygen minimum zone, Eastern Pacific Ocean - ETNP201406SV205 (SPAdes) (version 2) | ecosystem: Environmental > Aquatic > Marine > Oceanic ...
TGTTTTATCTACAAACAGTGCTATTTTAATATTTTTTTTAGTAGTTATATTAAACTTTTTATTCGTATACATATTTAAAAAATATATCAACTTAAATTAAATCATTATGCTTTATCAGATAATTCAGTAATTAATCCTATTTCTTGAATAAAAAACTGCGTTGTTAATCCAATAAGATTATAATATATGTAGTTAAACATATCGTACTATAAGGGTAAATTAGCTATAGATAAAAAAAAAGCCGCTTTCGCGGCTTTTTTTCAATATAAATAATATTATTTCTTCTTCTTATCCTTTTCAGGGTCTTGAAGGTCTTTAACTTCATTTTTTAATTGCGTTAGCGCTTGCTCCAGATCGGATAGTTTTCTGCTTGTAAGTCTTCTTTGACTATCGAAGCTATCTTGAAGATCTGTAACGTCATTATTTGTACGATCAATCTTTTTATTAGTTACGCGACTATACTCATCTAAATTGTACTGTACTTCTTCGATATTATCAGATAATTGACTAGCTTTTTCATTGATAAGGTTCGTGTTAAAAATAATATCTTCTTGAGCTTTACGTATATGTTTACCTCTACCCTCAAACTTTAAATCAAATTGCCTCAAACCTTCTCTGAATTCTTTATCAATAATATCTAAATGTTCAGTATCGTTAGTATTTAATTCAGACATGCGTGATTTCATGTCATCAGCCATTACTTGAAAGTAAACTCCCGCAATTAACAATACACCGAGTAAACCAAATATTACTTTATCCTTAATAGTCATCTTTTCCTCTGTTTAACTAATGCCTTCTAAGCGTTTTTCCCATTCACTAAGCTCTTGTTTTTCATCAGAATCTTCACCGTCAACCGGTTGTGGTTTATCTTCATTAGGATCTTCGATTTCACCAGATTTGATTTGCTGAAGCAGTTTTTCTTTCTCATCGGAGCTCTTTTTTAAAGAATCCATAAGATCGTCAACCTCTTTATTGAAATCATCAATAGTGGCTTCCAGTCGAATCATCAACTCATCCAGAAGGGATTGCCCGTAAGATGCATTGATACCATCTAGAAGATCATCCAGCTTATTTTGAAGATATCCTTCTCTTTGTTCTTTTTTGCTAAAATCAATACTCATAAAATTATTTTAAATTTAACACTCTAAACTAAAAACAAGAACGTGAAATTAATAAAGTTTTTTTCTAATAAAATGAGATTTTATTATTTCTTTTATTTTTTTTTAATTCTCTTTGAAGAGGATGGTAGATTTTTCTCTGTAGGCTTGTCGGTATTTTATCTTCGGTCTGCTGAATAATTTGTTCATATTTACCAAGATTTGACTCAGACCCTCTTCTAAAAATACTTCTTTTTGCAGCAATTTGCACTTCAATCATATCTGAAACTTTAACAAAAAGCACATAATCATATTTTCTAATAGTTTGCCTAACTCGTGTACTTTTTGTGGTTAAAGCATGCGTTTCTGGTGCATACATATCAATTTCATAACCAAGAGATATTAATATTAACCTAATCTCATTTAACACTTTATCCTTAGGGGTATCATAATCATAATATCGAACCATTCTTGGATTGGATGCACAGCTTAATAAAACTGATGCAATTATTGGGATTATATATATTCTGCTGAAATTCAGTAGTTTTAGTAAATTTCAAAAATTGATGGTAATGTTTTTGGTTCTGGTGTTGGTTCTGATGAATGCATATAGTCTGGATTATAATAAACCAACTTCAAAACACTATAGCTACCTGAAAAGATGGAAAGATCTGTTCTAGGCATTAATATGGATGAATTCAAATAAAGTTCTATTACTGCAGGGTCAGCTTTCCATGTAGATCTATAGAATGCATTAGAAAACTTTTGGTCTAAAGTGTTGGAATATGCACTTGATACACCAGATTCTTTTTGATTTATTTTTGATGGGGGGCCATAAACCTCTGAAATATTTTTTTCATGTCTTAAAAAATGCTTTATATGATTATCAACGCTTATATGATCTAAATGAAAATCGACCTCAACCTTCCAAAACCCACTATCAGCATAAAAATAGTGAACTATAACAGAATCAGGCCCCAGCTTACCTGCAAAAGATTTATGATCTAAAAGACTATCTATTTCATTTATTTGTGAAAAAGTTGTGTAAATTTTTACATCACTCCCACTACCCCATAAATAGCCCTTATAGCCAGCATCTAGAGTTAGCGGTATAGATGGATCAAGAATAGAAATTTCTTCGTTAGGTGTAGGTATGGACTCAACTTGTGAAAGCGTGTCTAAAGCAGCACTGTCTGCGGTGACTGCTTGATCTTGTACAGTAACTGCTTCTTCTTGAGTCCAGCTAAGTTGTGTGGATATTAATATTAGTATAAGTCTTTTCATTGTTAATTGCTCGGTTAATTTGCAAAATAAAATACAATTTCAATTTTTAGGTAGTCAAGTCCTAATGAATGACATTTCCAATTCGATTAAATCTTGGAAACCCTGTTTTTAGATTAATAGAAAACCATGAGAATAGGGCCTCACCCAGTATGTAATCACGAGGAATAAAGCCCCAGTATCTAGAATCTAAACTATCATCCCTATTGTCACCCATTGCCCAAAAATAATCTTTTTTTACTTCATAATACTTCATATTAGAAATTGGCATATCATTAACAAGTAAATTATCAGGACTAGGTCTATTGTTTATCTGCCATGGCAGTAGAATATTTCCTCTAGGAAAATAATCGCTTGATATGTTTGAAAATATTTTATTTGGATTAGGACGTTTAAAAAACCAGAACATGCTTTTTCTTCTAAATAGCTCATTTGGGTCATTCATTGAAAATGGATATTCTTTTTCTTCACTTATCATAACAACATTATTTCCATCTAAAAGCATGATATGAATCAATAGCTCTAGATTTTCGCCATCTATTGGAATCTTATCTCCTTTTTTTGGCATTTTAATTTTTTGAAATTGATCCTTATTGCCTTGCTTTCCTAAGAATATGTCATTTTGAACAAAAGTGTCTGAAAGAAGGTTCGGCATAACAAATTTGCCATTATCAGGTAAATCGTATTTCTCATTGTTTATATATATAACCTTATCTTTAATCTCTAGAATATCCCCAGGTTCCGCAACGCATCTTTTAACATATTTCTGACGTATATCTCTTGGAAATTTAAAAATAATGACATCCCCTCTTTTAGGTTCTTTGAATGAAGGAAATTTTAATGATGGTAAATCAAGTGATAAATCCATAAGACCGATTCTATCTGGGGTTCTCATCCCGTAAACAAATCTATTCCCAACTAAAAAATCTCCAGTCATAATAGTATTTTCCATGCTTCCAGTAGGAACTATGTACATTTCAAAAATTGTTACCTTTATAGTTAATATGATAACAATTAATAAAAATAGAGATTTAAACTCTGATATTGCTTTTTTAAGTCGATTATTCATTGCCATAAATTAATAAATAACATTCTTTAAGCTGAGCCAATTTTTAATTTCTTTATTTACCTCATCTAATGACTTTTTTTGCTGTATTAATAATTTTTTATAAGATAATGTATCGCTAAGTATTTTGTCTGGTAAATTTTTTTTAACTGGCGAAAATGATCTTCTATGAATCAACGTAGCTTTGTTTTTAAACAATGCATTCATATGAATTTTTGTACCGTAGCCTTTATTTTTAGAAAATTCATATTGTGGAAATATTGGATCAACTGAATCCATAAGCTTGTCTCGTATTACTTTAGCAATAATTGAGGCTGCACTAATTTCTTCAATTTTTTCATCACCTTTAATTATTCCTTCGCTTTTGATACTTTTTGATGGTATCGCAAAACCATCGACCAGAATCTTTTCTGGTTTGGCTTCTAGGTTCCAAAATGCCTTTTTCATAGAAAGATATGTAGCTTGTAAAATATTTATTCTATCAATCTCTTTTCTAGAAACCATCCCAACTCCTATATCAGCAATAGCTACGATTTCTTCAAAAAATTCTTTTCTCTTTTTTGGAGATAATTTTTTTGAATCAATTAAACCTTGAATATTGTGACCTCTAGGTAGCACAACCGCAGCGCTTACTACAGGTCCCGCTAAAGGACCTCTCCCTACTTCATCTATTCCGCAGATTATTTTGTTTGTCATACTTTTTATTATTAAATCAATTTGATTAATTGATTATTTGTTGTTACAATTTATAATCTTCCTATGTTAAATAATACGAATCTAAAGGATTTATAAATGAGTAAAAAAACTGGTGCTATTGCTTTTTTTGGAATAGTTATAATATTGCTTTCAGTCTTTGGTGTTAGCTTTTTTGAAGCTATTTGGTCTTTTCCTAGATTTAGCCTAGTACCATTAATGGTTGTTGCGTTGCTTGGTACTGGAATCTTTACGACTATAAACCTTGGATTTCCTCAAATTAAATATCTTAAGCATGGCATCAAGGTTACTAGAGGTGATTATGATGACCCTAATGAAGCCGGCGATTTAAATCATTTTCAAGCATTAACGACTGCTCTTTCTGCAACTGTTGGGATAGGAAATATTGCTGGTGTTGCTACTGCAATTTATTATGGTGGCCCAGGAGCTCTTTTTTGGATGTGGATTACAGCATTTTTTGGATCTGCTTTAAAGTTTGCTGAATGCACTCTAGCTGTTGAATATAGAGATTTTGATAAAAGTGGGATGACAGCTGGCGGTCCTATGTATACGATTGAAAAAGGACTGGGTAAGCAATGGAGGTGGTTAGCAATAATCTTTGCTGGTTTTGCTGTTATATGTTCATTTGCAACAGGTAACGCAATTCAGTCATTTACATTATCCGATCAACTATATTCTGAAGTTTCTCAACTTGTTGGGACTGAACACTTTTTAACAATTAAGCATCAGCTCACCGATTGGTACAGTGTATCTATTCAACAGGTCATTAATGGTTTATTTATTACTATTGTAGCAGCTTTAGTAATATTAGGGGGAATTAAGCGAATTGGTAGCGTTACCTCGTATTTAGCCCCATTTATGGCAGCTATATATGTTTTTTCAGCAGTTTTGATATTATTAGCAAACATAACTGAGGTCCCAACAAGCTTTGGTATGATTTTGTCCATGGCTTTTAATCCACCCGCAGCTATTGGTGGAGTTGCTGGTGGAACACTAATTGTTTTTATGAATACATTACTTTGGGGTGTAAAAAGAGGGCTGTATTCTAATGAAGCTGGCCAAGGAAGCGCTCCAATTGCTCATTCTACGGCAAAAACAGACTACCCCGTTAGAGAGGGTGTTGTAGCTCTACTAGAGCCATTCATTGATACTATAATTATTTGTACACTTACCGGTCTTGCAATTATCTCTACAGGTGCTTGGCATCATACAGAATTTTATGTATCAAGAATAGATCCAAATTTTGCTGGTGAGATTCTAAATGGTAGTTTATTAACATCTCTCGCATTTAAAGATGGTCTTTCATGGATTATGCCTTTTGGTGATAAGATAATTACGCTAGGGGTTTTATTGTTCGCTATATCAACTGTAATTAGCTGGTCATTCTACGGGGATAGAGCCACAGAATATCTTTTTGGTGAAAAAGCAATACCCATCTACAGAGGTTTTTATATATCTTTTGTTTTTATTGGCGCAATAGCCACTCTAGAGGCTATGTGGGCATTTGGTGATGCTGCGTTGGGTTTTATGACTTTTCCTAATCTTATATCAATAGTTCTTTTATCTGGCACATTGAAGAAAATGACAAAAGATTACTTTGAAGTAGAGCATGAAACTTATAAGAAATAATTAGATGTAAATAAAAATGTTTATATTTGAAACCAATCTGAAAATACTTCATTTATTTGCACCCAGCTGAAACCTTTTCTTATTAAATAGTCGCTGAGCTTTTTCTTTTTACTATTATCAAGAATATCTCCTCTACTCACGCCTTTCTTTTCTAGATGTTTTTCAATAAGCAAATAAACATCATTGGTTTCATATATTTCATTAATAGCTTGATCTATCAGCGAAGTTTCAATATAATATTTGAAAAGCTCAGACCTTAATAGTCTAGGTCCAATCATTTTTAACTTCACCTTTTCTTTTGCAAATGTTTTTACAAACTCATTATCATTCAGATAATTAAGTTTTTTTAATTGTTCAATAGTTATATCAATTTCATCAGGCAGAAAAGATTTTTTATCTAATCTATTCCTCATCTCGCCAGTACTTCGCATACGGTAAGATAATAGTTTGTATGCTGCATCTCTTGCCTCTTGAAGTCGCATTTTTTTATCATATTTTTTAATATCTTTTTGTGATAAAAAATCTCCAACAAGAATTGGATGTAAAATAAAAGCGTCCTCAGGAACTCTAAGGACGCTTTTATTTTCAAAAGTAATGACTATTCGGTCGCTATATTTTGACGACCTATTAATTTTTACAACTTTACTATTTTTTCTTTTCACTCGGCTTTTCTTCATCAACGCCAATGAAAGCTTTTACTTTTTGGATGATTTCTTTTCTTTCTTTCTCATTATCTATTAAAAATTGCTTAGCATTTTCGCGACCCTGTCCAATCTTATTATCTCCGTAAGAAAACCAAGAGCCCATTTTTTGCACAACTTCTGCTTTAAGTGCTAAATCTATAATATCACCCTCATATGATATTCCATGATTGTACATAATATCAAATTCTGTTTGCTTAAATGGTGGAGCCATTTTGTTTTTAACAACTTTAACCCTTGTTCTATTACCAACTGCATCCTGTCCATCTTTTATAGTAGTAACACGGCGGATTTCCATTCTTACAGAAGTGTAAAATTTTAAAGCTCTACCACCAGGAGTTGTTTCAGGATTTCCATAGACTACACCTATTTTTTCTCTAATTTGATTTATAAATAATACTGCAGTTCCAGACCTACTTACGGTTCCAGTTAATTTTCGAAGGGCTTGTGACATTAATCTTGCTTGTAAGCCAACATGCGTATCACCCATTTCTCCTTCAAGCTCTGCCCTTGGAACCAGTGCTGCAGCAGAATCAACTACGACTATATCCAGAGCTCCGCTTCTAACAAGCGTTTCTGTAATTTCTAATGCTTGCTCACCATGATCTGGTTGCGATACCAATAACTCTTTAGTATTAACACCTAATTTTTCAGCCCATGTAGGGTCTAATGCATGCTCTGCATCTATGAATGCTGCATAACCGCCAGCTTTTTGAGCCTCTGCGATTATATGTAAAGCTAAAGTTGTTTTCCCTGATGATTCTGGGCCATATACCTCTATTACCCTGCCTCTTGGTACACCGCCAACGCCCAAAGCTACATCTAATGACAAACATCCAGTAGAAATACTCTTATTAAAAGCTAATGGCTGGTCTTGGTCTAAATGCATTATTGAGCCTTTGCCGTATTGTTTATCAACCTGCGATATAGCTATTTCCAAAGCTTTTGTTCTTTTTTCTAATGATCCTGACATAATATTTTTACCTAATTTATATATTGACTGCTTATGAGACCCTATAAAATAGCATATAATAAAATCATTGGGAAGTCATGACTTGATTATTTATCTAATTTTATAAGAGTATTTCTTAAAATATTTAAAGCAACTTGCGCAGTTATCATTTTATTTGAAATACGATCATGGTTAAAGTTGAACTTATATGCCTTATAAATACCATTGTGCGCTATTCCAATATATACCAAGCCAACTGGTTTTTTATCTGTTCCACCTCCAGGCCCTGCTATGCCTGTTGAAGAAATTCCAATATCCGTAGAAAACTTTTTTTGAACTCCAATTGCCATATTTATTGCAGTCTGCTCGCTCACAGCCCCATGTTCATTTAATATTTTTTCGTCAACATTCAAAAGGTTTATTTTGAGAGTATTGCTATAAGCAATGACACCACCCATATAAACAGATGATATACCAGAAACATTTGTAAATCGATCCCCTATATGTCCACCGGTACATGATTCTGCTGTAGATAAGGTAATTTTTTTATCAATTAATATTTTTGAAACTACCTCTTCAAGCGATTCATTCTTATCTGAATAAATATAAAAGTCTATTACTGAAAAAATATCTTTCAATAAAGTATCAAAAGAAAGTTTATTTTTACTTGATATTCTAAGGTCAACCCCTAAAATACTTGGCAGGAACGCTATGTTAACATCAGAAAATTTATTAATTAATTCCTCTAAATTTTTAAATAATTTAGATTCAGAGATTCCAGTTGTACGTAATATTTTGTAATTAATAGATATATTTGAAGATTGTTGTATCATTGGAAATACTGACTCATTCATCATGGATTTCATTTCGCTTGGGACTCCAGGCAATGCGATTATTTTTGTATTTCCATTATTAAAGCATAGACCTCTAGCCGTGCCTAATTTATTTTGTATTACTTCTCCTTTACTGGGGACAAGCGCTTGAGATTTATTCAAATTTCTAACATCAAACCCTTTACTTGTATACCTTTTTTTTAATTTTTCCCAATAAGAAGAGTCGAAAATTGGCTCATCATCAAAATATTTATAAAGTGAATTGGCTGTAATGTCATCATGGGTTGGTCCAAGGCCCCCAGTTATAAGGATCATATCAGCGGAGGTTTTTAAAAAATCATCAAGTGCTGAAAATATATCATCTTCAATATCTAATATGCTTTTTTTGCATATAATTTCTCCATTATATGCAATTATATTCTTAGCTATCCAATAAGCATTGGTGTCTAAGCGTGACCCGTTTAATAGTTCAGATCCAATAGTGATAACCCCTATTTTCATATAACGGTAATTTGTAATATATAAATTACTAGCATAGTTAAAAGACCGGCAACAACATCATCAAGCATTACACCAAAAGCACCAGGCAATTTCTCAAAATATCTAATTGGTCCGATTTTACTTATATCAAAAAAACGAAATAATACTAATCCTATTATCGCAAAACTTAAATTGACCGGAATAAACGATAACGCTATCCATTGGCCAACCCACTCATCGATAACAATATATGAAGGATCGTGGTCGTTTGATTTTTTCAATGATAAATGGGAAAAATATGTACCAATGATCAAAAGTATAATTGAAAATATTGGTAGCAAATAGCTATTTGCAGAATTAAAAAGAAATAGCCATATGACTGTTGCCATAATACTTGCCCATGTTCCAGGAGCAAAAGGAAGTTTTCCTATATAAAAAATAGTGACAATGAAATCAGTTATTATTTTCATTCCATATAATTTTTCTAATTAAATCGTAATTATTTTGAAGATAACGCAAGCCTGTATAAAGCGTAAAAAATGAAACCATGAAAGTTGCATTATATACAATATTATATTTTGATATAAAATTACTAGCAACTGAAAAGCCACTTAAGTTAATGGTACTAATAGTCAAAAAAATTAATGTAAATATTATGAGAGCAAGCTGAATAGCGGTTTTTGATTTAGCAATACGACTAGTTTTTAATGAATGCCCATTACGTTTCATTACAATTCTAAGCAATGTAATAAACATGTCTCGTAATAATATGATCAATACCATCCATATATCAATTATTTCCAGTAAGTAAAAAGATATAAAGGCAGATGATACTAAAATTTTATCTGCAAGCGGATCAAGAAAATTTCCAATTTCTGTTTCTATGTTATATTTACGTGCATAATAACCATCATAAGCATCCGTTAAAGAGGCAACTATAAAAATAATGAGAGCGTAAAGCTTAGAGTATGGAAAATTATTAAAAAGTAAATATATAAAAAATGGCGTGAGAAGAATCCTAAAAACTGTGAGTGTGTTTGGTATATTCATTATATCTCAGACCTATCTTCAATTGCTCTCATTATAGTAGCTTCATCTACAAATTCTAGATCTCCTCCAATTGGCAATCCTCTAGCAAGCCTGGTCACTTTTACAGATTTTTTTTCTAAAAGATTTGCTAGATACAAGCAAGTTGCTTCCCCTTCAATAGTAGCATTTGTTGCTATTAATACTTCAATGTCAGGAGTAATTCTAGATAATAAGGATGCTATATTCAATTCATCGGGGCCAATGCCATCTAATGGAGACAGCACTCCACCAAGTACGTGATAAAGACCTCTAAATGCACTTGTTTTCTCAAATGTATAAATATCAGCAGGATTTTCAACTACACACAATGTATCACTATCTCTTCTAACGTTTGAACAAATAGTGCATTCAATATCTTCGCTAATTCCATGACATTTTTCACAAAAACGAATTTTAGATTTAAGATTTACTACTGCTTGCGATAGATCATTAGCAAGATTAGTAGAAGAATTGAGGACATAAAATGCCATTCTTTGAGCGGTTTTTTTTCCGATACCTGGAAATCGTGAAAATTCATCAATTAGATTATTTAATGACTCGGGGAATGAATTCAAACTACATACCAGGTATATTCATATCGCCAAGCATTCCACCTGTAACTGCATTCATTTTTTCTTGAGTAGTTTTTTGTGCGTTTGAAATAGCATTGTTTACAGCAGTTTTTATCAGAATTTTTTGATTATTTAGATCAAGACTTGAAAAGCTATCTTGGATTTCTAAATTCGTTAATTCGAATTTACCGTTTACTGTGGCTTCAACTGTATTATCATTTGAATAACCTTTAAAAACCATTCTATCTATTTCTTTTTGAACTTTCTTTAATTTTTTTTTGGCTTGTTGGGCTTGCTTAAGCATGCCCAACATGTTAGGTTTATTAAACATTCATTTACCTCAATATTTCTCCATCAAACTCTTCAATAATTTTTTCAACAACCTTGTCAGAATTTACTGTATCAGCAATAGTTTCTGATGGCTGACTTGATATGGGGTTGTTATCAGTTGCATCACTATCCCAAATGAAAGACAATTTAACGGATTGTTTTAATTGTTCATTCAATGATTTCTCAATGAATTCATTATTATGATTTAAATTTTTAACGCTAAACTCAGGAAGACCAGATACTGTAATTGTTAATTTATTGTTATTAATTTCTGTAGGTTTAGCATGATCTAATGTTGCACCTATAGAAGGTCTTTGATTATTAATATTTAAAACAAAGTCTTTCCAAATCGAAACAACATCATGAATATTGATCTGAGATTTTTTATTAGCAACAGATGGTTTTTCATCATTCGCTCCATTTGTTGCTGAAAAGTCATTTTTAGCAGAATTAACATTAGACTCCTCTTTATCTTCTTTGGATGATTTTGCATCACTATGTTCAGGATTACTAATTACATCATTACTTTCTTTTATTGTATTCGCTTTAGGTTGTGATTGCTCATTAGGTTTTTCTTTAAGCTGACTCTTATTTATAGAAATATCGTTAATCAGATCACTTATCATAATTGAACTATCCATTTCCATCAATTTTAAAGTTAATAGCTCAAAAGATATTAGTGGTTGTCGAGAATTTTTAATAACATAGCGTAATTTTGCCAGTTCATTAACAATTCTTAAAATATCATTTATGTTCCAATGCTTTGATGTCTCTATGTATTGATTTTTATGGCTTTCATTGATATTTAATAACGTATCACCTTTAGGCGTTAAAGCTAGTATGAAATTTCTAAAATGCAAATCAAGTCCTTCAAGTAGATCATCCAGTTGAAATGATGATGATCGTATGCCATTCAATACTTCATAAATTTTAGGATAGTCCTTTTGATTTAGGGCATTTGAGTAATTAAAAAATATTTCATGAGGAATAACACCTATGATATCAGAAACTTTAGAATATTCAATAGAACCATCTGAAAAAGCTATAACCTGATCTAAGATGCTTAACGCATCACGCATGCTTCCATCAGCTTTATTGCTAATAGCTTGCAATGATTCAGAATCAATTGATATCTTTTCACTTTTAGAAATTTTTGAAATATGATTAGAAATAATATTCTCATTAATTCGATTAAAATCGAAACGTTGACATCTAGAAATAATGGTTGATGGAACTTTATGTATATCTGTTGTCGCTAAAATAAATTTTCCATGCTCTGGTGGTTCTTCAAGAGTTCGCAATAATGCATTAAAGGCTTGATTAGTAAGCATGTGAACTTCATCAATAATGAAGATCTTATAATTTGCATTCATTGGGGCATATTTTATTTGTTCTCTTAGATTGCGAATCTCTTCTATTCCTCTATTTGATGCTCCATCGATCTCTAAGACGTCAAGATTTCTTCCATCAATTATCTCTTTACATATCTCACAAGAATTACAAGGTGTTGCATCTGTAACTTTAGAACAGTTTAAGGCTTTTGCGATAACCCTGGCAGTTGTAGTCTTGCCAACACCTCTAGGCCCAGTTAATATATAGGCTTGCGATACTCGATCTCTCTTAAAAGCATTTGTAAGTGTTTTAGTGATATGGTCTTGACCGGCTAGGTCATTAAAAGATTGGGGTCGATATTTAAGTGAAAGTACCTTGTAAGACATAAAATTAATAAAAAGTATTTAAAAAATTTAGTCGCTTTAACTGACGATTAGCAAGGTAAGAAAACTAAATATATAAATATCTAAGAGGGTATAAAAAATACTATTTCTTCTTTTTTCTTTTTAAAAAAGAAAATCTACTCTTCTTTGCTTCGCCTTCCGTTTTTTCAACAACTTTTGCGGACTCATCATCCGAGCTAGATGAAGATTGTATTCCTTCGTCTTCATTGAGCGCATTTTTGATTGGCTCATCACCACGCAATGTGGAGAGTTTATAATGCTGATTTTGAGTGCGACTCTTAATACTCTCAAGAATAGTATCTACTTCCTCGTTAAAATGAGATACGGTTCTCTCCATTCTTGTTATTAACTCTTCTAAAAGCGGTTGGCCATACGCGTCATTAAGCCTATCACCAATTAAATGCAATTTTTCTTCTAA
>Ga0208277_1001664_pt1 | contig 12871 bp, 10 predicted proteins | sample ETNtaG_5_FD_185782 | JGI IMG/M metagenome (GOLD analysis project Ga0208277, IMG submission 185782) | Marine microbial and viral communities from oxygen minimum zone, Eastern Pacific Ocean - ETNP201406SV205 (SPAdes) (version 2) | ecosystem: Environmental > Aquatic > Marine > Oceanic ...
GTCATCGCTGTTTTTATAAAATTTCTTCTTTCCAAATTATAATATCATAATTTCTTAATTTTTACATTCCTATACCACACCTCACCATGGTCACCCTGAAATCCAATTCGACCAAATTCTGATTTTGCAAAAAATGGCATGTCTCTAAATTTACTTTTTGATATAAGATCTTTCATCTTCTGGCTACCATACTCGTATTCAAATAATTTTACCCCATTTAACCAATGTTCTATGTGCCCATTTTTCGATGAAATCCTCACTTTATTGAATTGGCCAAGAGGCATTACAGCATCTCTATTTGTAGGAATAAGATCGTAAAGAGCTCCTGCAGAGGTCTCGTCTCTTATTCCATCACCATGACCAATATTATCCAGAACCTGCATCTCTGGTGCTGATTGCCAGATATAGTCACCTTCCTCCGTTGCATAGTAAAATATTCCACTATTACCACCAGATTGCAATTTCCATTCAAGTTCAAGTTCAAAATCTTTGAATTTGTCAATTGAAATAATATCTATTCCTTTTTTACCAGGAACTGTTTTTAAGCTGCCATCAACAATTGACCAAGAATCCCAAGGGAAATTTTCCATCCTATATCCACGTAATCCATTGACATTTTGACCATCGAATAAAATCTGCCATTCAGATTCATGTTTGCCACAGGATACTATAAAAACAAATAACATCATTATGGATAATCTAATCATTTTTCCTCCTATTTATTTTTTGGGTTCCATTGCCCCCTTGCGACTGCAGGGACAAATTCATCAAGCCCTGGAGGAGGGAAAAGGATTGTCTTATCTTTTTCCGCACTCATATATGCAGTCATTAAAAGTTCAGTAACGGCTACGCCATCACTAAAATTCTCTTTTGGACGCTCACCTGCAATAAAACTCTCTACCATATGACGATTTTCAGCTGTATAGCCGTAGGTATCAGCCTCGTTACTAACTACTGGCATCTCGCCTGATTCAGCATTCTGTTTTTCTACAAGATCTTCATCTTCTTTGCCTTGCACTTTTCTACTAAAAAAGACTTTTAAATCTGAATCTAAAGTATTTACAAACATCGAATATTCAGGACCAAATAGTTCCATACTTAATCGTAATCCTGCACCCACAAAGCACCATGATGTTGTAGTTTCAACAACCAAATTATTTCCAGATTCATCTTTATATTCTATCAAAGATCTAGCAAAATCCTCAGCAGGACGATTGATATAATCTGTTTTTCCACCACTATTTTTTCGCAATAGTTCAGCATATTCTGGTCGTTGCCATTTCAAGCATGAGGCGTATGCATTAACACTTATCGGAGTGAGGCTATCCCTATCTTTGCCTGGTTCAGTAAGCATAAATCTTGCCTCCTCTACAGAATGACACATCATATCATTTAAAACACCCCCACCTTGAAGCTCACCTTCCCAAAACCACGGCATATGTGGACCACTATGTTCCTCAGCCGCCCTAGCTAAATATGGACGACCTGTTGCTTTTGCACCTCTTGACCAAATAATCTCTTTTCCTCTAGTGACTGAAGGAGCAAAAATCTGATTCTCAAGGTATCCATCTAGAAGACCAGCCTTTTGAGTTAATTCAAGAACTTTTTTTGCTTCTTTAACATTTCTTCCTAATGGTTTTTCGCACGTAATTCCAATGAGTTCGCCCTTTCCCGACTCTATGGCATCACAAATTTCCTCTATTACCGCGATTCTAGTAAAATTTGGAGCACAAATCCATATTGCATTTATTCTAGAATCTTCGACCATTTTAGTTATACTATCAAAAACAGTTGCTTGTCCCACGCCAATAGTACGGGCAAGCATTGCTGACTCCTCTGCCGATGCAGTTGTCCTAGACATTATACCTATTACATCACAATTTCTAACACCAATTAAAGATTGAATGTGAAATCTTGTTATAAAACCACCACCAATAAAACCTATTCCAATTCTTTCATGCCTCATAGGAATTCCTTTACTCTGTCTGTTCTTTGAATGAAAAATAAAATACGGTCGAAGCAATTAGGCCAATCACAGAAAGTGTGTACCAAAAACTTGAATAATCAAACATTACTAAATCAGGACCAGGGAAATGATAAACTTCGGTAAAAATATTTTGTAGATATCCTGAAAGTAATCCTCCTAGTATAGGTCCACCACCCAGAATAATTATACCAAATACAGTTTGCGCTGAATGTCTAACATCTCGTTCGGCTATTTTATCAACGTATATATAAGCAGCAGCAAAAAAGAAAGCATAACAAAATCCGTGAAAAGCCTGACTCATTACCATTACCCATATTGGTAAAATTTCTGTACCAAAAATAAAATATCTTAGGCAGTATGCTGCAATTCCAATGCTAATGACTTTCTTAAAACCAAGTCTCTTTAGAAAAAATCCTAAATAAGCCATTGTTAATATCTCAGCAAATTGACCAATTGTCATTGCAGGTCCAATCTGGCTATCTGGAATACCTATAGAAGAAAGAAAAGGCCCTGCCTGTAGAAAGTATATTTGATGTATAACACTCACTACTAAACTAGAAATAACTAATATTGTAAATGATGGATATTTAAATAATTCAAACGCCTTTTTAAATGCAAGTTTCTCTGATGCATTTTTTTTGGGAGGCGTATTCGGCAATAAAAAACAAAATGCTCCATAGATAATTGATATAGCACCAGAAAATTTTAATGCGTCCGCCAATCTTGCTGTAACATCTGGTACCTCTGCCCCAACAATAAACGGGGGCATTGACTGCAATTGCAAATCTGTTTGCAACCAAATCATAGGGAATACCCAACTTGCCACAATCCATCCAATAGTACCCCAAACACGTATTCTTGGAAAATCATTTTCTTGATTGTCTACATGTGCGAAAGTTATAGAATTTGAAAGCGCTAACGTAGGCATATACAAAACGCTATACAATATTGATAAATACAACCAAGAATTATAATCTGTCTGAAGCGAAGTATACCATTTAACGATACCTCCAAAGGTGACAAGAAATGCCAAAATTTTCTCTGTGCTAAAGTATCTATCTGCAATCTGGCCTGCGATGAATGGCGCTGCAATTGCACCAATCGATCCTGCAAGACCAAGAATCATACCAATTTGTGTTCCAGAGAAGCCAAGACCTCCTTCCGAGATACTTGCAGAAAGATATCTTGCAGTGACAGGCAACCAGGCTCCCCATAATGCATACTGTAGAAACATCATGGTGCCTAATCGTGTATTAATATTCATTAAATATCAAATTAAATTTGAAATCATATGAGCTTTCGATTGATGGGATCCCATTCTACTCTCCTACCGGTCAAATATGATTCAGTGGCCATTGCACATGTAACTGCTTCCTCAAATGCAATATCAACATTACATTTTGGCTGTTTCCCACTTCTTATTGCATCTAACCAATCCTTTACATGAAGATGAGATGGATCAACCCTCTTACCATCACGATATGCATAAAGTAAACCCTTGTTTGCAAAATATTGACTTGTTGCAGAGGTTACACCATCTATTTGTTTTGATCCAGGGGAATATTGATATATTGGATATTTAGTATTAATTATGCCTTCTTCTATCCGACCCTTGTACTGAGTTGATTCGTTGTCTGCTATTACCCTGAATCCACCGACACTACCAGCATTTGACATTCCACCCAAAACCATAGTTGCATCATGGCCCATTATACGATTTCCCCTAGAATTATTGCTTGATAGAGTGGCACTATAAAGTACAGTCAAGTCTTTATCCGGATATTCTAATGTAGCATGCCAAACATCAGGGACATCACGCCCATCCTTGTAAAAATATATTCCACCAGATGATGAGGCATATTTGGGAATTCCCATTCCCATGATTTGATTTAATTGATCATAATCATGAGAAAAAAGGTCACCAGACAGTCCTGTACCATAGTCATACCAACATCGCCATCTAAAAAAACGTTTTAATGCTTCTTCTCCAAATGGTATTTTATTTGAACAAGGCTCCTGAAAAGTATCCCAGTCAATAGTCTTTTTATTTGCATCTTCATGGATGTTCCACACCCATGCACCCCAAGGTGAATTTCTGTTTGTAGTTAATTCTACCAAATTCACCGGACCTAGAAGACCTTGATCTATAATCTGTTTTGCTTTGTCATTTGCCTCGACTTGTCTGTTTTGATGACCAAGTTGAAGAATCATACCTGTTTCTTTTATCGTATCATATACATCAACCGCTTCTTGAAAAGTACGAGTAAGGCCTTTTTCACAGTAAACATGTTTTCCAGCATTTGCAGCGTCAATTGTTATTCTTGAGTGCCAGTGATCTGGTGTTGCAACTATTACAGCGTCTATATCATCTCTGGAAAGCATTTCAGTATAGTGCTTATACCTTACTGCCGATTTACTTGGTTTACCTCCTGGGCGAGCATCATTCTTTGATGCGTCAATAGCCAAATCTGCATGATTATCAAAAAGATCACAAACACCAACTAATGAGCAATTCAAGTCTTCTTGCCCCATAAAAGTTGCATAAGCCTTGTGAAGTTTGTTTTCTTTTGCACTGTTATATGCCCAATCAGTCCAGCCTTTTGTTGCAAAGCCTGCGCTACGAACGAGATGAGCACCTCTGCCACCGTAACCAATAATTCCAATATTCAAATGTTTACTATCTGTGATTTTGCTTATAATAGCAGGAGCATCTTTTTCTTTTACCAAGTCTGTTAATAGATTCTTCTTTTTGAGTGAATCTCTTTTCAGTTTGGCCCAAAGATTTGCTAAGAAAAAACCAAATACAGGTACCGTTGCAAGTCCCTTTATAAATTCCCGTCTCTTTTGATCAATCTTATTTTTGGATTCTTCACTCATAATAAAATTCCTTTTTAATTATTTCCATTTTGAAATGAATCGATCCAGGCCAATCAAGTGGCTTGTGGGAAAATGATATAGAACATAAAGAGCAAAAATTTCTATCAAATTTTTATTAACAATAATATAGCTGCCTTCGCCTGGCCTAGCATATTCCAAACCAAGTAAAGGTGGGGCAAATAAATAATAAAGAGAAATGAAAATCATACCACCTATTGAAGCTTGTCTTGCAAACATACCTAACAATAAGCATAAACCAACCAAAGTTAAACCCCACATATTTACATAGTCAGATATGGTTAATAGAGTAGGATTTGATACGATTATTTCTGCCAATCCAGCAAAAATCCATTTAGAATCTAAAAGATAAGCTGCTGATGACCAGTAGGGATTGATAAGTTTTGATACACCCTCATAGAGTATATGCCATCCAATAATCACTCTTAGGATGACAAGACCGTATAATTGAGCATCATCCAAAGACAAAGAAGAATTTATTTTGTGTTTATTCTTAGACAGATTAGTATCTCATTTTATATTTTTTTAGATATCCAATAGTATTGAGAATAAGCGTTATTAAATTTATAATCAACTTTACTTTTTTAAAATTAAATCGATTTTTTCCATGAGTTCATTGTCAATTTGATTTAAATAATTCAAACTCTCTAAATTTTGTATTAATTGATGCGTCTTTGATGCACCTAATATGACAGTACTAACATTATCATTCTTCAAGCACCAACATAGTGCCATGTTGACAAGTGGAATGCCTACTTGAACAGCAAGAGCATTTAACTCCCCTACCTTTTCGTGACGTAATTTATAATTTTCTGATTCAAAACTATCTTTAATGAATTTATAATTTTCTAAACTGGTTCGCGTATCTTTTGGCATTCCATTTATATATTTACCAGTTAAAAGTCCCGATGCTAGAGGACTCCATATAGTAGTGCCCATACCTTCATTCTCAAAAAGAGGAAGAAACTCATTTTCCATTTTATCCCTCGCAAACATATTATATTCAGGCTGCTCCATTGATGGCGGGGTCAAATTTAATTTTTGAGCAATACTATATGCTTTTTCTATATCTACTGCAGGCCACTCAGAGGTACCCCAATAACATATTTTCCCCTGCATGATGAGTGTATGCATTGCCCTAACAGTTTCTTCTATTGGAGTATCAGGATCTGGTCTATGACAAAAATACAAATCAAGGTAGTCAAGATGCATTCTTCTAAGTGCATTGTCACATGCGTCAATTATATGTTTATGACTTAATCCACGCTGAGTTGGCATTTCACCGCCCCAGAATACCTTGCTAGAGACAATAAAAGAATCTCTACTCCATCCGAGAGTCTTAATTGCGTCTCCCATAATCATTTCGGATTTACCAGATGCATATGCCTCTGCATTATCAAAAAAATTAATTCCATTATCAAACGCAAGCTTCATCATTGCAGTTGCTTCTTTCTGTTCTAATTGGAATGAGAACGTCACCCACGAACCGTAGGATAATTCACTTACTTTTAAACCTGTTTTGCCTAACTTTCTATAATTCATTTTTTTACCATTTATTTGATAAAATAATTTATAAAATACTGAAACTATTTATATAATAAATAAGTTAGAAAGGTTAGTTAAATGGAGTCTTTTCTCCTTTTAAAGAACCATCTATGTTATATTCCTGAACGGTCTTAGAAAAATAATCTCTGTACTCTTTTACCGTACCATTGTCATAATACGTTACTTCATAAAGGTTTCTTCCTTGATTATCAAAGTTCCATTCCTCAATAACTACTCCATTAGTACCAAAACGAGACCAAGTACCTATCTTTGTACCTCTACTATATAACCCTTCCTCTTCTTTTTTCCCTTCAGAATACCATCTTATCCACAGACCATCTAGCTTACCATATGCCTTATTGATTTCCATAAAACCCATTCCATCTTTTACAAAAAGATATTCTTTTATACGATTTCCATCGCTGTATACAATATCTTTGATTTTCCTTCCTCTTGAATCCCATTCTAAATAATTCCCAGACCTCTTGCCATTCTCATATGTACAATGATATTTTTTCTTGTCAGACCGATACCAACCACTCCACTTTCCATGTTTCTTCCCATTTTTATACATACCCTCTTCAGCCACGCCAGCATTATTATACCAGCTGGTCCATCTACCATCTAGAGCGCCATTTTTTTTATGAAATTCTGTGAAACCATTTTCATTATCAATAACATAGTATTCATCTAAAATACTTCCTTTATCATAGTCAATTGTTTTAATGATCCGCCCAGTGGTATCAAGTTCTGTGAATATACCATCTGGACTACCTTCAACATATTTACATTGATATTGTTTTTCACCATTTTCATGCCATCCTGTCCAAATTCCACCTTTTTTACCATACTTATATACGCCTTCTTCTTTCTTCTTTCCATTAGAATACCACTTAATCCAGGATCCTGATAGTTCACCATTTCTTCGGTTTGTTTCAATATAACCATCACCAACATATTCTACCAAGTACTCAGAAATTGGATTACCATTATCAAATTCTATATCTTTAATTAACCTCCCATCTCGATTCCACTCGGTATAGAGACCATGTTTAATACTATTTTGATAATGAACAACAAATTTTTTCTGTCCATTTTTGAACCAAGCATACCAAGGACTTTGTTTCTCACCTTCTTCGTACTGTCCTGATTCCATTTTCATGCCATCAGGATACCAAGTTGTCCATTCGCCGCTCCATGGAATATCATCTTTATATGTTATTTTTGCACTTTCATTGCCAGTAATCGAATAGTACGTAGTAGGACCATCTCTTCTACCATTTTTAAAATGTACCTCTTCTTTTAATAATCCATCGTCACCCCAAAATAACCACTTCCCATCTTTCACCATATTCCCATATTCATCAAGTCCCTTCATTGTGCCTTCTGTTAATTTATGACCTAGAGAATGATATGTCACAAACTGACCTATAGGGAGCCCCATATCATAATTTCTTTTTGCTGATATCATACCGTCATTATCCCAGTAAGTCCATGTACCATCGAGTTTGCCGTCTCTTATAGAACCATGTGCCTGAGTATAAATTTTGGAGAGACCACTAATTGGACCGGTCACGAGAAAAACACCATCCAAATGAATATAAGCACCAATATTTCTGAAGGTATCATAATCTATTTTTTTACCAATGCGCTTCTTACCATCACGATCCCAGAATGCCCAGTTGCCTTTTTCTGTCCCATTTTTAGTATAATATCCTTCTTCAACCTTGCGACCATCTTCATCCCAATAAGTCCATAGACCACTAATATTTTCTTGTGGAATGGTTGTTATCAATTCATTTGAATTGTGTCCCTTACCATTTGTATAACTTCCCGCACATAAAATTTTTCCATCCTCATAAAAGAATTTCCACCTACCATACATTAAACCAAAACGGTAGGTACCATTTACCTTTTTTGAACCATTTGGCCACCATTCATAATACTTTCCCCATGCTAATCCGTCGATATAGTTTACTTGCTGTATCAGAGACCCAGTCTCTTTTGATACAACAAAAGCAATCCCTGAAAATGGAATATTAGAGGCCTTGTGAAACCATATCCGATCTTTCAAAATTAAATCAGATACTGGAACCTTTAACCCTGCAAATAGAGTAGTAGAAGACAAAAATATTAGAAGTATAAATTTCATAAAATGGGCTAAATCTAGCTAAGATGTTTCAATTGTCAAAATCAACAAATAAGTAAGCTATGTAATAGAAATACTATCTAATTCGACTTTTAATAATGAAATAAGTTCCTCATCCTTGAAGGGTTGAGATTTAATAAAAGAATCATTATCCATTCCAGTTAAGGCATATGCCTCTCTCAAATTTTCAGAGGCTATTTGCAAGCTACCTTTCTTCTTATGGGAAAGTGCTATATAAAAAAGGTAATTCTTTTTCACCTTAACCTTTTTGAAGGCATTTAATGCATCTTCAGGATTATCCAACCAATATTGGCAAATTGCTTCAGGTCCAAACAACAAGTCATGAGAAAACGGGTCAAGTCTTTTTGCTCGATCAAGTTCAGACAGGGCCTTTTCAAACTCTCCAAAATAAATAAGCATTATGGCATACCTTGAAATGATGAATACATCGCTGGGGCATAATTCTCTAGCTTTTTCAAAATGGTATTTTGCCATATCGTAATCTCGCTCAAACCAAAGTTTTATCGATCCAATTATTCGATGTACTTCTGGTTCTGATGGATCCAACTCTAAAGCGCGTTTGGCCGACTCCATCGCATTTTCATATAATTTAGGATCAGGACTTTCTTCCCAGTCTGCTAGGTTACTAAGGGTACAAGCTCTCCAAGCATGAGCACGTGCATATGACGGCTCTACCTCAATTGCTTTTTCAAAGAGCTCTACTGCTTTTTGAGTATTCTGCTTTATCACATTACCTCTTCTTGCATATTCAAGTCCCTGTAAAACCAAATCATATGAGTCCATGTTCTCTGGCCTTTTGGTCTTAATGTTGCTTAATGCATCAGCCTCAACCCTTCCTACTATAGTAGAGACAATCTCTTCTGCTATTTTATCTTGAACATCAAATACCTCATCAACCTTTAGGTCGAAGTTGTTGGACCATATAGATTTCTCATTGCTTGTTGACACTAAATTCGCATTAATTCTCATCCTAGGGCCAAGTTTTCTTACACTGCCATGAATAACATATCTGACACCAAGCTCTTTTCCTATCTCTTTGTAGCTTTTTGATTTTTCTCTGTAAGCAAAACTTGCATGGCTAGAGATTACTACTAATTTGTTATAACGAGATAACATGGAAAGAAGATCATCGGAAAACCCCTCACAAAAATATTCCTGCTCCTCATCGTTACTTAGATTCTTGAAAAACATGACAGCAAGAGAACCTGGTTCAGCTTCTTTAACCACGGTTTCAATGGTCTCAGAGTCTTGATTGAATCGTGGTGTTCCCTTGTTGTCTAAAACATGGAATGCCTTGACTGGAAAATCTATATTTTTTAGCTCTAACTCACCTGCGTCCTCAAAAGAGGCCATTATTTTACGATTAATCATATCAAATAATGTCTGAGATACACAGATACCTGATGGCTTTGCAGCTGCCTCTAACCTAGCTGCAATATTAACGGCATCTCCAAAAAGATTATCATCTGAGACCATAACGTCTCCGATGTTTATTCCAACTCTAAATGTCATTTGGTCTGATTCAGGTTGCCCCTGGTTCATAGTCTTCATCTTCGCCTGTATAGCAATTGCAGCTTCTGATGCTTTAATAGGACTAGAGAATTCGGCGATTACACTATCCCCAGCACTACCAAATATGACCCCATCATTTTCATCGATGATATCATCAATAGCCAGCCTTCTCTCCTTAAGAATTTTCAAAGTATTAACTTCATCCTTACCCATCATTTTACTGAAACCCACGACGTCAGAGGCAAATATGGTTGTTAATTTTCTTTCCATTTTGATTTCCTATATTTTTAAATAGAGTATACCTGGGTCTCTCTATCTCGACCTTTTAAGGTTATGCTTCCTTGAGAGTTTGCCTTAGAATTAAGCTCTTTTGTTAACGCAGTGTATATCTCTTTGCTAAATGCTATATCCGTACCAAACTCTTTGTTGGCCTGCTCAAGTCTTGCTGCAACATTTACCACATCCCCGATTGCACTATATTGAAGCATACGCTCACTTCCAATATTGCCCGCAATGATACTTCCTGTATGAATACCCGTTCTTGCAGTAATCTTTTGAATACCGTGGTTTACCCAATACCTGGATAATTCGGACTCGTCCCACTTTGCATTCATTTCAACCAACTTCTCTCTCATTTTCATAGCACATTTTATCGCCTGATTCTCATGATTATCCATTTCCTCTGGCGCACCATAAACAACCATAATACAGTCGCCAATATAATTTAATATGTGTCCCCCATAATCCTCAATGACATCGTGCATTGCAGTGAAATACTCATTTAGGAATTCAACAGCAACTTTAGGAGACATATGCTCAATTATAGTTGAGTAAGCTGAGAGATCTGTGAAGGACAGTGTTACCCATTTATTTTCTCCTGAAAGAGCACCATCATCGGATAACATTTTATCAGATAATACATCGCCAAAATACCTTTTTAAGGTCGATTGCATGAGATTTTTTGTATCATCAATAGATACGGTCTTGGCAAAATCAGACCTTGAACTTTTTTCTCCTCTCCACTTATTATAAACTAGTAATACTAAAGTAAGAAAAATAAATATAATATGAGCCGTAGTAACTCCTGGAAGTGAAAACATTGGTGGAGCTATTGTCAATGCAAAAAACGAAAAGAATGCTATTGATGGAATCAGGTTAAATGGGAAAAGTGTGAAAATAGCCACTCCAAGAAATGGAACTAGTACCAAATCCCCAGTAGTAAGGGCGGTGACATTAGCATCCTTCATTACAATGAGCATTACATACATCTGAAAAGAATGGTAACTTGCAAAAACAGTACCTATGAAAAATCCATGGTATTTACTTTTTACCTCATCACGTACAAATCTAAAAGATAAAGTAATCAAAGCAAATATCACGGGTCCAAAAATATTTAAACTAAAACCAGTTCGACTATAAAGGTCATATGAATCAAACAGGAAAACTATTGGAAAAATGATTAGTATGAAATTGATAGCCTTAGACCTATTTACCCATAAGTGATTTATATACTTTTCCTCCATCACTGGGTTTTCAAATTTGCAGGTATATCTATCAATTCGAGATATTTGTTGATTATCCATCTTATCCTACCTTAGTTGTTTAATTCCATAAAACTGTAATAAAATAGAGCGTAAATATATAATGTTTTTATATAAAAATTTTCTATATCATGTTTGATTTATTCTACCATCCAATCTACACATACGGCATTGATAAACGGTCTCGTTTTCCTCGAGAAAGGTACCAATTAACGAAAGAGGCTTTATACGAATCAAAGCATGCAATTCGATTTGTGCAGCCTAAAATGGCAAATATTGAGGATATCTATATTGCACATGGAAAGGAATATGTTGATTCATTCATTGCTGGAAGACTTTCGAATAAAGAAAAAAGAGAAATAGGTCTCCAACCATGGAACGATCAAATTATTGATAGAACAAGATATATCATGGGCGGAAGCTTGGGTGCACTTAAATCTGCAATTAATTCAAAAAGCATAGCCGGAAACATGGCTGGAGGCACACACCATGCCTACCACTCCAAAGGATCAGGATATTGCATATTTAATGATTTGGCAATTTGTGCAAAGGTTGCAAAAAGAGATTACAAAAAAGTTAATAACGTTCTGATAATAGATCTCGATGTTCACCAGGGAGATGGCACTGCATCAATATTTTCAAATGATGATAGTATTTTCACTTTCTCTATGCACTGCGAATCAAACTTCCCCCTTAAGAAGATGGTAAGTGATCTTGATATCCCACTCAAAAAGGGTATGAAAGATGAAGAATACTTGAATATCTTGAATGTAAATCTTGATAGACTAAGTCGAATACCAAGTGATATCGTTTTCTTTCAGGCGGGAGTAGACGTGCTTGATTCAGATGGACTTGGTTACTTATCCATCAGTAAAAGTGGACTTATTGAACGAAATAAAATGGTATTGGATTTTGCAAAAAAACGGAACCTGCCACTTGTAGTTTTTATGGGAGGAGGTTACTCAAAACCGATTGAACATACCGTTGATGCGTTTGTTGATCTCTTTGAACAATGCTCTATCTATTCAATACACTAGGCTAATAAATTTATATCAAAGATAACTCGCTGCTTCAATTCCTGAAATAATAGCTCCCTCTATACTTCCATTGGTCTGATGCTCTCCTGAAATAATCATATCACCACTTTGGGATGTTTGATGATCAAAACATCCAGGCAATTGTCTAAGAGTGCCTTTTTTTATTTCGATACATTTCAAAAAC